>ENA-OQBD01001081-OQBD01001081.1-human-gut-metagenome-genome-assembly--contig:-NODE-1081-length-13166-cov-3.718307_pt1 | contig 13166 bp, 13 predicted proteins | sample MGYA00242742_ERZ504543 | MGnify/ENA primary metagenome ERZ504543 (study PRJEB26092, sample SAMD00036239) | human gut metagenome | host: Homo sapiens | study: EMG produced TPA metagenomics assembly of... | reverse complement strand
AAATTACGGACAGTGCGCATATGCAGCGGCAAAAGAAGGAATCCGTGGACTTTCCAGAGTAGCTGCAACAGAGTGGGGACCAGATGGAATCAATGTCAATATCGTATGCCGCTCGCATGGACAGCACAGCTTGAGAATTTCCAGAAAGCTTATCCGGAAGCATTCAAGGCAAATGTAAAGATGCCGCCGGCTGGACATTACGGAGATGTAGAAAAAGAAATCGGACGTGCATGCGTACAGCTTGCATCACCGGATTTCAAATATATGAACGGAGAGACGATCACCTTAGAAGGTGGAATGGGACAGAGACCTTAAGAAAAATCCATAAAAGCCAAAGAGAGTTGCCTGTGCGTTTTTTTGAATCGTACAGTCGCTCTCTTTTTATTTCATAGGAAATTCCGAAGGAACTTCCGAAGGAACTTCCTATGAAATAAAAGGCACTACGTGCCGGAGATGCACATTCTTTTTAGCTTCTCCGTCTTGACATCTTTAAAAACGTCATTCAAAATAAGAACGGAAAGAAAATTTAAATCATTTAATCGAGGCTAAAAAGATATGAAAGCAGTTATTTTTGATATGGACGGTGTTCTGATCAACACAGAACCATTACACTATCGTTGCTGGAAGGAAATTTTAAAAGAGAAGAACGGAATCGATCTTGACTATGAGGTCTACCTTCCGTGTATCGGTTCTACCCGTGGATTCTTCATGGATTTGATCAATGAGAATTATGGGCCGGTTTTTGATGATGTGGATAAGATGAATGCGCTCATGAAAGAGAAAAAAGCGCAGATTACAGAGGCAGAAGGATTTCCGGAGATGCCGGGAATCAAAGAAGCATTGAAGCAGTTAAAAGACGAAGGATATCTGCTTGCAGTAGCGTCTTCCTCTCCGGCTTATGCGATCAAAGATGCATTAAAGTCTCTGGATATGGAGAAATATTTTACAGTGGTCATGAGTGGAGATTATGTAGAGCATCCAAAACCGGCACCGGATACTTTCCTTGTAACGGCAGAGAAACTGGGAGTGGAGCCGGAGGACTGTCTGGTAGTAGAGGATTCGACTAACGGTGGAGGAGCTGCCAGAGCAGCCGGTATGAAATGTATCTGGTTCCACAACCCGGATTCCGGAAGGCAGGATATCCCGGATGCGGTACTGGAATTTCCGGCATGGACCAGCGAAAATGTAGAAAAAATGCTGAAAAATATTAGGAAAAGAGGGAGAGTAAAGATGAAAATAAGAACAGCAGATCTGAGTGATCTGAAAGAAATTGCCCGTGTGGAGGCAGCGTGTTTCCCGGCAGCAGAAGCGGCAACAGAAGAAGAATTTGAAAAGAGACTTACTTTTTATAAAGATCATTTCTGGCTGATGTTTGAAGAAGAGAAGTTGATTGCCTTCGTGGACGGTATGGTGACGAATCAGGAAGATCTGACAGACGAAATGTATGAAAAAGCGGAAATGCATGATGAAAAAGGTGACTGGCAGATGATTTTTGGTGTAAATACGCTGCCGTCTTACCGGAAACATGGGTATGCAGGAGAATTGATCAAAAGAGCGATTACAGATGCAAAAGAGCAGGGAAGAAAGGGACTTGTCCTTACCTGCAAGGACCGGCTGATATCTTATTATGCCAGGTTTGGATTCAAAAATGAAGGTGTCTCAGAATCAGTACATGGAAACGTGGTCTGGAATCAGATGAGACTTACATTTGATGAAGGGCTGGGTGAATAATGTGAAAAAAAATAGGTTTGAAATTGATATGTGCAACGGCTCCATCATGGACAAGCTGATCTCTTTTTCACTGCCACTTATGGTTTCTGGAATTCTGCAGCTTGCGTTTAATGCAGTGGATATCATCGTGGTAGGAAGATTCTCCGGGAGTCAGGCACTTGCCGCAGTCGGTTCCACAACAGCACTGATTAATGTATTTACGAACCTGTTTATCGGAATTTCACTTGGTGCCAATGTTCTTGCAGCCAGATTTTATGCAGCGGGCAAAGACCGGGAGATGTCGGAAACAGTACATACTTCGATCACACTTGCGCTGATCAGTGGAATTATGATGGCAGTTATCGGGGTACTTCTTGCAAAGTGGGCACTTGAAATTATGGGAACGCCGGATGATGTAATCGGGCAGTCTACCTTATATATGCGGATCTATTTTATGGGAATGCCATTTTTATGTTATATAACTATGGGGCAGCCATTTTAAGGGCGATCGGTGATACAAAAAGGCCATTGATCTTCCTGATCATTTCCGGAATTGCAAATGCCGCACTGAACATGACACTGGTTATTCTTTTTCATATGGGAGTTGCCGGGGTTGCAATTGGAACAATTATTTCACAGCTGATTTCCTGTGTGCTGGTACTGACCTGTCTGTACTGGTCGGAAGGAAGTTATCAGCTTCGTTTCTCCAAACTGAAGATCAATGGTGCCTACATGGAACAGATTTTCCAGGTGGGAGTTCCGGCGGGAATCCAGAGTACGGTCATCAATTTGTCCAATGCACTGTTGCAGTCTTCGGTTAATTCATTTGGATCGATTGCGATGGCAGGCTATACAGCAGCGAACAATATACTTGGGTTCCTTTATATGTCAGTGAATTCGATCACTCAGGCATGTATGAGTTTTACCAGTCAGAATTATGGTGTCGGTAAGCTGAAACGAATGGATAAGGTGCTGCGTGACTGTGCGATTCTGTCTATATCGATCGCGGCAGTGCTTGGTGGTCTTGCCTATAGCTTCGGACCGCAGATTCTGACAGTTTATACTTCAGATCCAAAGGTTATCAACTGCGGAATGGAAATCCTGGCGTATACATCGATCACTTATTTCCTGTGTGGGATCATGGATTTGTTTCCGGGTGCGCTTCGTGGAATGGGATATTCAGCAGTCCCGATGGTGCTTTCAGTGATCGGAACGGTGGGAACAAGAATTGTGTGGGTATTTGGAATTTTTCCGAACCACAGATCTTTATCCGTACTTTTTGTATCCTATCCGGTGTCATGGATCATTACCATTGTACTTCAGGTCGTGTGCTTCTATTTTGTGAGAAAAAGGGTACATCAGAAAGAAAAAAGATTGTTATAAACAGAACGAAATTGTGAAAATCGACAGTAGGGCATTGTGAAAAACAGACAGATTTATCTGTCTGTTTTTGTGTATATATAATAAATATGCTTGCAATAGAAAGACACATGTGCTTGTATCAGATACAAAAACATGAACATGTAAAATGTTTGTGCATCACGGAAAATTAGATTGAAAAGAGAAGAGAAATAGGGTATCCTAGGTATAGAAAGACAAAAGCAATAAAAAGTCCGTGCTAAACGGACATATGTGATCATGCGGAGGTAATGAAGATGAATGATAATAAAATGTGGGCGTTAGTAAAGGAAAAACCGGAACAGGGACTCTGGCTGAAAAGAGTACAGATTCCGGAAGTAGGACCAAATGACGTAAAGATCAAGATCCATAAAAATGCAATCTGTGGTACTGATGTACATATTTACCAGTGGAATGAATGGGCACAGCACACCATTCCGATCGGACTGACCGCAGGACATGAATATGTTGGGGAAGTTGTAGAAGTCGGTGCAGGTGTACAGGGATTCAAGCCGGGTGATCTGGTATCCGGTGAAGGACATATCACTTGTGGAAAATGCAGAAACTGTCTGGAAGGGCACAAAGAGAACTGTAAAGATGCCAAAGGTGTTGGGGTAAACCGGAACGGTGCGTTTGCAGAATATCTGGTTATTCCCGCTTCAAATGTATGGCCGTGCAATCCGGCAATTGATGAAGAAATATATGCGATCTTTGATCCATTTGGAAATGCAACCCATACTGCATTATCTTACGACATGCTTGGTGAAGATGTGCTGATCACAGGTGCAGGGCCGATTGGGATCATGGCAGCGGCAATCGCAAAATTTGCAGGAGCAAGACATGTGGTAATCACGGATATGAACCAGTACCGTCTGGATCTGGCAGCAAAAATGGGTGCGACCAGATGCGTTAATCTGACACAGGAAAAACTGACGGATGTGATGCATGAGATCGGAATGACAGAAGGCTTTGATATCGGACTTGAAATGTCCGGAAGCCAGCCGGGACTTTCTGATATGATCCATAACATGAAACATGGTGGAAAGATCGCACTTCTCGGATTGCAGAGACAGGATACAATCGTAGATCTTGAGACAGTGATCTTCAATGGGCTGAATATCCGCGGAATTTATGGAAGAAAAGTATGGGATACCTGGTACAAGATGTCTACGATGATCCAGGCGGGACTTGATATTTCACCGATCATCACACACCATTTTGATATCCGCGATTATGAAAAAGGATTTGAGGCAATGATCTCAGGACAGTCAGGAAAGGTGATCCTTGACTGGGCACATATTAACGATTAGGAAAAGCAGAAGAAGGAGAGAATAAATGGCAAGAAAAAATGATATTTTAAGTATTTATACAAAAGAAGTAGAACAGATCAAAGCAGATGGTCTTTTCAAAGGGGAAGCACCGTTCGTATCGCCGCAGGGCGCAAAGGTTGTAATGGAAGACGGAAGAGAGCTTCTTAATATGTGTGCCAATAACTATCTTGGACTTGGGGACAATCAGAGACTGATCGATGCAGCGAAGAGAACTTATGATGAAAAAGGATATGGGGTTGCTTCTGTCAGATTTATCTGTGGAACACAGGATATCCACAAAAACTGGAAAAAAGATTTCCGGATTTCTGGGAACAGATGATACGATTTTATATTCTTCCTGCTTTGATGCAAATGGTGGACTTTTTGAAACAATCCTGACTGCAGAGGATGCAGTGATCAGTGATGAACTGAACCATGCTTCCATCATTGACGGAGTTCGTCTCTGTAAGGCAAAAAGATACCGCTATAAAAATAACAACATGGAAGATCTGGAAGCACAGCTTCAGGCTGCAGATGCAGCAGGAGCAAGAGTCAAACTGATCGCTACAGACGGTGTATTTTCAATGGATGGAATCATCTGTAACTTAAAGGGTGTCTGTGATCTTGCTGATAAATACAACGCACTGGTTATGGTGGATGACAGCCATGCAGTTGGATTTGTAGGAGCACACGGCAGAGGAACTTCCGAATACTGTGGCGTAGAAGGAAGAGTGGATATCATTACAGGAACACTCGGAAAAGCACTCGGTGGGGCTTCCGGTGGATATACATCCGGAAGAAAAGAGATCATCGATCTGCTTCGTCAGAGAAGTCGTCCGTACCTGTTCTCCAACTCTCTTGCACCGGCGATCGCAGGAGCAAGTATTGAGATGTTCAATATGCTGGAAGAAAGCACCGAGCTTCGTGACCATCTGGAAGAAGTAACCGCATACTACCGCAAGCAGCTGGTAGAAAATGGATTTGATATCATCGAAGGAACCCATCCATGTGTACCGGTTATGCTTTATGATGAAAGACTTGCCGGAGAATATGCAAAGAAAATGATGGAAAAAGGGGTATATGTGGTTGCATTCTCTTATCCGGTTGTACCGAAAGGAAAAGCAAGAATCCGCACACAGGTATGCGCGAGCCATACAAAAGAAGATATTGATTTCATTATCAAATGTTTTAAAGAGACTAGAGAAGAGATTGGAAAATAAATTGCTACAGGATAGAAAAATGCCGGACAGTACAAAATGTTGCCCGGCATTTTGTGATGATATAACAGAGAAATTTGACTAAAAAATGTTACAGGAAAATTTTCGGAGGCGTTAAATAAAAATAAAAGAATATTTTTGGAATGTAATCATGGTAATTAGGTAAAACCTGAAAAAATAGAGAGAAAAGCTTGTGGGAAAGGCAGGAATACTATAAAATAAACAGGGAATAATAAAAAGATGAATGGGGTGTCATCTGACAGAGGAGAGAAAAGATGGAACAAAAAATATACAATGAATATGTGGAAATTTTAAAGGAAGAGTTGCTTCCGGCGATGGGATGTACAGAACCGATTGCAATTGCCTATACAGCGGCAAAAGCACGTCAGATTCTTGGAGAATTTCCAGATTCTGTAGAAATGGAACTCAGTGGAAATATTATCAAGAATGTTAAGGGCGTTACAGTTCCGAATTCCGGAGGAATGAAAGGAATGGAAGTGGCAGCAGTTCTTGGTATCGTAGGGGGAAATGCGGATAAGGCACTGGAAGTGTTGAGTGAAGTGACTTGTGAAGATATTGCGAAAACGAAAGAACTAATCAGTCAGAAGATCTGTTCCTGTTCTTTAGTTGAAGGAGTTGATAACCTCTATATTACAGCTAAAGTAAGAAAAGGAGAGCATTTTGCTTCTGTAACAATCGAACATCAGCACACGAATATTACAAGAATTGAAAAGGATGGTGAAGTGCTGTTGGATAATCCTTATAAATCAGAGGTTAAGACTACCGTAGATAAATCGAAACTTACGGTTAAAGATATCCTTGATTTTGCGGATCAGGTTCGCATGGAAGATGTGCAGCCGATCATTGATCGACAGATTAAACTGAATTCTGCGATTGCTCAGGAAGGACTTGATAATAACTATGGAGCGCAGATTGGTAAAACACTGATGCATGTATGGGGAAAGAGTGTTACTACGAGAGCCTGTGCAAGGGCAGCAGCCGGAAGTGATGCGCGTATGGGCGGATGTTCGATGCCGGTTGTTATCAATTCAGGAAGTGGTAATCAAGGCATGACGGTGTCGCTTCCGGTTATTGTGTTTGCAGATGAATGGGAAGTATCTCATGAGAAGCTTTGCCGTTCTCTTGTTGTCAGCAATCTGATTGCGATCCATCAGAAATATTATATTGGAAGTCTTTCGGCGTACTGTGGTGCAGTCAGTGCTGCCTGTGGCGCCGGTGCAGGTATTACCTATATGTATGGTGGAACCTATCAACAGGTTTCCCTGACAATCATCAATACACTTGGAAATATCGGAGGAATCGTTTGCGATGGAGCGAAACCTTCCTGCGCAGCGAAGATAGCGACATCTGTTGATGCTGCACTTATGGCTTTTCAGCTTAGTATTCAGAACAAAAGTTTCCTGCCGGGAGAAGGTATCATCAAAGATGATATTGAAGAAACAATTAAGAGCATGGGATATATTGGAAGAGTTGGTATGCGTACTACGGATACAGAGATTCTGAATGTAATGATAGACCGTGCAGACATCAATGAGGAGTGCTAAACATGAATAATTTTATCTATGAAACACCAACAAAAGTATACTTTGGAAAAGACGAGGAATTAAAGGTCGGTAAGATTATTGCAGAATTTCATCCAAAGAAAGTTCTGGTACATTTCGGTGGAAATTCAGCAAGAAAGAGTGGACTGCTTGATAAGGTGGAGAATTGTCTGAGGGAAGAAAACATCAGTTTTGTAGAGCTTGGCGGAGTAGTTGCGAATCCGGAACTTCCGCTTGTGAGAGAAGGGATTGAGCTTGGAAAAAAAGAAGGTGTAGATTTTGTTCTTGCAGTAGGTGGAGGTTCTGTTCTGGACTCATCTAAGGCGATTGCGAATGGACTGGCGAATCCGGAAGTAGATGTCTGGGATTTTCATTGTGGTAAAGCTGTTCCACAGAAGACACTTCCGAAAGGAGCAATTCTGACACTGGCGGCAGCAGGTTCAGAGATGAGTTCTTCCTGTGTGATCAGTAATCCGGAAACAGGAGAGAAACGAGGATGTAACGGACTTTTTAACCGTATGAATTTTGCAATTGAGGATCCGGTTCTTACTTATACAGTAAGTCCTTATCAGACCGCATGCGGAGCAGTAGATATTGCAATGCATACGATTGAAAGATATTTCTGTCCGGGGGAGGATACCTATCTGACAGATTCGATTGCAGAGGCTGTGATCAAGAGTGTACGAAAAGCTGCAGGAGATTGTCTGAAGAATCCGGAAGATTATACTGCACGAGCAAATATGATGTGGGCATCTTCACTTGCACATAATGGACTCACACAGTGTGGAAGAGAGTTCCAGCTCGTTGTTCATCAGTTAGAGCATGAAGTATCCGGAATGTACCCGGAAGTAGCGCATGGAGCAGGACTTGCAGCGCTGTGGTGCAGTTGGGCAAGATATGTTTACAAAGCAAATATAAATCGCTGGCTGCAGTATGCATCTAATGTATGGGGGATGGATATTGATTTTGAACATCCGGAGAAGACGATAGAAGCTGCAATTGATATGCAGGAGCAGTATTATGCATCAATTGGAATGCCAATCGGACTGAAAGAACTTGGTGTAAAAGAAGATGATCTTGTGAAATTGGCACTTGATTGTTCAAGAAACAAAACGCGTTCATTGATCGGATATAAACCGTTGGCATATGAGGATATTCTGGTAATTTATCAGATGGCATATGAGAGAGGTTAATAACAGTTAATATCGAAAGCGCTGCTTAATGCGGCTACTTTCGATACTCTCTTGGTGACATATGATACCGCTCCTGGAATACTCGGTTGAATGTCCGTTGACTGTCGAATCCTGCCCGGATGCAGATGTCGAGAATCGTATGGTCGCTGTGAAGCAGGAGACTACAGGCGTAATCCAATCTTGCTTCATTCAGATACCGGTTAAAATTCGTATGAAATGTGCCGGAGAAGACACGTGATAAAGAGGACTGACTGATTCCAAGGTCATGAGCCATTTTGGAAAGCGTCAGTTCTTCTGTATAATGTGCAGCAATATAAGAAACAGTCTGGTAGATAATGTCATTACTTCCCACACTGCTTTTATCTATCATTTCAAATAAGGGAAGAGTGCGTGCAAGTATAATCTGAATAAATGCCTGATGCAGAACATGCCCTTGTGAAGCGGCTGGATAGACCAGCATGCTTCGCAGGGCATAATTTACGTCTGGGTGTACTTCTTGAGCCAGAATTACCGGATTTACAGGACAAAATTGCTGTAATTCTTTCGTATAACTAGGAGCAAGAAGCGGTGAAGCAAGTGCATAAATCGCCTTACAGGATTCACTGTTGAATACCTGATAGTGGTGGATCAATTCCGGAAATACAAGTGCAAAATCGCCTTTTTCCATATGATACAATTCAGTTCCGACTCCGATTTCCAGTGTACCTTCTGTCACGGATACAAGTTCCATTGATTTGTGAAGATGTGGGGGAATATGGCAAGAAATCTGTTCAGCGATTTCCAGTGTTTCTTCATTTTCTTCGTAAATCGGTTTCATTTTTTCCTGCCTCCGGGTTAATTGTTTAGAATAGTTGATCTAATAGTATCATGCGTGAATATGACATGCTTCACAGGCGGATGGCGTTGTAGCACATCCGCTTAATGCTGTCTCACGCAGTTCAACCGGAAGTCGCTTTCCGACTTTGTACATTGCCTCGAGCATTTCATCAAAAGGAATGAGCTGAGAAATGCCGGCAAGGGACATTTCAGCTGCAATCAGTGCATTGGCAACCCCGGCTGCGTTACGGTTCTGACAAGGGTATTCTACCAGTCCCCCGACCGGATCGCAGACAAGTCCGAGCATATTCATGAGAACTGTAGAGGCGGCATCCAAACATTGCTTAGGAGTTCCACCCATAAGTTCAACAGCGGCAGACGCTGCCATAGCAGATGCAACACCGACCTCAGCCTGACACCCTCCGACAGCACCGGCAACAGTGGCATTTCGCATGGCGAGGTAACCGACAGCGCCCGCATTGAAGAGAACCTGCTGAATCTCTTTGTCGGAGAAATGATATACTTCCTGAAAAGCGAGAAGCAATCCTGGAACGATGCCTGCGGAACCGGCGGTAGGTGAAGCAACGATCAGTCCCATGGACGCATTTGTCTCAAGGGTTGCCATAGCATAAGTGATAGCTTTCTCAAGCAGTTCACCGCACAGTCCCTGACCACTGGCAGAATGCTGTGCAAGTTTTTGCGCCTCTCCGCCGATCAGCCCGCCCATGGAACGGATTGGTTTTTCAATCGGAGAGCGGGCAGCTTCTTTCATGATTTCAAGAACACGCGCCATTTTTTGATCCGCTTCTTTAGCAGGACATTCTCCGGTTATGATCTCTCGATTACGCATAACTTCAGAGATAGAAATATTCTGTTCCTCACATAGTGTAAGGAGTTCGTTTGCATTTTTAAAATCCATATAAAAAATCCTCCTTGAACACAATCACATCTGTACGACCATAACATCCAGAACATGTTCGTTCTGGCGGATGGTGTCGGCAATTTCTTCCGGAAGTTTTCCGTCGGATTCTACAATCGTGTAAGCAGTGTGTCCTTTCGATTCACGAAACAGACGCATAAAAGCAATATTGACCCGGCGGTCGCTGAGACAACTGGTGATCCAGGCAACAACACCCGGAACATCCTTCTGGACAACAATGATAGCACTGTATTCACCGGTGAAATCTACTTCTACATGATTGATCTGTGTGATGTGGACTTTACCGCCGCCAAGAGATTCTCCACGGATCGTCATCTCCTGACCGGCAGTATTGGTCATAATAATATCGACGGTATTCGGATGAATATCAGTTTCTTCCTCATTCGGAGTAAAAGAGTATTTCAGTCCGTTTTCTGTAGCAATCTCGAAGGAATTCCGGATTCGCATATCATCAGTGGAAAATCCCATGATTCCTCCAAGAAGTGCGCGGTCAGTACCGTGTCCGTGATACGTTCTGGCGAAAGAGCCGTAGAGAATAAATTCTACTTTTGCAAGCGGTCCGTTGATCATCTTCTGTGCAAGATAAGCAATGCGTGCCGCACCGGCAGTGTGAGAACTGGAAGGACCGATCATATTCGGCCCCATAACATCAAATACACTGATAAAAGACATTTTAAATAGCCTCCTGATTATATATATGATTTCAGTATAGCAAGCATGGTGGCGAATGTAAATTAATTCTGATTAAGTATTGCTTGAATCGGTAGTGATCTTCGCTGTTTACTCACGTAACCCTGTATCTGAAAGTTTTTCATCAATTCTTAGATCAATTAATAATTTGATACCAAATGCGAGTCCCCAATATAAGTGAAACCACATTGCCATAGAAAATCCTTGAATCATGATTTTCCACAATTTCTGAGACAGTTTTCCTGTATATGTTTTTTCGTTTTAGTTGTACAAATGTTTCTTTGGACAAATCATCTGTCTGATACATTTTTATCAATTTTATTACGGCCAAAATCGAATGATTGTGTTCTACATATTCCATCTTAGCGTCAAAGAAAATTGCAAAAAATATTAAATAATAAATTAAATCCCCAATATTTTTTTTCAAGACATTCTCTTTCTGCATTTTCATCCTTTAAGCAACGAATCTGTTTTATCTCCTTTTCTGTCAGGAGCTTTTGTAATCGATATGCAATTGCCATCCAGCATTCCAGGGAATTTGGCCGATAAGTAAACGAAATGGAGTCATCATTTTTTCGATAAATATATCCTGTCTCCTGGATAAAAGCATATTTCGGATTGCATAAATAGCACTGGATATTAAAAAGTTTATCTTCTGCGTAAGGTAGATTCTCAAAAACAGCTTCGTTTTTCTCTAGAAATTGTTTTCGGTAAAGTTTTCCCCATACATAAGAAAGTGTCCCAACTGAAAAGAATCCCTGAAATCTGAAGTCTTCAGAATCCGGATTCAATTCAGAAAAGGATGTATGACTTGCGGCTGCAAAACGTCGTCCGTTCCACAGCCGTTCATAATTTCCCACCACAATATCTGCTTCTTCATGCTTCATCACATTTACGAATCGGTCGAGTACTGCATTGTCTGCTAAAAAGTCATCTGCATCCAGAAACATTATATAGCCACCGTGGGCAGCCAGCAGACCATGATTTCTGACTGCCGCCGGACCTTTTTCTGTTTCTTGCATAACTCGTATTCGTACATCTTTCTTTTCATATGATTGGCAGATTTCGAAGCTATTATCCATTGAACAATTATCAATCAGAAGTAGTTCCCAGTTGTTATAGTTCTGAAAGATAACGCTCTCTATCATTTCAGGTAAATATGCTTCTGCATTATATACCGGTACAATGATCGAAACCATCTGTTCTTGTTTGTTTTCATCCATATCAGTTCGTCCCTTCTGTATATAAAGAGATTTCAGCTCATTACCATTTTAATGTTACAGCTTGTAATATCATTATAAAGCATTTTACTATTTTCGACAATTCGATATTCCAGGCAGATTTCATTGATGGATGAAAAACAAATCTAAATTAGTTCTGATCCAGTACGGACTGGATCTGCTTCATCAGCTGATCGTAGTTTGACTGATCATCGATTCCGCCCATGAAAGGCTCGCCAACGATATTTCCGTCTTTATCTACAAGAACGGTTGTAGGGAATGCCATGATGTTTCCGGCGTATTTTCCAACTGTTGAATTAGAATCGAAAGTCAGGTTCTTGTAGGAAGCGCCCTGAGCTTTCAGGATTTCTTTTGCTTCTTTGATTCCAGCCTCATTGTTGTCTAAAGTGTCAGTGTTGATACCTACAACTTCACCGCCCATTTCTTTGAGCTTCTCATTTAATTCATTCAGTTTGGAAAGCTCTCCGACGCACGGCTTGCATCCACTGAACCAGAAGTTTACAACTGTAACTTTGTTTTTAGCAAAAAGGCTGTCGTCTACATCATTGCCGTCCAGATCTTTTCCTTTGAAACCTTTGAATACACCTGTGGACTCATCTGATTTAGAGGAAGCGTTGTCGGAGGATTCGGATGCAGCGCTCTCTTTCTCGAGTTTTGCAATCTCTTCTTCGATACCGCGAATTGTTTCAATGTCTTTGCTCAAAGTTTCATATTCTTCTTCAGAGAAAGAGTCTTTATTAGATTCAACTGTACTTGCAAGAAAGTCAGCATAGTTTTCGTTCATGGCATCACCGTCAGTGTTCTTGTTCATAAGACCAAAGACTTTGTCCCATGCATCTTTGTGATCAGCAAAAAAGCTGGTTTTCCTGCTGGTAAAGGCGTCCAGTTTTTTGTTCAGCTCGTCTGCGCTGCCCGTTTCTGTTGTGGAAGAAGATTCCTGTTTTGTATTGGTTGTTGAGGAAGAATTTCCGCAGCCTGTAAACGCAAAAAGTACAGAAATGGCAAGGGATGCAGCAATTACCTTTTTTAATTTCATTGAGTTTGTTCTAAGTGTTTTGTTTTTCATGATTTTAAATCTCCTTTAAATTA
>ENA-OQBD01001080-OQBD01001080.1-human-gut-metagenome-genome-assembly--contig:-NODE-1080-length-13187-cov-3.346478_pt1 | contig 13187 bp, 11 predicted proteins | sample MGYA00242742_ERZ504543 | MGnify/ENA primary metagenome ERZ504543 (study PRJEB26092, sample SAMD00036239) | human gut metagenome | host: Homo sapiens | study: EMG produced TPA metagenomics assembly of... | reverse complement strand
CCGGCCATAGCGTTCTCGAAAGCCTTACGAAGCATCTTCTTCGCTTTCCGTACGGCTGCGGCCGTCTGTACGCTTTGGCGTGTTACCAAGCAAGTTCCTTCCAATTGGGCTAATAAATCACCGATCTTCAGCGGGTAACCGTTCAAGGCGATGTTGCGTCCGTAAGGACAGGTAGCCGTGGGCATACCTTCCAGTGTAGTCGGAGCCATCTGTCCGCCGGTCATACCATAGATCGCGTTATTTACGAATACGATCACGATATTCTCGCCACGGTTGGCTGCATGAATCGTCTCGGCCGTACCGATAGCCGCCAAGTCACCATCTCCTTGATACGTGAATACCATCTTCTCCGGATTCAAGCGTTTAACAGCAGAAGCTATGGCTGGCGCACGTCCGTGGGCTGCCTCGATCCAATCGATATCCAAGTAGTTATATGCGAATACGGCACATCCCACGGGGGAGATACCGATTGTCTTATCTTCCAGACCCATATCGGCTATAACCTCGGCGATTAACTTATGTATCACACCGTGGCTGCAACCGGGGCAGTAGTGCATGGGATTTTCATTCATCAATCTGGGCTTTTCATACACCAGATTTTCCGGTTTAATTATATCGTTGAGTTCCATAATCTTTAATTATTAATGTATATATCTTAAGACATATTGCACCAGCCGCAATACGATCGCCGCCCCGCCACAATACAAGAATACGGCCTTATCGCTAACAGCGAAGTAACATACCACGGCAGCTATGGCCAGTAGCATAAAAACCAGCGTCAATATCTCGTCAGCTTTACTTCCTCGTGTCATACGGATCAGAATAATTTTTCCTTCAGCGCGTTCAATACCTCATCCGGGGTGAATACGATTCCACCCAATCGGCCAAAGTGCTCTACCTTCACCTTACCATTTACGGCTAGGCGAACGTCCTCTACCATCTGTCCGGCGTTCAACTCAACCGATAACATACCTTTTACCTTATCCGCATAAGCGGCGATCACTTTTGTCGGGAACGGCCATAACGTGATCGGGCGTAACAAGCCAAGCTTGATACCTTCCGCACGGGCGATCTCGACTACCTTCTGGCAAATACGGGCGGAAGAACCGAACGCGATCAATAGATAATCAGCGTCCTCACATTGGAACTCCTCGTAACGAACCTCGTTTTCCTCGATCTTGCGATATTTCGCTTGGAAACGAATATTGTTCTCTTCCATCTTCGCCGGGTCTAGCTCCAAGGAAGTGATGACGTTACCTTTGCGTCCGCCCTTCTTTCCTTGTACGGCCCAAGGACATTGAGCGATAATCTCTTCCTCGGTACGGCGGGGTTGATAGGGAGGCAATACCACCTTCTCCATCATCTGTCCGATGATACCGTCCGCCAAGATAATAGCGGGGTTATTGTATTTGAAAGCCAGATCAAAACCAAGACCGACGAAATCAGCCATCTCCTGTACGGAAGATGGAGCCAAGGTTATCAAGCGATAATCGCCATGACCACCGCCTTTCACGGTCTGGAAATAATCAGCCTGACTCGGCTGGATCGTTCCTAATCCGGGACCGCCACGCATAACGTTCACGATCAGACAAGGAAGCTCCGCTCCCGCGATATAAGAAATACCTTCTTGTTTCAAGCTCACGCCCGGACTGGAAGAAGAGGTCATCACTTTCTTTCCAGTGCCAGCTCCGCCGTATACCATATTAATAGCGGCTACCTCGCTCTCCGCTTGTAAGACTACCATGCCGGTCTTTTCCCACGGCATCTCTGCCATAAGGGTTTCCAATATCTCCGACTGCGGAGTGATCGGATAGCCGAAGTAACCGTCCACGCCATAGCGGATAGCCGCATGGGCGATGGCCTCGTTACCCTTCATTAATTTTATATCTTCTGCCATATCTTGATATAACTTTATATTTTTACTTTGTAGATCGTTAGACAACCGTCCGGACAAACTAACCCGCAACTAGCGCAACCGATACATGCGTCCGGGTTCTTCATGTACACATAGTGATACCCCTTGTTGTTTACTTCTCGTGGGTGCAACTCCAGTACATCCGACGGGCAGGCTACTACACAAAGGTTACATCCCTTGCAGCGCTCTGTGTTTACAACAACAGCTCCTTTTATTTTCGCCATAATACTTGTTTATTTAAAATCTAAATGTAACACATTTCTATTGAGGCATCAAAGTTAGTAAAAAATTACTCGTTGCCAAGATTATAACGTTTCATTTTGTTGAATAGCGTCTTTCTACTGATATTTAACACCTCGGCGACTAGGGTACGGTTATAGTTACTTTTGATACTTCTTTATCACTTTATTGGTATAGAGAGGATTTCGCTTATTGGAAAAGTACGATGTGCGATGATAAAATGTAGGCAAATAAGAATGGGCATCGTAAGCTCTTTACAATGCCCATTCTTACCATCTTATAATGGGCATTGTAATCTCCTTATAATGCCCATTGTAATATTGGGTTACGCCTTAGCGCTTTTTTGTGAGAGCTTTTCTAGGAAATATACGATCCCGAAACCTAAGATCATCAATCCGACGGCCTCCCAAACAAACTGATTCGGAGCGATATTCGCCTCAACCAACGGCTTGGTCATGCCATGGCTATCCACATAGGTCTCGATCGTTTCTTTCCAAGGCCATACCTTGTTAAGCGAACCCAACATGAATCCGGCCAATACGGCGATCGTTATATCATGGAATTTACGAAGGGCGAATGACAACACGCGGGAGAACGTCGTGATACCAATAGCCGCACCCCCTATAAACACCAACATAACGGGAACGTTAAACGTCTTGACCGCCTCCATGATATAGAAGTATTTTCCGAGCAACACTAAGATAAAGCTACCCGAGATACCCGGCAAGATCATGGCGCAAATAGCGATCGCCCCACAGAGGAAGATAAAGAGTAAATTACTCGGAGTCTCGGCGGGAGTCGCCACGGTGATATAAAAAGCGATCATCGCCCCGACAACGAAACTCAAGATCGTCTTCCAGTTCCATTGCTTGATATCCTTAGAGACGAACCAAGTAGAGGCCAGCACCAAGCCAAAGAAAAAAGACCATACCAAGATCGGGTGATACACCAAGAGATACGTAATGATCTTCGCCAGCGAGAATATGCTGATACCGATACCGGCCACGATAGAAAGCAAGAAATTAGCGTTGATCCCTTTCCAGAAGGCCGCTATTTTCCCCGTGAATAATTGTTTCAATGTCGTCCCGTTAATACTTTTGATAGAGTCGATCAGTTCCTCGTAGATACCTACGATAAAGGCGATCGTTCCTCCCGACACACCGGGAACGACATCCGCCGCTCCCATACCCATACCTTTTAATACTAAAAAACCGTAGTCCTTGAGATTTCGTTTGTTAGGCATATTACATTATTAATTGTCTAATTACTGTTATCTTTATTCTTTAAAAACTCTTTTACCAGATCCTCGGGTTGGATATGTTTCTTCTCTTTATCGGGATCGATGGTAAAGTCAGCGAACATGTCCGATCCAAATTTGCGAAACAAGCGGAAAAGATCATCTTCGGATATTTGGCTGACATGATCTGTGAAATTCTCCAGATCCTTGTTATGCAGATAAGCCATAGCCAAATGGATATGAATCAGCGGGGTCTTCGGGTTGATTTGAAGGACTTTCTTGTAATAAGAGATCGCCTTGTCTACCTCTCCCTTAGAAAGCAAATATTCCCCGGCATGAATCAAGCTGTTGCATTCCTCTTGAGTTTCCGGATCGATACTATTGCTATCGATGATCTTGAATATCTTATTCGTAATTTCGATAGCCTCCTCCTTTTTCCCGCTATCAAGCAAGCAAAGCGCTAAAAGAGAAAGGAGACGGACATTGTTCGGATACAATTGCGCCGCCTTGAATAACTTGTTGGAAGCCTCGTTGTCACGTCCGGTCTCGGTACAACAACGGATATAATTGATATAATTGGTCGGCCCATCCTCCATATCCGGATCGTTTATGATCGTGGAAAACAGTTGGTAAGCCTTCTCATATTGCTCCAGCTTCATATAACATTCCGCCATGAGTGGAGAGATACGGCGCATCACCTCCTCATCACCCTCGATTTCTTGATATTCCTCGATCGCCTTCTCATAGCTCTCGTTCATATACAGGCAGTACGCTTTCAATATTTTCAGTTCCGTATCGGAATCATCACACGTCAAGGCGAAGTCGAAAGCCTCGATCGCTTTCTCGTAATCGCCAACCATGGAATGTAGCCTTCCCAGCGTAAACCAATACTCGTATGAGAAAGGATTCTTATCGATTAGCTCATTACATAACTCGATCGCCCGGGGAACGTCTCCTTCCGTCTCGAGGATGTAGCAAAGCTCATTCTTAAGGATCAAGTTATCCGGAAATAAAGCCAAGCCACGGTCCACGAAATCGCGGGCCTCTTTGTTCATGTCTAAATCATTCAGGATGGGGGAGATGTACTCGAAGACTTCCTCCAAATAGTCACAATCCCTAGTGATCAACTCTTCCGTGATCTCCAGAACCTTGGGATATTGGTTGAGCGAGCAATAGCATTCCATTTTTAACATATCCAGATCTTGGTTATCAGTCTCCGCTATATTCTCGAGCAGAGCGAGAGCGCTCTCATAATCCTCGTTATACGCGAATTGCCTGCCTTTCTTGATTTGCAAGGCGGAATTACCGGGATGAAGCTTTAGCCCGAGGGCTAAGACTTCATCAAAGTAAGTATAATCGTTCGAATCTTCAAAGCTGTCCAACATTTCATCGATTTGATCAGCGTCGAAATAAGGCTCCTTACCCTCTTCCTTCGCTGAAAGATAATGTTGTAACAAGCGTGAGATATCGTCTTTTTTCATTTACTATTCTTTATTTATTAATCTTGCTCCACGTGTCCTTTAGCCCTACGGTACGGTTGAATACCAAGTTGTCGGGGGTGGATTCGCTATCTATGTTGAAATAGCCGATACGCTGGAATTGAAGGTAGGAAAGCTTGGGCAAGGTAGCCACGAACTTCTCTACGTAACAGTTTTTCCGGATCTCCAAGGAGTTCGGGTTGATGATTTCCTTCATCGCCTCTAGCGGGGAGCAATTCTTCTCCTCACGGATAGCGGCCAGTTCGTCTCTGGGGTTCTCCACCTTCCAAAGGCGGTCGTATAAGCGTACTTCCGCTTTTTGGCAATGGGCGCAGCTTACCCAGTGCAAGGTACCTTTTACTTTACGGTTAGCGTCCGGCATACCGCTGCGGGTATTCGGATCGTATTCGCAATATACCTCGGTAATCTCACCGTTCTCGTCTTTCTTACAGCCCGTACATTTTACGATATAGGCGTTCTTCAGACGAACTTCCTGTCCCGGTGTCATCCGGAAATATTTCTTGGGAGCGTCTTCCATGAAATCCTCACGCTCCATCCACAACTCACGGCTGAACTCGATCGTATGGCTGCCGGCTTCCGGATCTTCCGGGTTGTTGATCGCTTCCAGCTCCTCCACCTGTCCTTCCGGATAGTTGGTGATAATCAGTTTCACCGGATTGATCACGGCGGATACACGGATGGCGCGGGCATTCAGATCCTCGCGTACGGCGCTTTCCAGCAAGGCGAACTCGTTCAGGGCGTCGTAAGTCGTATAACCGATCTTGTCGATGAACTTACGGATAGACTCCGGAGAGTAACCCCGGCGGCGGAAACCGCAGATGGTCGGCATACGGGGGTCATCCCAGCCGTTTACCAAGTTCTCTTTTACCAATGTAAGCAGGTTACGCTTGCTCATCAGCGTGTAGCTTAGGTTCAATTTGTTGAACTCAGTCTGTCGGGGGCGGTTGTCGTTCAAGTCCTCGCCTTCCTTCAGCCAGTCGATAAACAAATCATACAGAGGACGGTGTACGACAAACTCCAAGGTACACAAGGAATGCGTCACGCCCTCGAAGAAATCGCTCTGTCCGTGGGCGAAGTCGTACATCGGATACGCTTTCCACGTCGTACCCGTACGATGGTGCGGATGGTTAACCACCCGATAGATGATCGGATCGCGGAAGTGCATGTTCGGGTTTGCCATGTCGATCTTCGCGCGAAGTACCATGGCACCTTCCGCTATCTCACCCGTGTTCATCTTCTTGAAGAGAGCTAAGCTTTCCTCGATCGGACGGTTGCGATACGGGCTCTCGATGCCCGGTTGTGTAGGCGTGCCCTTTTGCTGGGCTATTTGTTCGGATGTCTGCTCGTCAATATATGCTTTACCTTCCTCGATGAGGCGGATCGCGAAATCCCACAATTGCTGGAAGTAGTCGGACGCGTAATAAATATTTCCCCACTGATATCCCAGCCATTGGATATCCTCCTTGATCGCCTCCACGTATTCCTCATCCTCCTTCGTCGGGTTCGTGTCGTCGAAACGGAGGTTGCAGATACCGCCATGGCGTTCAGCGATGCCGAAATCTAGGCAAATGGCCTTCGCGTGGCCGATGTGAAGGTATCCGTTGGGCTCGGGCGGGAAACGGGTTTGTACACGTCCTCCGTTCTTGCCTTCCGCTAAATCTTTCTCTACGGCTGCCTCAATGAAATTCAGGTTCTTCTTGCCTTCTTCTTCGTTTGTATTGATATCGCTCATACTTAAAAATTGATAGTTTTTCTTCGAATGGGGCAAAGGTAGCGATTTCTTTTTAAAATAGGCTGATGAGCAGGGCTATATTTAGGACGGTTACCATCGTTCCCAACAGCAAGAGGATGATGGTCGTAGAGCGGCTGTTCGCGTAGACACCCATGACCTTCTTGCTGGAAGTGAGGTACACTTGCGTGAAGACCGTGATTGGCAATTGCACGCTCAACAACATCTGCGACAGGATCAATCCCTTGAACGGATCGCCGATCAGGAAGATGATGGCCAAGGCGGGGACGAACGATAGCAGGACTCCCAGCTTTGAGTGCAGGTCGGTATGATTGTACGCCTCGCCATAGAATCCGGCGAAGATGGAAGCCCCGGCGATACCGGATGTGATGGTCGAGGAGATACCCGCCAGTAATAGGGCGGCGGCGAAAATCACCCCGGCGTTATTTCCTACGAGGGGTACCAATAACTGTTGCGCTTGGTCCAGCTCGTCTACGGCGATGTTTTGCTTGAAGAAGGTAGAGGCGGCCAAGATGATCATCGCCGAGTTGATCGCCCAGCCGATCACCATGGACAGGAGCGTGTCGTAGAACTCGTACTTCAGTTGTTTCTTGATGACCGACTCGTCTTCTAGGTTCCATTCCCGGCTCTGTATCACCTCCGAGTGCAGGAACAGGTTGTGAGGCATCACGACGGCTCCCAGTACGCTCATGATGATCAGCATGGAGTTCTCGGGGAAGGTGGGTTTCACCCAGCCTACCACGGCCTGCCCCCAGTCTACGTCGACCAACGCCAGCTCGTATAGGAACGAGAGCCCGATAATGGACACGAACGTGATGATCCAGCGTTCGGTCTTACTATATGTATTACTGAATAGCATGGCGAGGCATACGATGGTGACGATCACCGCTCCCGCCTTGATCGGCATACCGAACAGCATCCGGAGGGCGATGGCTCCACCGAGTATCTCGGCGAGGGAGGTGGATATGCTGGCGAGCATGGCCGATCCTAGGATCGGGCGACTTAGCACGCGCGGCATGTATTTGTTGGTCGCCTCCGAGAGGCAGAGGCCGGTCACGATACCGAGGTGGGCCACGTTGTGCTGGATAATGATCAGCATGACGGACGAGAAGGTGACGACCCACAGGAGGGCGTAGCCAAACTCGGAGCCTGCCGCGAGATTCGTCGCCCAGTTTCCGGGATCGATAAAGCCTACGGTGACAAGTAATCCGGGGCCGATATATTTTAGCAAAGTCCAATGCCCCGGAGCGGGGGCGGTGGTTGATCTTCAGTTTGTCTAGTAAGTTCATGTTTGTATAGATACTTTTTAAATTTAAAAAACAGTGTAAAGATACGAATAGTTTCGTTGTTACCCAACGGTGGCCGGAAATACGTTCGTACGGCCGATGGCGGGTATCCGTACGGCTGTCCTCTTGTAGCTGCCCGGCTGTCCGTCCGTATCCGTACGGCTGCAAAGATGTAACTACTCGGCTACAAAGATGTAGCTGCCCGGATACAAAGATGTAGATACTCGGATACGGATGGGTAGCTGTACGGATACGCGGGTGTACCATAGGGTCGCGCCCGTGTATCCGGGCTTGTGTGTCCGCGTATCTGCCCGGCCGCGTGTCCGCGTTTATGCGGATACGGTAAACGAGCTACGGGAATGTCAACACGAAGGTAGTCTGCCGTTGGGCCGGATTGCTTCTCAACGCGATGCTGCCGCCGGACAGGCGCATGATCTGTCGTGAGATGGAGCAGCCCGATACCGCTTCCACCTTCGTTTCGTGGTGAAGAACGGCACGAATATATGCTCGGCTTCCTCCGGGGGGGATGATTGGGGCCGTTGTTCGTCACTTCTAGGATAACGGCCTCGTTGGGGTCGCAATACGCCTTGAACAAGATAAGGCCGTTTTCTTGCTCGTGCCCGATCGCTTGCATGGCGTTCTTCAAGAGGTTCAAGACTACTTGCGTGATCAGGTTCTCGTCGGCGTAGACGATCAAGTCCTCCGGTTCCACGTCGATGCGAATGGTTATGTTCGGGTAGTTATTGTGGTGGCGGGCCAACCGCGTGAGCCGTTCGGCGAATTTGTTGACGTAGAATAAAGAGGGCTGAGGCGTCGGTATATGCGTAAACTTACGGTACGACTCGACGAACGCGATCAAGCTCTTTCCGGTAGAGCTGATTACCTCCAAGCCGCCCCGTATCTCCTCGTCGACATTCTGGTGGAGGGAAAGCAAGGTGTCGCTCAAGGAGGTGATAGGGGTGACGGAGTTCATGATCTCATGGGTCAAGACCCGTGTCAGTCGTATCCATGACTCGATCTCCTTATCGTCCAGCTCGCTGTTGATATCATTGATCGCAATGATGCGGACGTGTTTCTCTTGGAGCGTCATCTCGGAGACACGGACCGAGAGATGTACCGTGCCCCGCTCGTTGATAAAAGAGATCTGATGTTTCTCGCCGGGACGAACGTCGCTGATGAGGCGCTCTAGATTCTCGTCGATACGTCCGAGCTGGCGGGCATGGGTAAAGACCGTCAATCCCAGCAGTCGCAAGGCCTCGTTGTTTGTCTGGAAAATATTGCCCTTATCATCTTCTACGATGATACCCGTATTCACTTGGTTCATGATCAACTCGTAATATTTCTCTTTCTGGATCGCCTCGGCTTTCGCTTGAAAAAGTATCTGGGTGATGCGGTTTAAGGAGTCGCTAACCAGCTTGTCGTTGGAGGAGCGCCCACGGGTAGCGTATTTGAAAGCGTAATCGCTATTGTCGATCGCGTCGAACATGAAGGCTACCTTTTGCGCGTTCCGCTTGAACAAAAGGCTGATGCCCCGCAAGGCAGCCAGCCATCCGATGCCTAAGAACAGGAACCATCCCCATTCTTTCTCCAAGGCCTGGTAGGTGAGTGCCGCCGTCAGCCCGATAGCGAGGGCGAGGCGGAAGGTGAGGCTGTAATAAATGCCTTTAAAGTTCATACCGCTTGATCTTATTGTAAAGCGTTTGCCGTGAGATTCCCAACTGGTTCGCTACGAGCGAGAGATTACCGCCGAATTTATCCATGGCGGCCTTGATCATTGTATACTCCATTTCCTCGAGCGTAGTGATGTCATTCTTGACGGGCGCCTCCCGCTTACGAGGGAAATCGAAATTGCTACCATCTAAAGTATCACCATCGGCGATGATAATCGCTTTCTCCACGGTATGTTCCAGTTCGCGGATATTACCCAGCCAAGGTTGGGCTTTCAGCTTTTCCTTGGCGTCGTCGGTAAGGGCCATGGGCTTTTTACCGTAGATATTGGTATATTTCGTGATGAATATCTCGGTAAGCGGTACGATATCCTCCGGCCGCTCCCTCAAGGGCGGGATCTCTACGTGTATCGTATTGATACGATACAGCAAGTCCTCGCGGAATTGCTCTTTCTGTACCATCTCCTGCAAGTCCCGGTTCGTGGCGCAGATCAGGCGGATATTGATGGGGATCGGGGTATTGCTACCTACCCGTACGGATGCTCCGGCGTTGCAAGGCGGTCAGTAATTTGGCTTGCAAAGTGATAAGATAGGTTCCCGATCTCGTCGAGGAACAACGCTTCCGTTGTTCGCTACCTCGAACATTACCGGGGGTCGATCCGTCCGGGGTCCGTACGGTGAAGGGCCCCTTTTTCACGTGGCCGAATAACTCGCTCTCGAACAGCGTCTCCGTGATAGCGCCCTATATCCACCGGTACCATGGCTTCATCCTTGCGGGGGGATAGCAGGTGTATTTCCCGGGCCAGCATTTCCTTACCGGTTCCGTTCTCTCCCGTGATTAATAGATTGGCGTCTGTCTTGGCTACTTTCTCTATCAGCATCCGTAGTTGCTGCATGGCGTTGCTGTCTCCCCAGAACATACCGCTTTCCTTGGATACCAACTGCTTGTTGCCGGCACCGCCTTTATGATTGGCCGAGCGGATTTGGTAAGCGGCTTGCAAGGTTTCCAATAATTTCGCGTTGTCCCAAGGCTTTACCACGAAATCGGTGGCTCCTTCCTTGATTCCTCGTACCGCCAGATCGATGTCGGCGTAGGCGGTAAAGAGAACGACTTGTATCGAGGGATAAGCCTTCTTGATCTCGGAGAGCCAGAACAGCCCCTCGTTGCCGCTGTTTATACCGGCGCTGAAATTCATGTCGAGCAATACGACATCCACGTTCTCGTCGTGCAGCGTGTTTTTTATCTTGTTCGGGGTAGAGATGGTGATAACCTTCTCGAAGCAAGTTCCTAACAGCATTTGTACGGCGGTCAGGATACCTTTATTATCATCCACAACTAGTATAGTGCCTTGTTTTGCCATGTCATGTCCATTTATACGGGCAAAGATACTCGATCTGGTCGATACTTCCTAAACCAGATACACCCTATTTCTGTTTCATATACCGTATGGATAAAGAAATAACGAATATAAATGGTCAGACGGGAGGGAATATCCCGGATGGCTTGCCAATCCCTAGCCGTTATTTGGGCGATCCTAGCGATTGGGCTTGGTGTTACCGTGTCGGTGTTGGATGGGGCGATCGCAAACGTGGCTTTACCTACGATTGCCGGCGATCTCCATACGAGTCCGTCTGCTTCTATATGGGTGGTGAACGCTTATCAGTTGGCGATCACGATTTCTTTGCTGTCGTTATCGTCGATGGGAGAGATCTGGGGGTATCGGAAGGTGTATACGATCGGGTTGCTGTTATTTAGCTGTACCTCTTTGGCCTGCGCTTTATCCGATTCTTTGTTTACGCTGATTATCGCCCGTACGCTACAAGGTTTTGGCGCCGCTGCCATAGCGAGCGTGAATACGGCCTTGATCCGTATTATTTATCCCAAACGTTTTCTGGGGCGAGGTATGGGGATTAATGCCTTGGTGGTATCCGTATCGGCCGCCGCTGGTCCTACGATAGCCGCCGGTATATTGTCCGTGGGGAACTGGCCTTGGTTGTTCGCTATAAATATCCCGATAGGTATTACCGCTTTGATATTGAGCTTTAAGTTCTTGCCGCAAAATCCGGTGAAGGCTGTCGGACGTAAGTTTGATGTTACGGCGGCACTCATGAACGCATTGACATTCGGTTTGGTGATAGCGATTATCGAGGCGTTCACGCATGATGTACATATCTCATTGATAATAGCGGCGATTGTTATCGTATTGTTCTGTGGGTATTTCTATATCCGGAGAGAGGAACGGCAGGCATATCCATTATTGCCGATAGACTTGCTGCGTATTCCTCTTTTTACCCTTTCTATCATTACGTCTGTGTTTTCTTTCATCGCTCAGATGCTGGCTATGGTCTCTTTCCCGTTTTTCTTGCAGCGGGTACTGGGACGCGATGAGGTGGCGACCGGCTTATTATTGACTCCTTGGCCTTTGGCGACAATGGTGTGCGCCCCTTTGGCCGGGATCTTGTCGGAGAAAATGAATGCCGGGGTCTTGAGTGGTATCGGGTTGATTATCTTCTCGGGAGGGTTGTTCTCGTTGGCGGAATTACCGGCGCATCCTTCCGATCTGGATATTATCTGGCGCATGGCGCTTTGCGGTTGTGGCTTCGGGTTGTTCCAGACTCCTAACAATAGCCTCATGATCGGGGCCGCTCCGGAAAGTAGGAGTGGAGGGGCTAGTGGCATGTTGGGTACGGCCCGTTTGCTGGGACAAACTTGCGGGGCTTCGCTGGTAGCCTTGATGTTTAAGTTATTTCCCGGCCATAGCATGCCCGCGGCGTTATGGCTGGGAAGTGTGTTGGCCTTGATCGGGGCGGTTATTAGTTTCTCCCGGATCAATCGTAAGGCTTGATCGGATTAGGCGAGATGCGATTTTACCTGCATTTTCGCCCGGTATCCCAGCAGGCATACAGAGCATAAGAAGCCTAATGGGTAAGCCATCCAAATCCCGGCGATACCCCAATGGAATGTGAATCCCAATAGATATCCGGCAGGTATGGCTATGATGAAATAAGCGAGAAACGAGATCCACATAATCGCTTTCACGTCGGCTAGCCCTCGTAAGGAGTTCGCTAAAATGATTTGTGCGCTGTCTCCTATTTGATAGAGCATCAATATGGGGAGTAGTGTCTTCACGATTGCGTTGACATGAAGATTATCCGTAAATATTAATCCAAGCCAGGATTGGGTCATGAATAAGGTGGTGCAGACAATACAAACGACAATAAGCCCTAGATGAAGCCCGGCAATGGTGATCTTACGCACCATATACCAGTCGTTCGCCCCTTTATAATAACTGGTACGAATCGCTACGGCGGCTCCAAGACCTAAATAGATGGTAAAACTGATCGTTGATATGGTAATGGCTATTTGATGGGCGGCAAGCTCAAGGCTACCCAGCCAACCCACCATGATGGCGGTGACGCAGAATGTTCCCGCTTCCAAGCCTTGTTGCAGACTGATCGGCCAGCCTATGGAATTCAGCCTTCTCCAACTTTGCTTATTGATACGAATATGGGTGAAACCTTTCCGGTAAGGCTTATAGTCGGTTCGCAGCATGAATACGGCGATGAAAAGCAATAGCATGATGATACGCGAG
>ENA-OQBD01001079-OQBD01001079.1-human-gut-metagenome-genome-assembly--contig:-NODE-1079-length-13191-cov-2.827006_pt1 | contig 13191 bp, 14 predicted proteins | sample MGYA00242742_ERZ504543 | MGnify/ENA primary metagenome ERZ504543 (study PRJEB26092, sample SAMD00036239) | human gut metagenome | host: Homo sapiens | study: EMG produced TPA metagenomics assembly of... | reverse complement strand
AGAGCCGATGAAGGACGTGATAAGCTGCGAAAAGCCACGGGGAGGAGCAAATATCCTTTGAGCCGTGGATATCCGAATGGGGGAACCCACTTAAGTAAACCTTAAGTACTGACAAGCCAATACATAATATAGCGGTCGCGCGCAGGGGCGAAACCAGCGCGTTCTCGCAATTCTCGAGCATCATCCACACCGTTGTGCGAGGCCGCATCGATTTCGACCACGTCGATGGAACCCGGACCGCCGGTGGCCAGGTCCTTGCAGCTTTCGCATTCGCCGCAGGGGTGGGAAGTCGGCCCTTTGGCACAGTTGACGCAACGGGCCAGGATACGCGCGGAGCTGGTTTTGCCGCAGCCTCGCGGCCCTGAGAACAGATAGGCATGTGTGAGCTTGCCCTCGTCCAAGGCGCGCATCAGCGGGACCGTGACTTGGTCCTGGCCGATGACCCCTTCGAAGGTGTCCGGACGATAGCGACGATACAGTGCAAGTGCCATAGCTACTAACCTACCTTTGCCCTCAGAATTAACCGATAAAAAGTCAAGATAAACTGGGCTCATAGTTGCCGAATCGGAAAACTCTTTATATTCCAACGACATTCACCTGACAACGGTTACCGCATTTTATTGTTATTAACCGCTTTCTTTGTATTAACATAGTGTCAATAACGGTTGTGGTCAGGAGGCACCCATGAGCGATACCCTCGACGAGAAACGCCCCCACCCGCGGCGATGCCCGGCGCGACGCCATCGTGCAAGCCGCGCGCAAGGTGTGTCTGGAAAAAGGCTTCTCCAAAATCACCGTTTCCGACATCGCAAGCGAAGTCGGTATGACGCGTTCGCTGTTCTACCACTACTTCGAAGACAAGGAAGCCGTAGCTGACGCAGTACTCGATAACGTCATCGACGAAATCCTCACCACGTTGAAGCAGTGGAACCAAGCGCGCGAAACAGGCAACGTGAACAAGGCATTAGACGACATCGTGCATGTGCTCCGCTCCCTGATCGCCGACGAGAGCCCCTTCTCAAACCGTATGATCCAAGACGGCAACGCCGAACTGTATATCAAGTTCATTGACCGCGCGGCGGACCGTATTGCCGACTACATTGCCCAGACCACCGTACGTGATTTCGAGCAGATGCATGGCCTGCCAATCACCAACGTCCATGAGACGTTCTTCACACTGATTGTGGGGCTTATCTCGCTGATTCGCTCGCATCCGAACATCAGCGACCGAACCATCAAAGAGGTCATGGCGCAGACGCTGCATATCGAAAGCTATGTCGTCTGAGGTCTGACGGCCATTGGCTCTGGTACCGCTCTCCCGCACTCCCCTCAGTCCGCTTCGCGGCCAGCTCGTCCGCAATTGCGGACAGCCTACGGCTGACTTTCTTCTGGTTCGACTATCGTCGAACCCTCGCCTACAAACAGCCCACTGGGCTGTTTGCTTTACGGCTCAGCCTAATGAGGGGAGCCAATATAATCGGGTCACGCGAACTGGCCGGTCACGGGATCGCGACCATCTCGGGCAATGGCGTTGAGCACTTCCTGTCGGGAATCCACCTCACGGGCGGCTACGGCCGGCGGCACTAGCACGCGCAACGCGCAGTCCTCGGCCACTACCCTAAATGGCAAATGCCCGATATATTCGCCGTCCGCCATCAGCACCGGTGGCTCGTCTCCTTCCGTTGCCCGCGTGACTTCGATTTCACGGATACGTTTCCAGCCGAACACCTTTGAAGCAAGTAGCTTGCCGTTATAGGCATTCGAAATGGCCACCGCGCATTCGCCGAAGTTCGGCACGTGGTCCATCCACACCAGGTCCAACAATCCATCGGAGAAGCAGGAGTACGGCGAGACCTCAATGCCGCCACCGATATGCCTCGAATTCGCAATCGTCAGCAATGGTGTGATGATGTCTCGTTCATCCGTGGTCCCGTCCGCCAATGTGGCTTTGATGTGGTAACCATAACGCTTCATATGCGTCAGCTCCACCAGCACCGCCGCAAAGTAGCGCATGGTGCCGGTCGGCAGATGCGAATGATTCGCACGGTCGTTGATGCTCGCGTCAAGACCACAGGACAGCATGCCCGCATAGTACCGGTCAATCGGATGCTCGGCGGACTTGCTCTCCTGGTACTCGTACTCCTCGCCAGTGGAGGGATCCACGGCATAGCCGCCGTCCAAAGAGGTCACGCGTCCCATGTCCACATCGATGTGTGATCCGCGCACGATAGCACCGACGATACCTTCCACTGCGGTTTCGATACGGTTGACCGGCAGCTTCAGTCCTCGTGCGAAATCGTTGCCCGACCCCGTGGCCACGATGCCCAACGGCTTGCCACTGCAGCCCACGGCGTTCGCTCCAAGTGCGATCATGCCGTCGCCACCGACCACTACGAGATAGTCGTACTCGTGCGCGCGTTCACGCGCCTGGTTCAGGGAATCGTCGAAACTTACGCCGGTGATGTCGATGACGTCGAAGTTATGGGCACGGCCGGCTTCCTCCAGCAGACCCAATACCTGCGCGTCCACCTTAGCGCCACGGCCTTTATCGGAAGTGGGGTTGCCCACCATGGCCACCACGCGACGGCGCTCGTTGCGTTCACTCTCGCTCATGCTCTCACCTTAGCCAAAGGCCCAGAAGCCCGCCAGAGTATCGGTGCTTTACGGTCCATTATTGTGATAATTGTCTCCTTCCGTACAACTCACCGGTCCGGCCCGAGCCATCCGCTCCACGGATGATGCCACCAGGACCATGGTTTCCACCTTGATGGTTACCAACACGTCTTCATCCCGCACGGAGCAGGAGCCCAAAACTACACCATTCGCTTCAGCCATGTTGGCGGCGAGCGCACATGGATCACCGATATCCGCATGCCACAGCGCATACGCGGCGTCAAAGGCGATAAGGTCGGCGAGGGAACGCGCTCGGTTCTGGCAGATCATGAGGTTGCCCACACTTGCCGCCACCGCGAGCGCAATGCCCACCACCATAACCAGCATGGCTCCGGCCATCGTGCCCGATCCCTCCTCATAACGCATTCCCTGCACCGCAGTTCCTTTCTGTTGCGGCCGCCCAGCCAGCCGACCGTTATTGGCTTATCGCCGTAGCGTTGCCGGTAACCCGCGTTGGAGTTACATCCAGCGGACCGGGCAATACCGAACATTCGACCGTCACACTCGTCGATTGGCCGTCGTGGGCAATGCTGACGTGGGGCTTTCCCCCGGCAACGTCCGCAGCTATGCTGCGCGCGGATGATTCGTCACCGGTAACCACAAACTCGCGTGCAGCCGCTGCCGCGGCACTTTGACAGTCCATGGAAACGATGACCACACGTCCTATTGCCAATATCAGCCCGGCGATGGCGATAATGCTGGGCAATACGATTGCGAATTCGGCGGTGGCCGATCCCGTGCATAGGTCTGGCGGCAGTCTGGCGAGCCGCCACCGGCATGTCATGGTCTTCATGGCTGTCACCCGACTTTCAGAGCCTGTTGATGATGTTGGTCAGCAACGTCTTGATGGCATCCGACTTCAGGATGGCGACCAGCACCGCCGCAAAGCCTGTAGCCGCAACGAGTACGACTGCGTATTCCGCAGTGGCCGCGCCTTCTTCGGGCTCAGCCATGAGGGTGCGGATGCGTGCGTCCATGAGGCATAGCCGTTCTTTCGCCTTGGCGTTCAGCGTGGCCACACGAGCCTTGCTGTGCGCAAAGATGCCGGCCTGCCCGTCGACGATGACGGGGATAGGGGTATTCATTGGCGTTCCTTTCGGTAAGGAGGGGAAGCTGCGCAGTGGCTTCGCACCTTCCCCATGCGTGTGTGAGTGGTTGGCCCCCGCGCCGGGTTGACGCGGGGTGCATACCACTGTGGACTATCAACGCTTCATGCACCAGGGAAAACGGGGTATGTGGTTCTAGCTTGCCGAGTTATCCACACCCCGACGTGTCGTCCACCACCAATGTGGATAACCAAACGCAGCCAAGTGCAATACCGAGCGATACAACAAGATTCACCCTAAGCGCACTCAGTTCACGCCTATATTCACATCATGAAGGACGCAATCGCCGGAATGACTCCTACCAGCACGAATGCCGGCAGAAAACATAGCCCTGTAGGCATCAGTAGCTTTACCGACAGCTTCGCGGCATTCCGTTCGATGGCGGCACGCTCGTCACGGTCCAGCTGTTCAATGGCGGATTCGAGGCGCACGCCAGGCATATCGCCATGCGTCCATGACGATTCCAAAGCCGATTGCAGCAGGCCAAGATCTCGTTGCGTTCTGCTGGTACGTTTTCCGGATGAACTATCAGCTGGCGCACCCTCATGCTGAACAGCCATAGCGGCATGCCACGCATCAGCCCAGGGAACCCCTCTGGCCAGGGAGCTCCCGACCTCGCTCATGCGAGCGCCGCAGTCGCCGCCGACGGCTTTGCCCACCATGTCAAGCGCCCGGGGAATCGAGGAGCCCTGACGCAAGGACACCTGCGACATACGCAATATGAGTATGGTCCATGACGACCCGCAATCATGCGCTACGGCCGGTTCCTCGCCCGGCAAGCGGCTGTCATGACAAGACGGAGCCTTATACAGCCAACTAGCGATCGCCGCACAGCCTGCCGCGGCGTGTACCCACACCGTACTCATAATCCGCTGCCTTTCAACAATGCCCGCATCCATGCCAAGCCGGCAGCATAACAACATCCCCCTAATACCAAGCAGACCACACCGCGTGGCGATCCAAGCAAGAACGCCAATGGTCTAGCTCCCAGAAGCTCGCCCAATGCCACAGTGACGGCCGGAAGCGCGCTCAGCAGCCCCACAGTGGCTTTAGGAACGGCACATGCTTGCGATCGCAGGTTCTGCATCAGCCTCATCTGCCGGTAAGCAGTCAATACCGCTTCCAGACATGGCACTGCTTGGCAACCGAGCTCATCGCTCAAAACCGCTGCGGCGGTGACCCCGCGTGCAGCTTCAAGTACCTGCGCTGGTGATTCGTCGGGCAGACGCCGCTGTTCGAACACCGTTATGAGCCGTTCCACAGTAATGCGCTGAGTGGCGAAGCGTCTGCTGGATTGTTCCTCGAATGCTTCAACCAATGTGCCGCCACCTCGCAATCGCGCGATGGCGGACGTAATCACCTGCGCAACGCCCACGCGAGGTGAGCCGGCATATCGAGGTTCGTTTATGGCTGCGGAATCGACCGCACGCCCGCGGTAAGCCAGCCGATACAGCCTCCCGGACTTGTTCCCCGGCCATATCAGCACGGCGAGCGCCACCAGAACAGCACACCACATCATCACCCACCACCACTCGGCCCTGGAACGATGCCCCATCGTTCAATGAAGTGCCCCCATTCGGCGGCATACCGAGGAGGATGGCAGCCATTCCATACCGCCAGCGGTGTTCCTGCCAGTTCACCATGTGCTACACGCAGTTCGCCGATCTGCGTGATACGCCGCTGTCCGTTCACTCGCTCCAAATGCACCACCGCGTCGAAAGCGCCTGCCGCCAGCATGGCCAACGCCTGTGGACTGACTCCGGCGAGTAATCCAAGCGAAATCAGCCTGGACGGTACTCGGTTCACGCCGTCCGCATGCACAGTGGTCATGCCACCGTGATGACCAGAATTGAACGCGCGCAATAGGTCGACGATTTCCGCGCCACGGCATTCGCCCAGCACCACGCGGTCGGGGCGCATTCGCAACGTCGCTTTGACCAAGTCCGTCAGACTTATGGCTCCGACGCCCTCCACATTCGCCTCGCGCGTTACCAACGACACATGATCGCCACGCCCCAGTTCTCCCAGTTCACGAACTTCCTCTACGGTGACGATGCGCTCGTTCACATCGCATTGCGCCAGCAGCGCCTTGAGCAAGGTGGTCTTGCCCACGCCTGTTCCGCCGGTAATCAGCACTGTGGCATGTCTGCGCACCAGTCCCACGAACATCGGCAGCCAAGCAGCCGGGAATACACCTAATTGGCTCAGATGTCGCAACGATGCCATGGTCCTGTCAGGGAACCGTATGGAGATTGCGGCACCTTGTGGCACCAATGGGGCAATCACCGCATGCACGCGGATGCCGTCTGGACTGGCGGCGTCCGCTATCGGGCAGGCATCATCCAGTCTGCGCCCAAGCTGCGCGCACAGTTGGACGGCGTATTCTCGAACTACTTGCGGCGAGCGAAACGGCACACGCAATACTGTTTCTCGCATGCCGTTGCCGCGGTCCGCCCAAACGCGGCCATCACAGGTCACCGCCAGATCGGTAACCTGCGGGTCGGATGCCACATCATTCAATAGACCGAAGAACACAGTTCTGGGCACTGCGCCGGGCTCATCAGCCCGAGTGATTACGGCAGCCATACCGCATCACCGGTCCTTGCAAGAAGCTCCCGAAACCGGGCGAATGGCCTGCTCGACAAGATCGGCAAGCAAGCTCACGGCTTTGCGGCTGCCTTTGGTCACCGATCTGATGCCGAGGCCTTCCAGTACGTCTCCACACAGATTGACACTTGGTTTGACAGGCCCCAATACCGTGGCAGTCAAATAGTCCTGCGCCTCACCAATACCCACGTGGCCTCTCCCACGTGGAGCGCCACGTGGTTCCACGCCGACGATATGTGGCGCTTCACAGCCCCATGAATCCAGTCTGGACCGGTGCGACTTGGCTCTGGCCAGCCCCATCACCGACAATTCCGCGGCAATCACCTGCATGCCACTGCGCAGATCGGGTACGGTCTCAATGAGTCCACCCTGACCGGCATCTACGATGACAACGTCGTTCGTTTCCGCCAAGGCTCGAATGGCCGCTTGAACTTCCCACCAGTCAGGCTGGCGCGCGCTCCAAGGGTCATAGGGAAGTACTCGCACACCCTCCCACATCATCAGCTCATGGTTCATCGCATCGCCCTCGATGCGGCCGAGGGGTGCGTCGACTTGGCTGAATCGTAAACCCGGCTCTCGTTCCACACCGAGCAGCAGGTCAAGGCATCCGGCCACGAAATCAGCGTCTATGAGAGCACAGCTGTGTTCACGTCTCGCCAATGTCCATGCAAGCATGGAAGCCATGACACTCAGCCCCACGCCTCCATGACCTGACGTCATCGTCACAATGTTATGGAAGCTGGTGTCTGTAGTTAGGGCGAGTGCCGGAGCCTCGCCCGATCTCTGCCGTTCGCATGAGGCCAACGGCCTGGGCGGCGGAGTGTAGTAGCGATGCGCTGGAATCGGCGCATCGTCCGTGGGCAGCGGAATGCCCGGAGGTGCTACCGCTGGCGAGGTAATCCTACGCGCCACGCGGGGTGTGGTGTTGCTATTCATAAGCCGATTGAAACGTGTCCGAGTTCAATGCTCAACACGAATCGACCATTGTGGTTCTAGCTTGCTGAGTTATCCACACCCCGGCATGTCGTCCACGACAAATGTGGATAACCACGCTGTTGTTTCACGCCCATCTCATGCAGAAAAGGCCCTGACCTCATATGCACAGTCAGGGCCTTCATTTTCACGACGATTCCTTATGCGGTAATCTACATTCCTTGCTTACTTATCGAGGTTCTTGATGCCGTCTTCCATGACGTCCAACTGAGCATCGGTCACCTTGGCCGGCTTCTTCTTGCCGAACTTGGCCTTGAGCAGACCGATGATGGTCGGGGCGAGCGAAACCAGCAGAATCAGCACGATCACCAGTTCGAAGTGATCCTGCACGGCCGGAATGTTGCCGAAGAAGTAGCCCAGCAGCGTGAACAACGTGGACCAGCACAGGCCGCCGAGCACTGAGAACGGCGTGAAACGGCTCCAACGCATACCGGAAATACCGGAAATGAACGGCATGAACGTACGAATGAACGGGAAGAAGCGGCCCAGGAACACAGCCAGCGGGCCCCACTTTTCAATCATGCCCTCGGTTTTGGCCAGTCGCTCAGGAGTCAGCGCCTTCACCTTGCCGGATTGGATAATACGGCGGCCAAAGAAATGACCGATGAAGTAGTTGCACTGGTCGCCGATAATCGGCGCGCACCAAACCACCGGCAGCAACCAGAACAGCGGCAGCGCGGCCTTGCCGGTCGCAGCATCCGGGGCTGCGAACACGCCGGCCGCGAACAACAGCGAATCACCGGGCAGGAACGGGAAGAACACCACGCCCGTTTCGATGAATACGATGAGGAAGATGAATCCGAGGGTCGGCGCCACGCCCATGGCAATCCAACCGGCAATCGCGGCACGCGGATCCTTCAGCAGTTCGATGATGAAATTAACGAAGCCCATGTGTTTCCTATGAGTCCTAAATCTTGTATTGAGCTGCCAGCCCAATGAACCAGACAGTTATATGCAAACCGTCAAATACCCTACCAGCCGGCCTATAACATCAGGTCGACTGGGGTTTCCCACACAAACTCCGCAATACAAACGAAATTTCTACTCCCCCAAACGCTGCCGCACAAAGGCGTCCAGCGCGGCCGCATCGATGCCCTCATACGAGTCGATGGAGGCAAACTGGCCAAGGCCGGAAGTGTCGGTGCGAATCCAGCCAGTCTGCGCAATCAGTGTGGCCCCCGAGGCGGTGCCGGAGCGCAGACCGGATGAGGAATCTTCCATTACCACGCACTTGACCATGTCTTCAGGCGCGATGCCGAGTCTCTCAGCCGCGGCCAGATATGGGGCAGGGCTCGGCTTGTGCTCGTACGGATCATCGCCGCAGACGTAGCCGGCAAGCAATCCATCAGCCTGCTTCATGATGTTCTCGGCCATGCGGCGAGGCGAAGTAGTGACCAGCATGGATGGGATGTCGGCTTCCTTGAGTGAATGCAGCACGTCTTGCACACCAGGAATCCACGGCAGACGTTCGACCTCCGCCTTGAACACATAATCCTTGAGCTGCTTGTCGATTTCGGGAACGCTCAATGTGCAGCCATGCGCAATCATGACCTCTGCCACGTGTGGCACCGGAGTGCCGGAGCACTCCCAACCGAGGTCCTCGTTCCACTCGCCGCCATTGTTGTGCGCGATCTCAATCTCACCGTCATGCCAGAGCGGCTCAGAATCGATGAGAGTACCGTCCAAATCCCAGAACACGGCTTTGAGCAGCATAGTTACCTCCGTCCACATGCCCGCACGCCAATTGGCGCCTTTACTCTTGCTGCATTCCATTGCACCAATCGGATGCGACAACCATAGCGCGTCAGCACACCGCCCCTGCGCCTCAGCGCATGGTCAGCCCACCATCGACGTGCAGACATTGTCCGGTAATGAAGCCGGCCATGTCGGACGCCAACAACGCGACCCCTCCGGCGATGTCATCGGGACGGGCAAGGCGGCCAAGAGGCGTCATGGCAATGATTCGTTCACGAACATCCTCGGTGGTGGCTGCGCTGGATGCGGTTCCGGCCGTCAAACCTGCGGCAATGGCATTACGGTAATGCCGAAGCGCCCAGCTCCTGGGCCAGAGAGCGGGTCATGCCGACCAAGCCGCCTTTCGCAGTGATATACGAATGGTAGGGCACGATGGGCGAATCGACCAGATTGCTGGAGATGTTGATGATACGCCCGGAGGTCTGGGCTCGCATCAGCGGCACCACATGTGAGCACATCAGATATGCACCATGCAGGCATCCCTCGATCTGTGCGCTAAACTCATCCCAATCGCCTCCAGCAAAAGTGGAACGGCGACGCGGGTCAAAGGAGAAGCGTCCGAAAGCATTATTCACTAAGATGTCCACGCCGCCGAATGAGTCGACAGCGGTACCCACTAGCTTGGAAGATTGCGATTCATCGCAAACATCCGCCTGTACAGCTATAGCCAAGCCTCCCAGCGAGTGGATGTCTTCAACGGTGCGCTGCGCGCTGGCGGCGTCATGTACGTAATTGATGACGACAGCGGCTCCGTGCGATGCCAGGCATTTCGCCACAGCCGCTCCTATGCCCTTGCCGGAACCGGTGATGATCGCTGTTCTGCCATCCAGATTCACCATTGGACGCCGTGCCATATCGCTTTGCTCTGTCATTACCCTTGCCTTTCGCCCTGCTACCAGCCTCTGCTGCCCGCAACAGCACAGGCCTATTCCATATCCATATCGAACGAATCGCTGTACGCGTCGCTGCCGCGTTCGACATCCACCGCGCGCAACAGATCGATGAGGTTGAAGCCCCCATCATGATGCCAGCCGGATTTCGCCCGATCCATCTCACCGAGCGGACAGATGCGATTCACACCGACCTCGGCCAATCGTATCTGCAAGACCAAACAGTCTGGTTGAATCCACAGCGACACCGCAGCTCTGCAGCCAGCCACGGCAGGAAGTCAGTCTTCTGGCAGCGTCCAACAAATCTGGCACCGCCACCACGTTGACGGTGCGGTTCAACGGCGACATCAGCGAAGCAACATCCTCGTCGGCACCGCTACCGTCAAGTTCTCGATACAGCACCGACCATGCCGTGCTATGGCCACTGGCGAACACCGCGGCCTTCCCGCCATCAAGGCTCTCATCTCAGCGTCGGTGCGCGCCCGCTGAATGGCCACGTTCTCGGCGTCACTCAATACGGAGCGCGGATATTTGCGCTGCTGATTCTCAAGCTCGCCACCGAGCAGCTGAGCCACTTCACGAGGGTGAGGGCTCCATCAGTCTCCACGAACACGGTCTGCGGAGCCAGGCAGCTTTGCTGGTCATATGTGGCGATGTCAACAGCCACACGATGCACGGTATCGGCATAGGTATCAGGACGCAAAGCCTCTCGGCCAATGAACGCCAACCCGACTTTTGCTCCGTAACCTAGACAGGGCTTGGACCCGGCGACTTTGCCCGCAATCAATTTGGTAGTCTGCGAAGAACCGTAAACAATCACGGCATCGGCCGCATCGATGGCTGAATCCTCGAGCTGCTGCGAGCCGCCCTTCCATGGAACCACCGCAATGGCATCAGCGAGGTCGGAATTGACCATCGCAATGCTGCGAGCAAAGAACGCAGGCATCACCGGCTCGGAAAATGAAGATTTGCCAAGAATCGCGCCTTTGACCAGCAGGGTCATCGCCATGCTCCACACGGGAATCCCCGGCACATTGCTGGAGAACACCTGATAGGTGAGCGCTGGGCCCACATATTTAGAGTATCCCCCCGCCTTGTTCGGCCGGAATTCGTCGAGCATAGACGGCTGACCGATTTCGGAGTCAAGGAACCGGAGCAGTTCACGACGCCTGAACTGGCGCATATACCGTTTGAGCTCAATCCGCACCATGTCAGGCTCATATCCGGTGATTGCGGGAATCAGCAGTTCAGCCTGACGCCGCAGCTCAAAATCCGGATCGGCCCATAGTTGGGCCGCGTCGGCCACGATGTCGAGAATATCGTTGACACTCATCGCGGCAAGCGTGCGGTTGCGAACATCGACAAGCTGCTTGGCAAGGGAAGTCACCTTTGAGCCATCCAGTCGCGGATAGCGCAAACGCTTCACCCCATCCGATGTGGCGACCTCATAGATTTCGTAATCCGAAACATCCACTCCCGAGGGCAGGTGGAAGACATCAATGGCCTGACTCACGGATTCATCAACGGTTGGCACTGATGACCTCGTCTACCGCGATTGAGCACCCACGAGCCTCGGCTCCCTTCGCCCTGCCCTGCAGCAGGAATCCGTCCGGGGTCCGATGGCCGAGGTCCTCGGTCAGAATACCGATGCATGAATTCCAATTGGCAAGGTCGTAATGGGCTATCACACCGGTCTCACCATCCTTGACGGGAGTCAGCGTTTCCGGATCGAGGAAGACCGTGCGCACCCAGGCGGGGTTCGCCTTGAGATAGTTGCTGGTGCCATCCGTATACCACGACAGAATATTTTGGTCATAGATCTGCGAGCTCAACTCGGTCATGCCATACATGTTGACGCAGTGGTGGCGCGGCACCCCCAGTGTCTGTTCCAGCTCATCAAGCATCTGGTCTTCGGTGATGTCGCGCTTAGTGCTCTTGAAGCCGCCAGTGTCGAACAACCGGCTATCGGGGGCCAGCGCGAACGTCAGATCATGCTCATGCAGGTAATCGAACAGATACAGATAGGACGACGAGACACCCATCAGCATCACCGGTTCACCGTCAGACACCGCACGGTTAAGGAAGGCGATGATTTCATCGAACTTGAGTCCATGCTCGTCGAAGAACACACCGCTGCCTTCGCTGCCGCAGCACTCCACGGCCTTGGTAAGGTAGCGCGACAGGGAGGAGTTCTGGTTCATGTCCCATGCCGGCGAAATCACGGCGATGCGGATACGCTCTCGATCCGGCATGATGAAATGACGGAACGGCACAATCATTGATTCATCCCACACCTCAAGATCGGGATGGAAGTTGCGCCCACGCATCTTGCCGCCATGCGTGGTTCCGCTCGTCATGAATACGGCTTCGCACTGCTCGGTCGGTATGGTCGAAAGGTCAAGGTGCTTGAACCCGTCCACCGGCATCGGCGGAATCTCCCGCCAATCCTTGAGCGTTGCGGGGGTGACGCGTTTAGCCGCGCAGTAACGACGGTACGGCAGATCATACGTGTACTGATAGATGAACACGTCGCGCGCCAACGCACCAAACGCCTCTTCCGGGGCCTGCTCACAGCCATAGGTATGGATAAAATCCAGAATCCCGCGCTTGATACGACGCGCGTCATCCATCACATCAGTCATTGCATCGCTCCTGTCAATATCCAATATCAACCAGCATTATCGTTCATCGTACGCCGCAGCGCCAGTCCCATCCGCCGGATCGGCTGCTGGAACATCCACGGACGCCGGCGCACGATGTTTCGCCACCAAATCCGGAAGAGCGACGAAAAGCGCATTGAGAATGATGGCGCTGAATACACCGACCATGATGTTGTTGCCAAGGAACACGCTTGCGCCGCCGGTCAGGCCGGAGAGCGCCTTGGGCAGGGCGATGCCGAGCAACAGAGACATGCCGATGACCGTTTGACGGCGCTCGTCATCAGCGACCTTGCGCAGGGCGCGCAGGCCGGTCACGATTAGGCTGGCCGCAGCCGGCAGGAAAATGCCTCCGACGACTGCCGAGGGAATGACGGACAGCAACGCGCCCGCCTTTGGCACGAAGCCCAGAATCAGCAACAGCACAGCGGCGATGATCACAGGCGTGCGCGTGCGCAACTTGCCTTCGCCGGTCAGGTTGAGCAGGCCGACATTTTGCGGGTAGGCGGT
>ENA-OQBD01001078-OQBD01001078.1-human-gut-metagenome-genome-assembly--contig:-NODE-1078-length-13207-cov-3.037309_pt1 | contig 13207 bp, 10 predicted proteins | sample MGYA00242742_ERZ504543 | MGnify/ENA primary metagenome ERZ504543 (study PRJEB26092, sample SAMD00036239) | human gut metagenome | host: Homo sapiens | study: EMG produced TPA metagenomics assembly of... | reverse complement strand
ACATTTTACAAATTCTTCTATATAACGGATTGGTTCTTCGATCATAAGATGAACATCAAATACTCTGCTTGTACAGCTTCTTATTGATTTGATAACAGGCATACCATAGGAAATGCTTGGAACAAACCTGCCGTCCATGACATCAATATGTATATACTCTGCTCCTGCTTCATCAATTGCTTTAATATCTTTCTCAAGATTTTTAAAATCTGCTGATAATATTGAAGGTGATAATATAGTCATTATATTCCTCATTTCTGTGTAATTAATATTATTTAACCTATACAGCCAGCCCTGGCATATAGATAATCAATTATCGCTAATCTATAATTAATATTTCTTCTTGTTCTTTACCTCGTCATATATCTCTACATAACTTGTATAACGTCTTCTGCTTATTAATCCTGCCTCAACCGCTTCCTTAACCCTGCAGTCAGGCTCATTAATATGAACACAGCCATTAAATCTGCACTGCCCTTCATATTCACTGAATTCCTCAAAATAAAATCTTATCTGTTCCTTTTCAAGTTCTGGAATATTAAGAGATGTAAAGCCCGGCGTGTCGCATATATATGTAGCATCGCTCACATTAAATATCTCCGAATGTCTTGTTGTATGCCTTCCTCTTCCAATCCTGCTCACATCACCAGTTGCACTCACTTCCTGCGGAAGTATAAGATTGGTAAGTGACGACTTGCCAACACCCGAGGGTCCAGCTAATATTGTCGTCTTTTTCTCAAGTGTCTTAAGAACTATGTCTATTCCTTTATTATCATAAGTACTTATAAATATGACTTTACAGCCACATTTTTCATATATGTCAGAAAGCTCTTCTAATGTGTCATCTTCTGCCAGATCTATTTTGTTAAACACTACAACTGTAGGCACATTCTGATAATCCATCATCATTATAAATCTGTCCAAAAGATTATAATTAGGTTCTGGTGATTTTACAGCAAATATTACCATAGCCTGATCTATATTCGCAGAAGCTGGTCTTATAAGCTCATTCTTTCTTGGAAGTATCTGTATGATATTACCTGTCATCTTATCGTTATCTATTATATCTATAATAACATTATCCCCGACAAGCGGCTTTATCTTTTTATTCCTGAATATTCCTTTTGCCTTACATTCATATATACCACAGGATTCTATATGGACATAATAAAATCCTGCAATTCCCTTTATTATCTTTCCCTGCATAAGACTTCCTATACTCTAATTGCTTGTATTGCCCGTTCCTGTATTAGAACTGCCATTGCCACTTGATGTATTGCTTCCACTGCTATTGCCCGATGTGTTAGAACCACTATTATTGCCGTTACTATTGCTATTGCCGTTACTGTTGTTATTGCTGTTACTATTACTGCTGCCTGAACCTGATGCTGTAGTAGAAGTTGTTGAGCTTGTATAGTGGCTTACATATATAGTTATAGTTGTTCCAGACTCTACAGTGTCACCACCAGAGTAAGGTGTCTGTGAAGTAACAGTACCATATGATGCCTTAGATGAAGTCTCATATTTTACTGATACCTTAAGCCCGGCTGCCTCGATAGACTGATTGGCAAGGCTTTCTGTCATTCCTATTACATTAGGAACTGTGGCTTTAGTTACCTGCTTTCCACGGCTTACTTCTATTGTAACTGTTGTACCTTCTGTTACTGTTCCAGATGGGCTGTATTTAACAACCTTTCCGGCTTCTACTGTACTGCTGTATACATAATCAACAGAAACGACAAGATTAACATTTTCAATAAGCTCTTTTGCTTCTTCTTCTGTCTTACCCTTTACATTAGGAACTGTGACATTCTTAGTTTCCCTGCCACTGCTTATTGTAAGAACAATCTGTGAGTTCTTCTCAACCTTAGAACCACCTACATTGCCCTGGTTTATTACACTGTTCTCTGCAACTGTATCTGAACTCTGTGTCACGGCTTTATAGCCAAGACCAACTTTATTAAGTGCACTTATTGCATCGTCCTTAGTCATTCCAACTACATATGGTACTGTAACCATATCTGATGCCTTTGAATTGCCAGACACAGCAGTTGTAACCTGATTAGAAGCCTGACTGTTATTGTTAGATGAACTCTTGCCGCTTCCTATAAGCTTTACAACAACAAATATTGTGATAATAAGAATTATAACTGCAATTCCTATACCGATACATTTCATAATAAGCTCTAACTTATCATTACTCTCATCATCAATATCGTTATCATCTTCCTCCTCATCTATATTATCATCAATATCTGCAAATGTATCCTCACCTAATAAGCCGTCATCTTCTTCCTGCTCATCTATATCCTCATCATCTGAATCAGTCTGTGCATAGTTATCATTAACTGATGTATCATACATAGGAGCAAGCTTTACAAAATCGTCCTCCGGCATAACAAGTGACTTCTTTAAATCTACTATAAGGTCATAGGCAGACTGATAACGCCTGTCTGTCTTCTTCTGTGTACATTTAAGAACTATCTTATCAACACTTACTGGTATTCCCTCAACAAGCTGAGATGGTGCTGGTATTGTATCCTGAATATGCTGTACAGCTACTGATACTGCTGTATCTCCGTCAAATGGAACTGTTCCAGTGAGCATTTCAAATAATGTAATACCAAGTGAATATATATCACTTCTCTCATCCGAATAGCCGCCTCTTGCCTGTTCTGGTGATATATAATGTACAGACCCCATAGAAGCTGATGTATTAATTGTTGCTGTTGAAGCTACCTTGGCAATACCGAAATCAGTAACCTTAACCTTGCCCTCTTTAGATATAATTATATTCTGTGGCTTAATATCCCTATGGACAATATTATGTTTATGAGCTGCATCCATACCATTAGCTACCTGTATAGCAATGCTTACAGCCTCTTTATATGGAAGTTTGCCTCTCTTTTCAATATACTTCTTAAGGGTAACTCCCTCAACAAGTTCCATAACTATGTAATATATGCCATTCTCAACACCGACATCATACACATTTACAACATTAGGATTAGTAAGTCCGGCAGCTGACTGGGCCTCAGCCCAGAATTTGCTTACAAATGTCTTATCCTGGCTAAATTCTGACTTCATAACTTTAATTGCAACATATCTGTTAAGCTTGTGGCATTTGGCTTTGTATACATCTGCCATTCCGCCTGTACCAATCTGTTCAATTATCTCATATCTGTCAGCTAAAAACATTCCTTCTCTTAACATCATTAAATTACCTCTCTGCCTATGGTTCAATTAAAATCACTGATATGTTATCTCTGCCACCATTATCATTGGCCCTGCTTACAAGCCTTTCTGCGGCTTCCCTGATATCGTGGCTGCTCTTTATTATATGAAATATCTCCTGGTCTTCTAACATATTAGTCAATCCATCAGAACACATAAGTATCATATCTTCCTTTTTAAGATCAACTGAAAACATCTCGGCTTCGACGGTATCATAGCCACCTATTGCCCTTGTGATAACATTCTTTTTCTCATGGGTTCTTGCAGCTTTTCTGTCAATTTCGCCCCGCTGTACCATTTCTTCCACCCACGAATGGTCTCTTGTAATCTGGATTATATCTTCTCCGATTACATACAATCTGCTGTCACCCACATTGGCTACTCTTAAAGTATTGTCAAATATGCTGGCTACCACTAATGTAGTTCCCATTCCATTATATTCTTCAGACTCGCCTGCCTTTCTAAGAAGCAGTGAGTTGACAAGCTTAATGTTATTATCTATTGTTGCTAAAGGATCTTTGCCTTCTGACTCTTTTAATAATTCAACAAGCGTTTCAACTGTATATCTTGACGCTGTGTCACCAGCTTTATGTCCTCCCATACCGTCTGCCACAATAAACAGATTAGGCAGACACCCTATATCATCAAGCTTTGCATAGACATAGTCCTGATTGACATTTCTTTCAATTCCTACATCTGTTGTTGCAAATGCGTTCATTTCATTCTCCATCCATTCTTTAATGTATCAGTTTTACTATTAATGAATAGTATCCCATATCAATATATATTATCATACCAGCTATAAAAATGCGACATATTTCAGCCACTTTTTATGCAGCTGGCTCTATATGGCAGAATTCTCATCTATATGATTCTGTCTCAACTGTCCACAGGCACCGTCTATATCGCGCCCCATCTCACGTCTGACAGTCGCATTAATTCCTTTTCTTTCAAGCATATCCCTAAAATTCTTTATAGAATTCTTCTCTGACTGCTCATAATCTCTTTCCTTAATCGGATTAACCGGTATCAGATTAATATGACAGTTAAGCCCTTTTACAAGCTCTATAAGCTCATTGGCACATTCTTTAGTATCATTAATGCCCTTAACCAGACTATATTCAAATGATATTCTTCGTCCTGTCTTATCAAGATAATACCTGCACGCATCCATAATCTCTGCTATGCTGTATTTATTAGCAATAGGCATCATAGTCTTTCTTAACTCATCATTAGGTGCGTGAAGCGATATTGCAAGTGTTATCTGTAACTTAAGATCTGCCAGTTCTTTTATCTTAGGCACAATTCCACATGTTGATACTGTTATATTTCTCTGGCTTATATTAAGTCCTCTTTCACTGTTAAGCAGTTCTATGAATTTAATAACATTATCGTAATTATCCATAGGCTCACCAGAACCCATTATAACAACATTGCTTACTCTCTCATTAGTATCCCTGCTTATTCTGTATATCTGGTCAAGCATTTCTGATGGTAAAAGATTTCTTACACATCCATTAAGAGTTGATGCACAGAAACGACAGCCCATTTTACAGCCCACCTGTGATGAAATACATACCGAATTGCCGTGATGATACTTCATAAATACACTTTCTATAAGATTGCCGTCATAAAGCTCAAAAAGGTACTTTCTAGTGCCGTCTATCCTTGACTCCTGCATTTTTACAATCTTAAGACTTGTATACAAGGTATCTTCCTTTAAAGTATTCTTAAGCTTATCGGAAATATTGGTCATCTCATCATAACTTTCTGCCAGTTTCTCGTGCATCCACGAATATAACTGGGCAGCTCTGAATTTCTTTTCATTAATACTCTCAACATATTGTACAAGTTCATTGTAATTCAATGATTTTATATCAGTCTTATGCGGCATAACCATACTCCATTCCATTTATCTGTTATTTCTTAAATATATTTACATTCCCCTGTTTAACTCTTAATAAGACGAGCGACAAAGAATCCGTCCATTCCTGAATTATTGGCAGGAAGCAGCTGATGATACTCTCCGTCTTTCGTAAAGCCTGATTCTTTACATATCCAGTCGGCATTATCCTCATTTTCTGCCCTGTTAATTGTACAAGTGCTATACATTAACACTCCACCACTCTTAACATAGCGTGATACGACCTTTAAAATATCTCTTTGAAGATCTACAAGTGACTGCAATTTTTCAGGCGAAGCATTATATTTTATATCCGGCTTTCTTCCTATTATCCCAAGACCTGAACAAGGAAGGTCAGCTATAACAATATCAGCTTTATTAATCAGACTTTCATCACAATCAAGTGCATCATATACCTGTGTCTGTATATTAGTGATATTAAGCCTCTTAATATTCTCATCAATAAGTGCAACCTTGTAATCTGACAAATCTCTGGCGATTACCCTGCCGCAATCCCCCTGTTCTGACATCTTAAGTGCAGCATTAATTGACTTTCCGCCCGGTGCACCGCATACGTCAACTATTGTATCTCCCGCTTTTGGTGCTGTGTATTCACCTGCAAGCATTGAGCTGATATCCTGAATCTGATACATACCGTCCTGAAAGCTTTTAAGCCCTGCGATATAATCATAATCGGATATCTCATACGCATATGGTATATTCTCTACTTCTTTTACTGTCACATTCTCACGCTGAAGAAGTTCTTTAATCTGTTCCCTGGAAGCCTTTGATGTATTACATCTTATATATGTCTTCTTCTCACACTTCATGCCCTCAAGCACGGATTTAACAGTATCTATTGACATCTGCCCTGACCACAGCTCAATTATCCACATTGGCATAGAATACTTAACAGACAGATATTCATATGGACTTTTATTATAATCTGGATATTCAATATTGTCTTTATTGCGTGATATATTTCTTAACACACCATTAACAAAACCCTTAAGCCCCGCAAATCCCCTCTTTACAGCAAGCTTGACAGCCTCATTACAAGCTGCACTGTCAGGCACATTATCCATATATATTATCTGATATACACCCATTCTTACAATTCTTCTTATAACAGGCTTCATCTTCTTAACTGGTGTCTTTGAATACTTGTTAATAATATAATCTAATTCTATCTGGCTCTCTATAATGCCTAAAGACAGCTTATTGATAAATGATCTTTTACTCTTATCAAGATACTGGTACTTTAAAAGTGCATTGTTGATTATTATATGTGAAAATTCATTGTTACTCTCTATTTCTTCCAAAATATCGAGTACAACCGCTCTTAAATTAACTTCCATACAGATTATTCTCCATTATAATATAACTAATTACCCTAATGCAGTCCCTTCTTCAACGTGGCTTCCAAGAAGAAAGGCATCTGCTGACATTCTCTTCTTACCCTCAAGCTGAAGTTCATTAACCTTAAGATAATCTTTTCCGCATTTTATAATAAATGTCTTCTTATCTACATAACATACTGTTCCAGCTTCACATTCCTTTGAAACATTATTGTTATTTATAATATCATCACTGTCAGTTACAACATCTGCATCCCATATTTTTAACATTTTGCCATTAAGATGTGTAAATGCACTTGGCCAGGGATTAAGTCCTCTTATAAGGCACTCAATCTGTCTGGCACTCTTAGTAAAATCAAGCTCTCCCATTGACTTTTTAAGCATTTTGACATATGAGCTTTCAGCTTCGTTCTGCTTTTCTGGCATAATGCTTCCAGACTCAAGTCCTTCAAGTGTCTTAATAAGAAGCTTAGCACCAACTATGCTTAATCTGTCAAAAAGGCTTCCGCCTGTCTCTTTCTTATCAAGTTTAACCTTATCTACCAAAAGAATATCTCCTGTATCAAGCCCCTCATCCATCTTCATAGTCGTAACACCGGAATACTCACATCCGTCTATTACTGCCCACTGGATTGGAGAGGCTCCCCTGTACTTAGGAAGCAGTGAAGCGTGTACATTAATACATCCAAGACGTGGCATATCAATAATACTCTTAGGCAATAGCTGTCCAAATGCAACAACAACAAACACATCAGCATTATATTTTCTTAATTCTTCAACAAATGCTTCATCTCTTGCTCTTTCTGGCTGAAGAACCTGTATATTATTCTTAACAGCTTCTTCCTTAACAGGTGAAAATACAAGCTCCTTGCTTCTTCCCTTTGGCTTGTCCGGCTGTGTCACAACAGCCACTACATCATACTGGTTATCAATAAGTTCCTTTAACGTCCCAACTGCAAAGTCAGGAGTTCCCATAAATACAACCTTCAATATTAATCTTCCTCCGTTTCAGTTTCCATAAGTGGACCTTCTGCCTTATCAACATACATTACTCCGTCAAGATGATCAATCTCGTGTAAAAGACATCTTGCAAGAAGTTCTTCACCCTCAACGATAATCTCTTCCATATCTTCATTAAGTGCCTTAACCTTGGCATAAGATGGTCTTGTCACGATACCAACCTTACCCGGAACACTAAGACAGCCCTCCTGTCCTGTCTGTGAACCACTTGTCTCAAGAACTACAGGGTTAATAAGCACTATTGGATCATCACCACAGTCAATTACTACTAATCTCTTTCTTATTCCTACCTGTGGAGCTGCAAGTCCAACTCCATTAGCCTCATACATTGTTTCAAACATGTCATCAATAAGTTCCTGTATTCTAGGTGTCATCTCAGTTATTTCTTTTGCTTCTTTTCTTAATATCTCATCACCTAATGTTCTTATATTTCTGATTGCCATAACTTCCTCCATAATCAAATAACATATGCGTATGTTTAATTAACATCATATGCAATGTTAATATTCTTGTAATCTGAACTGCCATTAATATTATTATCCAGCATATCCATAATTAGTTCAAGTGCTTTAAAGCTTGAACTTCTTAAATATATCTGCTTCGTGTATATATCTTTAATCTTGTATATAGAAGCATTTGATGGACCAAGTACTATAATCTTGTCATCTTTAACAGTATTGTTATCCTGAATATACTGCTGTATCAAAGCTTTAATATTTCCTGCACGCTCTGATAACAGCTTCTCATTAATACTGCTTATGTTAATCTTTACCATATTATTAACAGGTGGATATGAAAGCAGCTTCCTGTAAGACATTTCCTGCTCATAAAAACTCTTATAATTCTGCTCCGCCGCACATAACAAGCCATAATTATCAGGTGAATATGTCTGTATTACAACTTCACCCTTTCTTTCTCCTCGTCCAGCTCTTCCTGCCGCCTGTGTTATAAGCTGGAATGTACGCTCAACAGCCTTATAATCACTTGCATACAAGGATATATCTGCCGCTACGACTCCGACAAGAGTAACCTTTGGGAAATCGTGTCCCTTTACTATCATCTGCGTGCCTATAAGTATATCTGCCTGTTCTGTCGCAAATGCACTTAATATATTCTCGTGTCCGCCTTTGCCTTTGGTTGTATCCATATCCATTCTTAATACCCTTGCCGCAGGAAACATCTTATTAACTGCATCCTCTACAGCCTCTGTTCCTGCCTTAAAGCCAAGAATATACTTAGAACCACATTCAGGGCATAACGATACATTAGGAGTCTCGTATCCACAATAATGACATACAAGCTTTCCATTCCTGTGAAGTGTCATAGATACATCACAATGCGGACATTTCATAACATAGCCGCACGACCTGCACGAAACAAATCCGGCAGTTCCCCTTTTATTAAGAAACAGCATTATCTGTTCGTGTTTATTAAGCCTGTCACTGATAAGCTCATACAGCTTTCTTGAAAATATTGTCCTGTTACCTGTCTTTAACTCCTGTCTCATATCAGCTATATATACCTGTGGCAGGCTTGCCTCTCCTGCCCTGTTATTAAGCTCTATAAGCTTATACTCGCCTGCTTCTGCCCTGTAATAGCTGTCAATTGACGGTGTTGCAGAGCCTAGTATAACAGAAGCTCCCGCCTCCTTTGCAATATGTATTGCAAGGTCTTTGGCGTGATATCTTGGGACTTGCTCTGATATATACGCACCCTCGTGTTCCTCATCTATAACAATAAGTCCAAGATTAGGAAACTGTGTAAACAATGCCGATCTTGGACCTATCATAATACTTATTTCACCTTTAAGTGCTCTTACGAACTGGTCATATCTCTCACCTTTTGACATTCTTGAATTAATAATAGACACTTTATCCCCAAAATCTGTGATAAAATCTCTGAAACAGTCTGAAATGTAAGTGCTATCTCAGGTATAAGCATTATAACCTGCCGTCCGGAATTAATAGTATGTTCAATAACATCAAGATACACTTCTGTCTTTCCGCTTCCGGTTACTCCTCGTATAAGATATGTATTGAACGCTCTATTATCATAATCCTCCACTATTGTATCAACGGCTCTTTGCTGTTCCTCGTTAAGCACAACCTTTTTATTAAAAATGTGCTTATCAGACACAGGATTTCTATAGTAACTTTCAACCTTGACATTTATAATTCCGTCTGCTTCAAGTGCCTTTACTGTTGCTGGCGAAATATTAAGCTTGTCTTTTACTATCTCCATATCAATAACAGGTTCATCAATAAGTGCACACATAAGCCTGTACTTGGCTTTCGCTTTTTTCTCATATATGCTTATAAGTTCTTGTGCCTTTTTAGTATCAACCAAAAGGCAGACAGACTTTTTTCTGCTTATGTCCGACCTCGTCCTTAACCGGAATAACCGTCTTTAATGCCTGATTCATAGTACAGCCATAATGCCGTTTCAGCCACGCTGCAAGCTTTATCATACTTTTAGCGACATTTACTTTTCCTGTAACAACACTGTCAATGCTCTTTATCTTATCAACAGGATATGATGGCTTATCAGTTAAACCAATTACATATCCTGTTATAATTCTGTTACCTTTTCCAAAAGGCACTCTTACAGATGTTCCGATATCAACACTACCATCCATATCATCAGGCACAGCATATTGGAATGTCTTATCAAGCTGTTCGTGTGAAATATCTATTATTATATCAGCGTACATTTTTCTCCTTAATTCTTCAAGAACTTCTGATATAAGAACACGTTCGTCCATAGGATATTTAACGCCTTTTATCTCCTGATAATCTTCGTGTCCCTTACCTGCAAGCACGATAATATCTCCAGGTTCACCATTCTCAATAGCATATTTAATAGCTTCTTTTCTGTCTGCAATATCAATATGCTTACCTGTAGTCCTGTTAATTCCAGTCTTAATATCTTCCATAATAGCAAGAGGCTCTTCAAATCTTGGATTATCAGATGTTATAATCGTAAGGTCTGCTAATCTTCTAGACACTTCACCCATCTCAAATCTTCTCTCTTTAGAGCGGTTGCCACCACAGCCAAACAGGCATACAAGTCTATGTGGATTGTACTCTTTAAGTGTCTTTAAAATACTCTCTAAGGACATCGCATTATGAGCATAATCAATCATAAGAGTAAACTTATCAGATACTGGAACAAGCTCTATTCTTCCTTTAACCTTTACATCTTTCAATACATTTTCAACAATAGCATTATCCACATTAAAATGTCTTGTAACAGCTATTGCACACAATGAATTATATACTGAGAACATTCCCGGAAGTGAAAGTTCCACATCCATATTGACAAGACCACTACACTTATAAGTAAGACCTATCTTTCCTCTCTCATGGAACAACTTGATATCACTTGCCTTTATGTCTGCATCTTCTGATATGCCATACTTCTCAACACTGCATACAGAGTCTCTTAATATATCAGCTGTATGCTTATCATCTGCATTGACTATTCCTGTCTTGCACTGCTTAAAAAGCTTAGCCTTACATTCAAGGTACTCCTCAAATGAAGCGTGCTCATTAGGACCGATATGATCAGGCTCAAGATTAGTAAATACTCCGATGTCAAATACAATACCTGCAGTTCTGTCAAGCTTTAAGCCCTGTGAGGATACCTCCATAACTACTGCCTTACATCCCTCATCAACCATTTTCCTGAAGGTTTTATGAATCTGTATTGACTCAGGTGTTGTATTGCAGGACGGAACAGCCTCATCTCCTATAACTGTCTCGATAGTTCCGATAAGACCTGTCTTTATTCCACACGCACAAAGAACATTCTTTATCATATAAGTTGTAGTTGTCTTACCCTTAGTTCCTGTAATTCCAATTGTAAACAACTTCTTATCAGGATTGCCGTAAAATGCTGCTGACATAAGTGCAAGGGCAAGTCTTGTATTATCACATTCTATAACTGCTGCCGGTATCTTCTCTGTATTATACTGTGATCCCTTCTGTACAACTATTACAGCCGCCTTATCCTTAACCTGCTCTATATATTTATGTCCATCGCTTACCGAACCAACTATGCAGACAAAGATACCTCCGTCTGTTACTTTTCTTGAGTCAGAAGCAATACCTGTAACAGTTGTATTAATATCACCATTAACAACTGTATATTCAAAATGTTCTACTTCATTAGCTCTGCATATATCCAAAATATCTTTTAACTGCATAACTGCTCCTTTCTTTTCAAGACACCTAGAATAATCCTGTTATCTTCTCATTCTCTTCATCATAATCAATGCCTTCTGCCGCTGGCACTTTAGGAAGTCCTGGCATAGTAAGAACTTTTCCTGTAAGTGCTACAACAAAGCCTGCACCAGCATCAACATACACTTCTCTAATATTAATTGTAAAACCTTCTGGTCTTCCTAACTTAGATGCATCATCAGACAATGAATACTGTGTCTTAGCCATACATACAGGAAGATTTCCAAAGCCCATCTGTGTAATATGGTCAAGTTCCTTCTTAGCCTTAGAATCATATGTAACACCATCTGCTCCATATATTTCTTTAGCTATTGTCATAATCTTATCCTCTAATGGAAGTTCATCTTCATATAAAGGCTTAAAATCGCTCTTCTTATCAAATGAAGCAAGCACCTTATCTGCAAGTTCTATTCCGCCTGCTCCGCCGTCTGCCCATACATTAGATAATGCAAATTCACAGCCTAATTCTTCACAGTGCTTCTTTATGAATTCATATTCTTCCTCTGTATCTGTCACAAATGAGTTGAGTGTAACAACTACAGGTACACCATACTTGTGAATATTCTCAATATGTTTATCAAGGTTTACTATACCATTCTTTAAAGCTTCCATATCTGGCTTTGATAATTCCTGCTTAGGAACTCCACCATTGTATTTTAATGCCTTAACAGTAGCTACAATAACAACTGCATCAGGCTTAAGTCCAGCCTTTCTGCACTTAATATCAAAGAACTTCTCAGCTCCAAGATCTGCACCGAAACCAGCCTCAGTAACAGCAATATCTGCCAGCTTTAAAGCAAGCTTTGTTGCTCTTACAGAATTACATCCGTGTGCAATATTGGCAAATGGTCCACCGTGTACAAGCACAGGTGTATTCTCTAGTGTCTGAATCATATTAGGCTTTATTGCATCTTTTAATAAAGCTGCCATAGCTCCTGTTGCCTTTAAATCCTTGGCTGTAACAGGATCTCCTGCATAATTATATGCAACAATTATCTTGTCAATTCTTTCCTTTAAATCTTTCATATCCTCAGCAAGACAGAGTATAGCCATAATCTCTGAGGCTACTGTAATTATAAAATGATCTTCTCTTGTAACACCATTAGGCTTGTCACCAAGTCCGATTACGATATTCCTAAGAGTTCTATCATTCATATCCATACATCTCTTCCATACAATTCTCTTAGTATCTATTCCAAGAGCATTACCCTGATGTATATGATTATCAAGCATTGCTGCAAGAAGGTTGTTAGCTGATGTTATCGCGTGGAAATCACCAGTAAAATGTAAATTAAGATCTTCCATAGGAACAGCCTGTGCGTATCCGCCGCCGGCAGCTCCTCCCTTTATACCAAAGCAAGGTCCTAATGATGGTTCTCTTAATGCAGCAATTGCACTTATTCCTTTCTGGTTAAGTGCTTCTGTAAGTCCAAGACTTATTGTAGTCTTTC
>ENA-OQBD01001077-OQBD01001077.1-human-gut-metagenome-genome-assembly--contig:-NODE-1077-length-13209-cov-3.866381_pt1 | contig 13209 bp, 11 predicted proteins | sample MGYA00242742_ERZ504543 | MGnify/ENA primary metagenome ERZ504543 (study PRJEB26092, sample SAMD00036239) | human gut metagenome | host: Homo sapiens | study: EMG produced TPA metagenomics assembly of... | reverse complement strand
CCAGTACTGCGAACAGTCAGGGATAAATAAAACATATTTTGCTACAGGAGCAGGAGCAGGAGCATCAGTGAAAAAGAATTAAAAAATTATTATCTCACAGGAGGAAAAAAAAATAAGAAGCATGCAGATGACTATATCGGTTTCTTTTACACTTCTGTCTGTATGCTGTATGTGCTTTTTGGGGGTTATGCTCTATCAACAGTTCAGCAAAAAGGCAGAGAATCTTACAGTAGAGAATTCCAGACAGCTGATCAATCAGACTGCAATAAATCTGGAAGATTATCTGAGAAATATGCGTCGTATTTCAGATGCCATGTATTATAGTGTGATCAAGAATACAGATATTGGAAGTGAGAGCCTTGAGGATGCCATGACTCTTTTATATGAGGCTAATAAAGATAAGCTGATCAGTGTGGCATGTTACACAAATGATGGAAAGCTGACGGAGGCGTCTCCTATTGCAACAGAGAAAAATGGTGTTGATGTAAAGTCGCAGAAATGGTTTCAGGATGCAGCCGGAGAACTGGAAAACTTTCATTTCTCCACACCCCATGTGCAGAATCTCTTTGATGATCCATCTTACAGATATTACTGGGTGGTGTCTTTGAGCCGTACGGTAGAGCTCACCAGAAATGGCAGTTCCATGCAGGGCGTTCTTCTGGTTGATATGAATTACAGCAGTATTGAGCAGCTTCTGGAGAAGGCAAACACAGACACTTCCGGTGAATATGTATATCTGATGGCATCTGACGGAGAAATCATCTATCATCCGAAGCAAAATCTTATCCCTATGGGATTATATCAGGAAAATAATGATAAGGCAGCAGGATATGAGGATTCTACTGTAAAGGAAAATTTTCATGGTGAAAAGCGGCTGGTTACAGTAAAGACCATCAGTTATACAGGATGGAAACTGGTCAGTGTGGTCCCTATGAAATCTTTCAGTATGGGCATGACAGGTATGAGAAATCTGGTAGTTCTTCTGGTGGCTCTGACAGTGCTGGCAGTGGTGATACTGAATCAGATGGTATCTGCAAGAATATCAAAACCATTGCGCCGTCTGAATGATTCTGTGAAGGAGTGGGAAACCGGAAATATGGATCCGGATATTTATATAGGAGGTTCCATGGAAGTAGAACATCTGGGAAAAACTCTCCGGTCTACAGTTGCCCAGATCCGGCAGCTGATGGATGATATTGTCGTGGAACAGGAAGAGAAACGGAAGAGTGAGCTTGATGCACTGCAGTCGCAGATCAATCCGCATTTCTTATATAATACACTGGATTCTATTGTCTGGATGATCACGGGAGAGCGGTATGATGATGCAGTATTTATGATTACACAGCTTGCCAGTCTGTTCCGTATCAGTCTGAGTAAAGGAAAAACAGTGATCAGGATAGAAGATGAAGTAAAGCATGCACAGAACTATATGAATATCCAGAAGATCAGATATAAGAACAGTTTTGAAATAGATTTTCAGATTGAGGAAGAGATACTGGATGGCTGTATTGTGAAGCTGGTTCTCCAGCCATTACTTGAGAATGCCATTTATTATGGAATGGAATTTATGGACGGAGAAGGAGAGATTCATGTCCGCGGTTACAGAAAGGATGGGGATATTTATCTGGAAGTAGAGGACAACGGACTGGGTATGCCTGAGGAAGAAGCAGCAGAACTTCTCAACGGAAAAGAACGGCCGCATAAACATGGATCAGGAGTTGGTCTGGTTAATGTGCACAGCCGTCTGAAGCTTCGTTTCGGAGAAGGATATGGACTGATTATTCATAGCTGTCCGGATGAGGGAATGCTGGTGCAGATTCACATTCCATATGTTCCGTATACGGCAGAAACCCAGAAACTCCTTGAGAGCGGAAAGGATTATCATTTAGCAGACAGAAAGGGGGATGCGGAATGAAAAAGAACAGAATATCCGCAATCCTCTTCCTGGCAGTGATTTTATCTGTAATCATATACAGTGCTTACGGAATGGTCAATCAGGGAAAAGATGACGATTATATTTCTGTATCAGTGATCGTAAATGACAGCAGTAATACCAGATGGAATGCGTTCCGGGAAGGACTGGAACAGGGAGCTGAGGATAATCAGGTACACCTGAATCTGGTGTCGACAGGAAGTTTTCAGAATGTTCAGGAGGAGAATACGATTGTAAAGCGTGAATTGGAAGGAGGGGCAGATGGGATAATCGTTGAACCCTATTCCGGCGAAGCTGACAGTGTTTTGCAGGGAGTAGCTGCAGACTCGGTAGTATTGGTGAAAACGGGAATAGAAACAGATACACTTTATACTTCTGTAATGACAGATCATATAAAATTCGGAGAAAGTCTGGCAGATGCGGTAATCGAAGCCGGAGAGACAAGGGTTGGGATTTTCAGTGGAAATCAGAGTCAGCTTGGAATGAGACAGCGTCTGAAGGGAGTAAAGGAACGTCTGGAAGAAGCAGGAGTGGAGATTTCCTGGGTGTTTTCTGAAAATGAGCTTAATAAGAAAATCAGAAATGCAGAGTATTTTGTCAATAATCAGGTGAATGCAGTAATTTCGCTGGAGAATGATGATACAGAAAAGGCAGTTGAGATGCTCTTTGACAATGAAGGGGTTTCCTGGCGGATCTATGGAGAAGGACGCTCTGAAAAAACGGTATATTATCTGGATAAAGGGCTGATCCGGGAGCTTGTAGTTCCCAATGAATATTATATGGGATATGAGAGTATGGTTCTGGCTGCACAAATGGCAAGATATCATACTGACAAAATGGAACAGGTAGAAGTTGATTTTTTCAGAGTAACAAAAGAGAATCTGTATGCGGAAGAGACAAGTCAGATTCTTTTTCCAACTGTAAGATAATGTTATACGAAAACAGATAAGATGGACGGGGGAAAAGAAATGTGCAGGAAATATCTGGTGCTGGCAGGTGTTTTATGTATTGTGGCTGTTAATGTCGGAGGATGTAAGAGCAGTGAAGAAGAGACAATCAAAAATATAAAAATAGGAGTTACTTTATACGATCAGTATGACACATTCCTTTGCGGAAATGATGGCGGAATTCACGAAATATACAGCAGACAAAGAAGAGGAAAGCGGCGTGGCGATCAACATGGAGATCATGGATGCTTCTCAGAGTCAGCTGACGCAGAATGAACAGGTTAAGAGCCTGATCGATAAAGGATGCGATGTGATATGTGTAAATCTGGTAGACCGTACAGAGCCTACCACAATCACGGATCTTGCAGAGAATAATAATGTTCCTATATATTTTTTAACCGTGAACTGGTTGCAGAGGATCTGGAACGCTGGACGGAACTGTATTATGTGGGGGCAGATGCTTCAGAGTCAGGAACACTGGAAGGGGAACTGGCAGCAGATGCTTTTAAGACAGATTCTTCTATGGATAAAAATGGAGATGGCATTTGCCAGTATGTAGTGCTTGAGGGCGAAGCCGGACATCAGGACTCCATTGTGCGCACAGAATATTCTGTAAATACCATGGCTGAAAAAGGTGTGGAAACAGAGAAACTGGGATATGCCATTGCCAACTGGAACAGAGCACAGGCGCAGACCAAAACAGCAGCCATGCTGACTCAGTTTGACAATAAGATTGAACTGATCATTGCGAATAATGATGATATGGCGCTGGGTGCAATCGATGCCTTAAAGGCATCTCAGATTCCAAAAGAGGAATGGCCCGGTGTAGTGGGGATTGATGGTACAGATGTAGGGCTGAATGCAGTAAAGAATGAAGAGATGCTTGGAACCGTCTATAATGATAAAGAAGGACAGGCACAGGAAATGCTGAATCTTGCTTTTGCGATCGCCACAAATGGAAAAACAGATGAGATTCCGCTGCTTAATGGAAAATATGTACGGATTCCGTACCATAAGGTTACATTGGACAATGTAGAAGAATATGAAAACAAATAAGGGGCTGTCGGGAAATAGACAGTTCTAAGAGAGGGGAGGGTGTGACTCATACCGAGTCACACCCTCCCCAAATTTTTTACCATAAAAAGAAAAAAAGATGGTTACCGACAACCATCTTTCTCTCCGTTACATGTTATAATGTAACTATGCTAACAACTAATTATTATACTGACTTTTTTGAATTAGGGCAACAGAAAATTAACTTTAATTTCTATGAATTGAGTTTACCCGACGACGATCCAGTCTATACCCTGAAAAAAGTGATGGAGGATTTAGATTTTTCTGGCCTGCTGGCCAATTGTTCAGATAAGGGAAGAACCGGGTATAACCCAATCATGATGTATGCTGTAGTTACTTACGCAAACATGCGTGGGGTACGTTCTGTTGACCGTATTGTAGAATTATGTGAAAGAGATCTGGCTTTTATCTGGCTGACCCGTGGGCAGAAACCAAAACGGGATGCTTTTTATGAGTTCAAAGGGAAAAAGCTGACTTCTGAAATACTGGATGATCTTAATTACCAGTTTTTGCGCCGGCTTCAAAAAGAAGGCCTTGTTACACTGAAAGAACTTTTTATCGATGGGACTAAGATTGAAGCCAATGCAAACCGTTATACGTTTGTCTGGCGTGGTACGATCAATTACCATCTGGCTGGCCTTCTGGACTCAATCGAGCTGACCTTTACCCGGTATAATACATTTTTGCAGGAGAATGGCTATGGGCCAAGGTATGATATCGGGAATGCACAGATGTTTGTGATTGAGGGAATGGATAAAGTCCGCAGTGTTATAGAAAAGAACCGGAAAAGGAAGCTGTCAAAACATAAGAAACTTGCAAATAATACAGTCATTGAGATTGATAACTGCTCTCCGCTTGAAATACGGAAGCTTCAGAAGAACCTTAATACGATTGCCTCTGGAGAAGGGATTGAGTTCGTTTATGGAAAAGGAAAAAGAAAACCTGAGATCCAGCAGCTGTATGAGGAACTGGAGCATCTCGGCTAGCGTCTGATGGGATATAAAGAATGCTTCGAGATCATGGGAAAAGACCGGAACAGCTATTCAAAGACAGACCTGGAAGCTACTTTTATGCGGATGAAAGAGGACCATATGCTGAACGGGCAGTTAAAGCCGGCGTACAACGTACAGATCGCTGTGGAAAATTATTTCATCGTTCACGGTTACGTAAGTAATGACCGGACGGATTACAATACCCTGATCCCGGTCCTGGAAAAGCACCAGAAGGCTTTTGGCAGCGTCCTGGAAGAGATGACTGCTGACAGCGGATACTGCAGTGAGAAGAATCTGCTTTATTTAAAAGAAAAAGGGATAGAAAGTTATATAAAACTGCAGGATCATGAGAAACGTAAAACACGTGCATATGCGGAAGATATCAGTAAATATTACAACATGAGGGTCGAAGTATTTGAAGATGAACAGTTTTATATCTGCCATGACGGGCGTGAACTGCGTCACATAAGGACGGAAACAAAAGAACAGAATGGTTATACCCAGACCTTTGAGGTATACGGCTGCGCTGACTGCAGTGGATGCGAACATAAAGCACGCTGTCTGTATAAATATAATGCTGAAAAGGATACTGAAAGAAACAAGGTAATGAAGATCAATGAGCAGTGGGATGAACTGCGTGAAAAATCCCATGCAAACATCCAAAGTGAGCGTGGGATCCTAAAACGGCAGACACGTTCGATCCAGACAGAAGGACATTTCGGTGATATCAAAGAAAACGAAAACTTTAGGCGTTTTAATTACCGTTCTGCAGATAAAGTGTACAAAGAATTCATGTTGTATGCAATCGGAAGGAATATAAATAAATACTGTCGTTTTCTCAATGAAAAATTAAAGAAGTTTGAGGGAAAAACAGTTTGATCAAAAGTGTAGCTGTAAAAATCCAGACAAGGGATTTTTGCGGCCAAAAATAAATTTCATCTTTCATAGAAAAAAGGATCCCTTGCAAGGTAGAAGGCTAACAAGCTTCGTCCTCACAGGGATCCTTTCAATTACTACTGAGGATGCCGAAATGTGGTATTAACCGACAGCCCCTTCTTTTTATGTGCAAAAAATAATTACGGAAATTGTCAGACAGACTTAAAAAAGATAAGATAATATGGTAAGATAAAACAGACGATATAAACATCGGAATGTGAGGTTTATAAAATGAATGATACAGGAATCAGACCGGAAGTTATAGAAGAAATCCGAAACCTTGCGCAAAAATATGATATTGAAAAAGTAATTCTTTTTGGTTCGAGAGCAAGAGGGGATTTCAGAAGAACAAGTGATATAGATATTGCAGTCACAGGAGGAGATTTTGCAAGGTTTGCGTTAGATGTGGATGAAGAGACAAGTACTCTTCTGGAGTATGATATTGTAAATCTTGATCGTGACATGCAGGATGAATTAAGAGAATCTATAGAGAAGGAAGGGAGGATTTTGTATGAGAAAATATGAGAATTTCTGCAATTCACTGTCTAACATGAAAGATATTTATAATTATGAAGAACCATATGATAATGTAGTGATTACCGGACTCGTAGGATTGTATGAAATTTGTTTTGAGCAGTCATGGAAAATGATGAAAGAAATACTGGAGATTCATGGATATGCAGAGGGAGCAACAGGTTCACCGAAAATCATTCTGAAGACTGCCTATAAAGCCGGGATGATAAGAGATGAGGAGCAGTGGCTTCGTGCATTGCAGGCAAGAAATAATGTTACACATTCTTACAATCAGAAAATTGCGTTAGGAATTATAGCTGATGCAAAAGAAGAGTTTTATCAGATGTTTTGCGAATTAAAAACAGAGATAGAAGAAAACTGGCTGTGATAATCAGCGAAGGTATAGAAAGCGAAAGGAAGTATCCATTATGGGACAGATACACAATATTGAAAAACTGACAGATTGTAAATTTTTAAATTTGTACCATTTAAATGCAACAAGCATTCACAACACTCCTGTGTCATATTTCGTGGCATCCCGTGCGAAGAGTATTAACGAATTAAAGATAAAAACAGGTAAAAACACTCCGGATGGCGTGATCATTTACAGTCTTTATGGGGAAAAGAGAGACAGAGTTGTATTAGTACGTCAGTACAGATACGCAATCGGCGGATATATCTACGAATTCCCGGCAGGTCTGGTAGAACCGAACGAAGAATTCCATGAGGGTGCAGTAAGAGAAATGTACGAGGAAACAGGACTGAAATTCACACCGCTGAAAGTAGATCCTGCATTTGAGAAACCTTATTTCACAACGGTTGGCATGACAGATGAATCCTGCGCAACTGTTTATGGATATGCGGAAGGTGAAATCAGTAAAGATGCACAGGAAGACACAGAGGAAATTGAAGTTGTACTTGCTGACAGAGAAGAAGTAAAGAGGATTCTGCGTGAAGAAAATGTAGCGATCATGTGTGCATATCAGCTTATGCATTTCCTTCAGGATGAAGAACCTTTTGCATTTTTGAAGGAAAAACTTTAAACAAATCAGGCAAGTAGCGAAGCGGATGATTTTATCTGCTTGATTAAGGAGAATTAAGGGAGGATTAAAATAATGGCAAAATGGCAGAGAAGCTTCTTCCAGCCTGTGCTTCCGCTGGGAGAAGATGGACGGAGAGTTACAGGAAGTAAAGAACACATTGCACTTTCCAGAATGGCAGCAGGAGAGGGAATGGTCCTTCTGAAAAATGAGAAAAATACACTTCCGATTCGGAGAGGGACGAAAGTCGCACTCTTTGGTAAGGGTACTGTAGACTACGTAAAAGGCGGCGGAGGAAGCGGCGATGTAACTGTAGAATATATCCGTAATCTTTATGAGGGCATGAAGATTAAAGAGGATGAGGGAAAAGTAGAAGTTTTCGATAAACTTGCGAAATATTATGAAAAAGATATTCAGAAACAATACGCAGATGGTGCAGTACCAGGTATGACAGTTGAGCCGGAGCTCCCGGATGAACTTCTGAATGAAGCGCGAGAATATACAGATACTGCAATAATTACCATCTGTCGTTTTTCAGGCGAAGGATGGGACAGAAAATGTGAAGCTGCACAGGACGGATACGTTCTTGACGGAGAGGAAAAAAGAAACTCCGAGCTGTCAGCGAAGATTTTTGAAAACGGTGATTTCTGCCTGACAAATGCAGAGAATGCCATGGTAGAGAAAGTAAAGAAAGCATTCCCACATGTAATCGTAGTGATGAATGTTGGCGGTATCGTGGACACGAAATGGTTCAGAGACTGTGATGAAATCCAGTCAGTACTGATGGCATGGCAGGGCGGTATGGAAGGTGGTCTTGCAACAGCAGATATACTTTGTGGTGATGTTAATCCATCCGGTAAATTATCCGATACTTATGCAAAAGATCTGGAAGATTATCCATCCACAGCAAACTTCCATGAGTCTGCATTCTATGTAGATTATACAGAAGATATTTATGTAGGATACCGTTACTTTGAGACAATTCCGGGTGCAGCGGAGAGAGTAAATTATCCGTTTGGATTTGGACTTTCCTACACAGATTTCGACTGGAAGATGACTGGTGCTTCCGAAGAAAACGGTGTGATCACGGTTCTTACTGAAGTAACCAATACAGGAAAAACAGCAGGAAAAGAAGTTATCCAGCTCTATTACGGAGCACCACAGGGGAAACTCGGAAAGCCTGCGAAAGTGCTGGGAGCATTCAAAAAGACCAGCATTCTTCAGCCGGGAGAACACCAGCTCCTTACTCTGAAACTTCCTGTAAATCAGATGGCATCCTACGATGATCTGGGAAAAGTATGCAGATCAGCCTATGTTCTGGAGGCAGGAGAATATGCAATCTATATTGGTACAAACGTAAGAGATGCAGCGAAGATTGACTTTACATATGTAGTAAAAGAAGATACAGTAACTGAGCAGTTAAGCCGGAATGCAGCACCATATCATCTTCAGAAACGTATGCTTGCGGACGGTTCTTATGAGGAACTTCCACAGCGTGAATATGTGGAAGAAGAAGGACTTCCGAGACAGGATAAATATGCCATCGGTCTTCCATGCCCTGATACAAGAGGACAAAAAGGAATAGACTTTCTTGATTTTCTTGATTCCAAGGGAGTTCGCTTCTCTGATGTAGCAGATGGTAAAATGACATTGGATGAGTTTATGGATATCCTGACATTGGATGACTGTATCAATCTCCTTGGCGGACAGCCAAACACAGGATGTGCCAATACATTTGGAATGGGAAATCTTCCGGAATACGGAGTCCCGAATGTGATGACTGCAGACGGACCAGCCGGACTTCGTATTCTTCCGAAATGCGGAGTGAACACAACTGCCTGGCCATGTGCCACACTTCTTGCCAGCACCTGGGATGAAGAACTGGTAGAGAAAGTTGGTAAAGCAGGAGCAGAAGAAGTAAAAGAAAATAATATCAGTATCTGGCTTACTCCTGCCTGCAACATCCACAGAAGCCCGCTCTGTGGCCGTAACTTTGAGTATTATTCTGAAGATCCGTACCTTGCAGGAAAGACAGGTGCAGCTATGGTAAGAGGCATCCAGTCTCAGCATATCGGAGCAAGTGTGAAGCATTTTGCAGCCAATAATAAGGAGACAAACCGTAAGGATTCTGATTCCAGAGTATCAGAGAGAGCACTCCGTGAGATTTATCTGAAACAGTTTGAGATCATTGTAAAAGAGGCTCATCCATATACAATTATGTCCTCCTATAACCTGATCAACGGCATCCACGCTTCAGAGAACAAAGAACTCCTGACAGGTATTCTCCGGGATGAATGGGGATTCGACGGACTGGTTACAACAGACTGGTGGACCTTCGGAGAGCATTACCGTGAAACAAAGGCAGGAAACGATATCAAGATGGCAGCAGGATATCCGGAACGCATAAAAGAAGCTTACGAAAAAGGTTTTATTACTGAAGAAGAAATCTGTCGCAGCGCAAGAAGAATCCTGAATATGATTCTGAAAATTGACTGATAAGTATCACTAATATTTTATACAGGAGCAAAAAAGATAATGGATGAGCGTAAACGAAGTTTAAGAAAAGAAATAGTCAGGCTGGCACTTCCGATCGCACTTCAGCAGTTCATGACAGCCCTGGTCGGAGCATGTGATGCGATCATGCTGGGAAAGTTAAGTCAGGATGCCATGTCAGCCGTATCACTGGCTACACAGGTTACTTTTGTATTTAATCTGTTTATGTTTGCATTTATGGCAGGCGAGAATATGTTTGTGGCACAATATTATGGAAAAGGGGATTACACAGGTATTTCCCAGGTGTTCAGCCTTGTGACAAAGATTTGTGGATGTATTGCAGTAGTATTTCTGGTAGGAACCCTTTTCTTTCCGGAACAGCTCATGAGAATCCTGACAAATGAGGAAACTCTGATCGTTCTGGGAAGTGAGTATTTAAGAGTCATCGGCATTTCCTATGTGTTTTCGGGAATTGCACAGACTTTCCTGGCAATCATGAAGAACTGTGGTGCAGTAAATATGAGTACCCTGATCAATGGGGTTATGGTAATTCTCAATATTGCATTGAATGCTGTTTTCATTTTCGGACTGTCCGGCTTTCCGAAGATGGGGATTAAAGGTGCTGCACTGGCAACCGTACTTGCAACAGTTGTGCAGTTCCTGTGGAGTGTTGGTTATGTATTGTGCAGGATCAGAGCTGTGAAATTCAGTCTCAGAAGCTGTGAGAAAAAGTTATTTGGCCGTTTCTGGCAGAAAGCAGTTCCGTTACTGATCAATAATCTTGCATGGGGAATAGGTTTTTCCATGTATTCTGTGATCATGGGACATCTGGGAACGGATGCTGTTGCCGCCAATGGAATAGCGAATATTTCCAAAAATCTTGTTGTATGCTTCTGCCTCGGACTTGGAAATGCAGGCAGTATCATAGTGGGAAACCGTCTTGGTGCAGACCGCCTGAAGGAAGCAAAAGAGGCAGGCGGGACACTTACCAGAACTGCGATTATTGCAGGAATTGTATCAGGCCTTGTCCTGATCGTTTTGTCCCCATTTATCACAAAAATGGTAGATCTCACCCCGACAGCCCGCGGATATCTGCAAAAAATGCTGCTGATCTGTTCCTATTATATCGCAGGAAAATCAGTAAACTGTATGACAATAGGCGGAATCTTCGCAGCAGGCGGAGACTCCAAATTTGGAATGCTGTGTGATTCCGTAACGTTGTGGTGTATCACTGTTCCTCTGGGATGCATCTGCGCATTTATCCTGAAACTGCCGGTTATGGTTGTCTACTTTGTACTCAATCTGGATGAGATCATTAAACTGCCGGTGGTCTATAAACATTATAAGAAATATAAATGGATTAAGAATCTTACATAATTTTATACGCTCCAGGATCGACTGATCAAAAAACAGGCACATATACCGGATATCCGGGACTATGTGCCTGTTTTGTTTTAATGATATTTATGCATCCGCACATAATAGCTGATACATAAGATTACAGTGGCTCCGCTCCATGCTGCAATCTCTGCAAAGAAAATACCATCCTGTCCGATAAAATGGGGAAAGATCAGTGCAGCACTGATACGCATGACAAATTCAGCCATACCACTTACCATAGGCATTAAGGTATCTCCCAGCCCCTGAAGTGCAGATCTGTACACGTACAGGAAGTACAAAACCCAGAGCATGGCAGCCATAATAGAGAGGTATTTAAAAGCAATTGCAAGTACCTCCTGTGTCTGCTGTGCTTCACCTGAGATGAAAAGTGAGAGAATATTTTTTCCAAATAAAAACATGGCAGCAGAAATGATCAGTGAGGTAAGCAGGGAAAGCAGCATACTGCTGCGGACACCTTTCCTGATCCTGTCAATCTTTCCGGCTCCCAGATTCTGACCCACATAGGTAACGATGGCATATCCATAGGAAATAGCAGCCATTTCCAGCAGACCATAAAGCTTGTTTGTAGCTGTAAATCCTGCCACAAAAAGGAAACCGTAGCCATTGATCACATACTGGACTACCAGACCGCCCACACCGATGATGATATTCTGGAATACAACAGGAATACCAAGCTTCATCAGGCGGGCATTCATGCCGGAGGCAGGCATAAAATCTGCTCTGGTCAGATGAACAATATCAATTCTGCGTAAAATCAGGAAACAGTAAACAGCGGAGAAGCTCTGTGCGATCACAGTTGCGATTGCTGCTCCTGCCACACCCCATCCGAAGCCTGCCACAAAAAGGATGTCCAGTGAGACATTCAGCACAGATGCGATGATCATTGCAGTCAGCGGTGTTTTACTGTTTCCCATAGCCCTTAGGGCAGAGGCAAACATATTATAGGCTGCTGTGGCGGGGATTCCACAGAAAATGATGCGCAGATATAACAGAGACATTCCGATAATATTGGAAGGTGTATGCAGCCCTGTTAATACCAGCGAAGCAAATGACTGGCTGAGAATCAATACTCCGGCTGCGATGAATGCGGTCAGCCGGTAACTGTGAGCCAGAGATTTACGCAGATTTTCGAAATCCTTTGCCCCATAATACTGGGAGAGTTGAATAGAAAATCCCTGAGTGAGTCCTGTGGATATTCCTGTGACAACCCACATCAGAAAGTCAACAGCACCCAGTGCGGCAAGAGCCTCCACACCTGCAATCTGGCCAACAACCATGGTATCCACCATTGTATAAAGCTGCTGACAGATATTTCCCAGCATCAGGGGAATTGCAAAAAGAATGATCAACCGTCCCGGTGAACCGGAGGTCATATCCTGAATCTTGGTTTTCATTAGTATAAAAGTTCCTTTCCGGAGCATATTTGAAAAAGTTTAGAAATGATTATTCGAATATGCCCTGATATTTACATTAATAATTTGTAACTATTCAGTAGTCTGCTATCCCGCGAGGTGTTTTGGCACGTAAGTACCAAAATCCCGAGACATACAAGCCAAAATGCCATCACCGCAGGTGATTTTTAATGCATTTTGGCTCGTAACTGTGAAGGTACTGAACAGTTACGATAATTTTACATCATTAACGTGAAAAATGAAATATAATATTTCATCAGAATGATATAAATTTATCTGTTATGTTACTGTTCACACGCCGCTATCCCGCGAGGTGTTTTTGGCATGAACATGCCAAAATCCCGAGACATACAGCGCAAATTTATGCGATTAGCATAAATTCTGTGCATCGCGAAGCGTGTTACTGAGAACGGAGTGAACAGTAACTCTGTTATTGTAGATATATTAACTGAATCAGCTGAATAAGTT
>ENA-OQBD01001076-OQBD01001076.1-human-gut-metagenome-genome-assembly--contig:-NODE-1076-length-13224-cov-3.559976_pt1 | contig 13224 bp, 14 predicted proteins | sample MGYA00242742_ERZ504543 | MGnify/ENA primary metagenome ERZ504543 (study PRJEB26092, sample SAMD00036239) | human gut metagenome | host: Homo sapiens | study: EMG produced TPA metagenomics assembly of... | reverse complement strand
ATTATGCAGCAGCATTGTCTGTATGTATTCTTATAATGGTAGCAATTCTGTCTGCAATTTCAGATGAAAGTAGGTGACAAACGTGACTAAATTGAAATCAATAGTTTCTTATGCAGTGTTGATTATTGCAAGCTTTCTGTCTGCATTTCCACTGTATTACATGCTTTGCGGAGCAACAAACTCAAGTATCGATGTCGTAAGAGGTAAACTCTATCCGGGATACTCACTTGATAGAGAACTTTAAGACACTGGTAGGCATGCAGAATCTTGGGCTTGCAATGTATAACTCATTCCGAAATGCGATCATCATTACAGTTGTAGCACTGCTTGTGTGTTCAATCGCCGGATATGGATTCGAGATTTATCATGACAAAGGAAAAGATACTTTAATGAGTATTCTTCTTCTTGCAATGATGCTTCCTTTCGTAGCCATTATGATTCCGCTGTTTAAGATGTTTACTTCATGGGGACTGGTTAATACATGGATCGCGCTTGCGCTTCCGACAATTTCCACTCCGTTTATGATCATGCTGTTTAGACAGGCAGCTCGTTCTTTCCCGCATGATATTATCGAAGCAGCAAGACTTGAGGGATTAAACGAATTTTCAGATCTTCTTTAAGATGTTTATCCCGGTTATGAAATCTACTTATGGAGCAGCTATGACGGTAACATTCATGAGTGCATGGAATAACTATTTATGGCCAACGATCATTTTTACAGGACAGCAAAGCGATCACTATGCCGATGCTTGTAGCGAACCTGAAGAGTGGTTATAGTGTTGACTATGGTATGCTGATGCTTGGTGTATTGATTTGTACACTTCCGACTGCAATTATCTTCCTGTGCTTACAGAAGAGCTTTGCAAACGGAATTACAGGAGCGGTAAAATAATGCAGCAAAAGTATTGTATAAAACAGGAATGTTTAAGGAAGGCGCAGGGTGCCTTCCTTTTAGCACATAAAATGGGATTGCTTGAGGATCCTTCTATGGAGGGACTTGAAGCAAGAAGACAGAATCATAATGAAAAGCTGAAGATGATGGAGCAGGAGGAGAAGCTGTTCTATGGACCACGTTATTTTTCAGCACCAGCGTATTTGCAGTATGAGCTGACAAGACTGAAACTGAATTTTGTCCAGCCAAGTGAGGCGGTTCGAAGCACAGGTCATGTGTCCGGATGTCACAGAGCAGGAGAAGAAAGAATTTTACGGAAAAAAATATGGATTTATTCGGTCGATATTTCGGAGATCTCTTTACTTATGAAGAGGTAGAACAGATTATTGGAAAAAAGATTACGGGAGGATGCATATGACAAGCTTATCGAAGACGTATTACGTGAGTTCGAAGACAGGAAATGATTCGAACGATGGACTGACAAGCGAAAGTGCATTCGCAAGTCTTTTTGCAATCAATCAGAGAAGTCTGCAGCCGGGAGATCATGTATTACTTGAGCGTGGGAGCATCTTTTGCGGACAGTATCTTCAGGTAACAGATAGCGGAAGAGAAGATGCACCGGTCGTGATCGGAGCTTATGGAGAAGGCGATGCACCGCGTATTGAGGCTTGCGGGCAGGGAATCTGGTATCAGAATTATGGAGCCCCATTAGATTCACCAACTCATGTATATCGCGGGTATGTATCTTCCGCAGTTCTGCTGTATGATGCAGAATATATCATCGTAGAAGATCTGGAGATCACAAACGAAGCAGACAAAATTATCGGCGAGTACTATTCTCTTGGAGATAAGATGAACCGCACAGGTGTTGCTGTTGTAGCTAAAGACAAAGGTGTACGACACGGTATTACATTGCGTAATCTGCTGATCCATGATGTGAATGGTAATGTATATGATAAGCACATGAATAACGGTGGTATCTATATGACGGCACTTCGTCCGGAGAACGAAGAACTGACCGGAGTGGCACGCTATAAAGATGTCACAGTTGAGGGGTGCTTTGTGTATCAGGTGAGCCGCTGGGGAATCGCTGTTGGTTATACTTATGCACATGACAAGTTCCAGGGAGCAGAGCTTGATGAGGAAATCTTCCTGAAATATGGTCACGAAAATATGCTGATCCGCGATAATTATGTAAAGGCAGCAGGTGGTGACGGCATTACATCGATGTATGCACTTCGTCCACTCATAGAACACAATATGACAGATTCCATCGCCTGTGAGATCAATGATCGGATCTATAGCGAGCCGGGTAATCGACTGGGAAAGGTGGCAGCAGCTATCTGGCCTTGGAAGTGTAAGGATGCGTTGTTCCGATATAATGAAGGCGCTGATACAAGACTGAATCAAGACGGTATGGCATATGATGCAGATTCCGGTGACGGAACAATTTATGAGTATAATTACAGCAGACAGAACGAAGGCGGATGTGTGATGTTCTGTTTGCAGGAATCAATTCATAATACGTTCCGTAACAATGTCAGCTTTGATGACCTTGGAGGAACGATCAGTCCGGCAGAGAACCCGGATGCACTGATCAAAGATAATACTTTCTATGTAAGAAAAGGCGTTCCATTCGTTCGTAAAAATATGGATGGCGGTAATTATACATTAGAGAAGAATCAGATTGTTGATTTGGAAAACTAAAAATTCAATGCTAAAAAGGCTATGAAAAAATCATTTTTTTTTCATGGTCATTTTTTAATGGAAAATAAATAAAAAAGGAATTTACTGTTTAGTTACCGAATTAGACAAAATGGCATGAAAATCAACTAAAAAAAACGAGCCGCAAAAAAAACTAGATTGCTATAATGAAGTTAATGTGGATAAAAAGAATCTATGTGAAGATAAAACAAAAATTCAAATAGGAAGGGCGCAGGATTTATGAAGAATCGAAAGAAGCAATTCCTAAAGCTTGGAATCATTCTATTGGCGATTGCTGTTACAGGAACTGTTGCCGGAATCATTCAATATAAAAAGGCAAATCAATTCGATCTTACTGTTGCGGAACACGTAATTAGTAAAGAAGAGTATCTGAACTGTATGAAGGCAGTTGAATATGATACAAAGATACAGATTCAGCAGGAGTATGGCGCTATATATGAAGATGACTTCTGGAAAAAAACAGTATGATGGGAAAACACGGGTATGAAATTCTAGCGGATAATACAGTAGAAGAGTTGAAACACATTCATGCTGTTTACGATCTTGCAAAAGAACAGGGAGATATCACAGACAGTAGTTATGAAGCACTGGAAAAACGCTGGAAAGATGAAAATGCAGAGCGAAGTGAGAAAGTAGAAAAAGGCGAAGTAATCTACGGGCTTAAAGAATATACGTTTCAGCTTTATCTGGATTATGAAATCAGCACGTTAAAAGAAAAGTACTGTAACGATACCAATCGTGAAGGTATGAAACTGACAGAGGATGAAATACAGGAACACTATCAAAGCCGAGAGTGGATCTTTGGAGACAGCGATGAAAATGCAGACCTTGAGATGGCAAGGATCGCGGTCGAAAGAGAACTGCGTGAGCAGAAGTATGATGATAATGATCACGCAGCGTGAAACAGGTTCTCAGGTGGCAGGTAACATGGAGAATGTAAACCGAATAACCTTGAAGAATATACAATAATGGAGGGAGAAAAGCTATGAAGAAAAAATGGATGAGTCGTACGCTGGCTCTTGCGCTTGCTGGAACAACAGTTGCATCAATGGTGCCGACAGTTCCGGTTAATGCAAAGGAGTCTGCTGCGACAGGAACAACCTATTACGTTGATTCAAAAGATGGAAAAGACAGTAATGCTGGAACAGCTGAAAACAAGGCGTTCCAGACACTTAAAAAAGTGAAATGAGCTTAACCTTGAGCCGGGAGACACAGTTCTTCTGAAAAAGGGATCTGTATTTGAGGATCAGGCTCTTAAGTTCACAAAAGAGGACAGCGGTACTGCAGAAGCACCGGTGAAGATATCTACTTATGGAGAAGGAGAGAAACCAAAGATCAATACAAATGGTCATGGACAGTGGGAGCTGAATTATGGTAATCCGCTGGATAACCAGAACCATAAATGGAAAGGTACTGTTTCTTCCAGTATTTTAATTGAAGATGCTGAATACCTTGAGATCGAAGGTCTGGAGCTGACAAATGACAGAGAGAGTTCCACAGATACTGAAAAAGATAAAAAGTATAATGATGCAGATGCAATGGACAGAACCGGTGTTGCCGGAGTTGCAAAAGATAATGGAACTGTAGATCATATCGTATTAAATGATCTTTATATCCATGATGTAACAGGAAACGTTTATAACAAGCATATGACAAACGGTGGTATTTACTTCATCGTTGCAAAACCAACGAATGAAGGCGAAACAGGAATTGCAAGATATAATGATGTCCAGATTAGAAACTGTTCTCTGAATAAGGTAAACCGTTGGGGAATTGCAGTTGGATATACCTATCAGTGGGGACAGTTCCAAACAGGTGAACTTCCGGATGCAACAATGGCAAAATATGGTTCCTCCAATGTAGTCATCGAGAACAACTACCTGAACCATGTGGGTGGAGATGCAATCACAACCATGTATCTTGACAGACCATTGATTCAGTACAATGTATCCGAGAATGCAGCTGAACAGATTAATACAAAAGACTACTCAAAGAATCAGCCAAGTCTTGATGCAAATGGTAATCCAAATGGTACACAGGGCGTTGGTGCAGGACGAGTGGCAGCCGGTATTTGGCCATGGAAATGTAAAAATGCGATTTTCCAGTATAATGAATGTTTTAAAACATTGAATGCCGCAAGTGGTAACGGCGACGGACAGCCTTGGGATGCTGACTATGGTGACGGAACAAACTACCAGTACAACTACAGCCATGGAAATACCGCAAGTACGATCATGTTCTGTGGACCGGAGTCTGTTAACAATACATTCCGTTATAATATCAGTCAGAATGAAGATATGGGACCTCTGGATCCGGCCGGTAACTCTGGAAACTGCCAGGTTTACAACAATACGTTCTATATCAAAGAAGGTCTCAATACCATCTGGCACAGAAGCCATGGCAATGGCGGTCCTGTAGATATGGAAAATAATATTTTCTACTTCGCAGGTAATACACCGGTTACAGTAAATGACTGGAATCCTAGCGGAAATAAGACCTTCAGCAATAACTTATTTTACAACGTAAGCACCTATCCGAATGATGCAAATGCTGTAAAAGTGAATGCAGGGACAGAAGTACTTGTGAATCCAGGTTCCGGTCCGGATTCTGTAGCAGCAGATAAAGCAGTAAGAAAACATGAAGATCCAAATGCAACAACCGTATTTGACGGATACAAACTTGCAGAAAACTCTCCTGCAATCAATGCCGGTAAAGTCGTAGTTGACAGAAATGGTTATAGCATCGATCACGATTTCTTCGGACATGCGATCACAGCAGTACCGGAGATCGGAGCAGCAGAAAGTGATGCAGTTACAGCACTTGTACTTCGTTCCAATACATACACAATTTCAGGAACAAATGTAAGTGATCTTCCGAAGAATACAACAGTAGAGCAGTTCCGCAACAACATCATCGTTGATACAGGCGTTACAGTAACTGTTAAGAGTGGTGATACAGTACTTGGCGATTCTGACATCGTCAAAGGCGGAATGAACATCGTTCTTTCTTACGAGGGAATGGATGATGTAACTTATACAGTCGTTGCAAGTTCTGATAAAGAACTGAAATCTTCTTACTACATGGTAAGCGGAAAGACACTGAGTGTTCCTTATACAACAGCAAATGCTACAACAGTCAGCGAGCTGAAGAAGAACATCACAGTAGCTGATACAGCAACAGTTTCCGTACTGAACAATGGAACAGCATTAGCTGACGGAGATGCAGTAACAGCAGGAATGACAGTACGCATCACGGCTGAAGATGGAACAACAAATGACTATACGGTAGCTCAGAAGAATACATACAACTGGACACTGGACTATGCAGGACAGCAGCAGGGAAATGTATGGTTTGCACAGCAGAAGAACGGTAATGGCGACTGGGCTGATATGACAGCTTATGATAATACTTATCCGAACTGGGTACTGAATACATACTATGGTGTTGGTGTAGATGCTCCAAATCACAGTACAGCAATGAGCGATTCCATTCATGGACTGATCTCTGCTCCACCGCAGACTTCTTATTCGACAGCAATGGTATTCAGAGCACCGAAGAGCGGTACGGTATCCTTCAATGTAAAAGATGGTGAGCCGTATCTGCGTCAGGCTGGAAACTCAGGTGGAACAGTTACATTAAGCCTTCTTGTAAATGATACAGTAAAACAGAGTGTAACACTTTCAACAAGTAATCAGAAAGCAGCAGACTGGGCAAATTTTGATGAGATTGAACTGAACAAGGGCGATGTGATCCGCGTAACAGCAAGCTGCAACAGCAATCCAAGCAAGCCGTCTGTTCATGTTACTCCGATCATCACATACGTTGACAAGGCAGTAGTTGATACAGAAGCACCGGATGCTCCGACAGCAGTAAGAACAGCAGATGTTACAGAGACAACAGCTCATGTTGCATGGGAAGCAGCTTTGGATAACGTTGCAACAACTGGATACAACGCATATGTAAACGGAGAAAAGGTAAACACAGAACTGGTAACAGCTACAGAGTATGATCTGACAGGTCTTACACCAGCTACAGATTACAGTGTAGAGATTGAAGCAGTAGATGCAGCAGGAAATGTATCTGAGAAATCAGAGGCAGCTACATTTACAACAGCAAAGGCAGTCGATACAGAAGCACCAAGCGTTCCGACAGACGTAAAAGCATCTGATGTTACAAAGACAGGTGCAACTGTTACATGGACAGCTTCTACAGATAATGAAGGAGTTGCCGGATACAATGTATATGTAAACGGAGCTCAGGTAAATGATACACTGGTAGCAACAACAGAATATGTACTGACAGGTCTTACAGAAGGAACAGAATACACAGTAGAGGTAGAAGCTGTTGATACAAATAACAATGTATCCGCAAAGGCAGCAGTTACATTTACAACCGCGAAAACACCTGTAACTCCTGAGCCGACAGTAGTTGACAAGACAGAACTCAAGGCAACTACAGCAAAGGCCGATACAGCACTTGCAGCAACAGACAAGTACACAGCAGAATCACTGAAAGCCCTGCAGGCAGTTTACGATCAGTACGCATCCGTTCTGAATGACGAAAATGCAACTCAGGTTCAGGTTGACGAAGCAAATAAAGCCATCGCAAAAGCCCTCAATGCTCTTGTAGAAAAGAAGACAGATGATGACAAGAAAGACGACAGCAATAAGGGTGACAATAAGAAGGATGATGGCAACAGCGGAGCATCCAACAATGGTTCATCTAATGGCGGATCAAACAATAACGGATCATCCAATACAGGATCTACTAATACTGGATCAGCTAACAAGGGTACTACAAGTACTGGAAGTACTACATCACATGCAGCTAAGACTGGAGATACAACAAATGTAGTAACATGGTTGTTCGCTTTAGCAGCATCGGCAGCTGCAGGACTTGGTGTAGTAAAACGTAAAAAAGAGGATTAAGAAACACTTAACCTTGGCTTTATAAAAGGAAAAAATTAGTTCAAACAGGCGGGAGTCAGGAAGTCCTGATTTCTGCCCGTATGAATAATGAGGAGGAACAAAATGAAGAAAAAGACCGTATCAATGTTTATGGGCCTTGTTCTTGGAGTGACAACTGTATTTAGTTCAATTGGACCGGCAGTTGTCACTGTATCAGCTGCTGAAAGCGGAGTGACAGATTCTGAGTGTACAAAGACAGGTACAGCAGAACCAGAATCAGATAAAGTTGTACCGGATGCGAATCAGTATAAATATCAGAAAGATGAACTGGCAGCATTCTGCCACTTCGGTCCGAATACGTTCAATGAAATTGAGTGGGGAGAGCATTACGGAGATAAAAAGCCGAGTGAAATCTTTACATTGAAAGATAACTTTGATGCAGACACACTCGTACGTACACTAAAGAATGCAGGATTCAAGAAACTTATTATAACAGCGAAGCATCATGATGGTTTCTGTATCTGGCCGAGTGAATATACAGACTATGATGCAGAGGCAGCGGGGTATAAAGGAGATATTCTTGAGGAGATATCTACTGCGTGTACAAACTATGATATGGACATGGGACTTTATCTGTCTCCATGGGATATTCATGAACCATCTTACGGATATTATGATAAGAATGGTAAACCGACAACCAAGGAAAATGACTATTTGGATTACAACGAATACTATAATAATCAGTTAAAAGAAATTCTTGGAAATGGAAAGTACGGCAATAACGGACACTTTGTTGAAGTATGGATGGATGGAGCCAAAGGAAGCGGTGCCAATGCACAGGACTATGAGTTTACAAAATGGTTTGATACAATCCAGACACATCAGGGAAAAAAGGCAGGCAAGGATGCTGACTGTATGTTATTCGGAGCTCAGGCATATACAACCGTTCGCTGGATTGGAAATGAAGACGGTGTAGCTTTTGAGGATACCTGGGCAAAGTCAAATGTCAATTATGACAATAATACTATTGACAGCAATGGAAGTACACCTTATTCCAAAGGATATGAAAATGGTAATAAATGGACAGTTCCGGAGTGTGACGGACGTATTACATCTGGATGGTTCTGGGGAACTCAAAATGAAGACTCCGAAGACAATTACACAGCTTGCATAACATGTACTTTGATTCTGTAGGACATAATGCAACCATGCTTCTGAATGTACCGCCGAATAACCAAGGTACAGTGGATCAGCCGATTCTGAATAGAATAGAGGAATTTGGTCAGAATGTGGAAGAGTCTTTCAGAACCAATCTGGCAAAAGCAGAAGGAACCACAATTGTAGCATCTGCTGTTCGTGGCAATGATGCGAAAATTTAAACCGGGCAATGTGGTAGACAGTGACGATTCTACTTACTGGACAACAAATGATGGTACAACAAGCGGAAGTCTTACTATTAAGTGGAATACAGCGAAAAAGTTTGATGTGGTTTCATTCGAAGAAGCAATTCAGAAAGGACAGCATATCAACAGCTATAAAGTTGAGTACAAAGCGTCTGACGATGCACAGTGGCAGACACTGAAAAGCGGAAAAACTGTTGGTGCAAAGAGACTGGTTAGAACAGCTCCAGTATCAGCAACTCAGGTGAAGATTACAGTAGGAACATCAGACGGAAAAGTACCGATGCTGAGTGAAGTTGGTGTATACAAAGCAAGCGAAGGATTCCAGCTGGCAGGAGCAGCGCCGGAAGGCATGGATACAACAAGTGTTAATGAGACAAGTAAGTTTAAATTTAGCTCCACAGGATGGAATCCTCAGACAGGAAGCCAGTACATCAACGGACAGAATACATGGTCCAATAAAGCAGGTGCAGAGTTTACTTACGAATTTAGCGGAACAAAAGTATATCTGATGGGTACAACAGATCCAGGTCATGGACAAGCGGATGTTTATATTGATGGTAAGCTAGTAGAAACAATTAATACACATGCAGAAAGCAGATCCACAGGAGCAAAAATCTTCGAATCTGAAGATTTAGAGGATAAAGAGCATACATTAAAACTTGTAGCAAAGACAAATGCTGCAATCGGTGTAGAAGCGGCTTACGTAATCAACAATGGTGGCGTAGGAATGATCGAACTGAGAATTCTGCATACACAATGAATGAAGAATCTTCACTGGATGTAAAATCAAACGTGTAGGTGGAACAAAAGGAACCATCACAGCTAAGATCCAGCCAAACCCAGGAAGTGCAATCCAGGATGACTTTAATACCGAGTTCTCGCCAACCGTTACATTAGAGGATGGCGTATCAGAAAAAATTGTTAAAGTAGCAGAGACAAGACGAAATACCAATCTGACTGGTGACCGTGTATTCTCAATTGAGCTGACAGAAAAAAAACCGAAAAATGCAATTATCGGATTCAACGGTTCTGCAAGAATCACAATCAAAGATGCAGATGGAATTACAAAAGATAAACTTCAGACATTGGTTACGAATTCAGCGGCGTTGGAAGAACATCTTTATTCAGAAGGATGGGACGCATTTGCTAAAGCACTGAAGACAGCTCAGGAAGTAGTGGCAAATGAGAATGCAACAGATGCAACAATCAGAAGCGCATACGCAGAACTGGAAAGTGCAAAAAATGCATTAGTAGCACGTGAAAAATATACAGAAGCAGACAGATTCAACTTCTTATGGAAAACAGGAACAAGTGCTAAGCTGGAAGCGGAATTTACGACAGAGTTAAATAATAGCAATGATTCAGATTCTGATCCGAAGTGGCCGATGAAGATTGCAGATAATAGCGATGCAAGTAATGGAAAATTTGTCACAGATATGGCATTCAAAGATGTTTTGAAATATGCTTATCATGCAGACAAAGCAGGCACCTATCATGTGGTTATGAGATATCGCAGTGGATCCGCTGAAAATGAGAAAAATGGTATCAAGATTACAGAAGCAGATGGAAAGATCGCAGAGAAAACAGTTGTAGTTGATCCGACAAAGAATAACGGAAACGTTGTTTTTGGAACTGTAGAATTTGATATTGAAGTAACAACACCTGGAGATGGAATGATCTCTATTACAGCACCGAATACCAATAAAGGTCCTGGAATCGACTACTTCATCATTAGCCCGAAGAGTGTTAAATTAGAAAAAATTTGCCATCACAGCTACAGCCGGCGAAGGTGGAACTATCACAGCTGAGAGTCTTACAGAAGGCAAAGTAGACGTAACAGAAGGCGAAAGCGCAACATTTACAATTACTCCGAATTCAGGATATGAAATCGCAGATGTAAAAGTTGATGGAAATTCCGTAGGAAAGAAAACTTCTTACACATTTAGTGATGTGGATAAAGCACATAAAATTGAGGCAACATTTGCATTTGCAAATTATACAGCAGAAAATCCATTTAAATTCCCAGAAACAAAGGGCGTAACAAGCACACTGGAAGCAGAACATGCTACAGAATTGATCAATAGCAATGATTCAGATTCTGATCCGAACTGGCCGCTTACAATTACTTCTGAGGGCTGGGCAAGTAATGGAAAATTCCTGAACTGTATGGCATACAAAGATTATGCTAAGTACGCTTATACAGCAAACGTTCCTGGAATTTATAAAGTAACAGGTACTTATCGTGCAGGAGCACTGAATAAACTTGCATTTTCTGAGGAAGGAAGTAAGATTGAGGCAGCGCAGGTAGATTGTCCGTCAACAAAAGAAGGTAACAACTTAACTGTGAAGACATTCGAACTTAACATTGAAGTAAAAACTGCAGGAGCAGGAACTTTGGTTCTTACAGCACCGGACACAAACAAAGCTCCACAGCTTGATAAACTGGATATTCAATTGATAAGAACTGCAAGTGAAGCAGACCTTACAGACCTTAAAGCAACGATTGCTGAGGCAGAAAAAATTCTTAATGCAGAAGATAAAGATAAATATTCAGCAACAGCTCTGGAAGACCTTCAGAAGATGGTAAACGCTGGAAAGGCATTCACAGAAAACACATCTCAGACAGATGTAGATGCAAAGAAAGCCGAAATCAAAGCAAAGATTGCTGATATCCAGACACAGTTTACAATCACAGCAACAGCAGGTGAAGGCGGAAAGATTGCACCGGAAGCCACAACAACAGTTTATAAGGGAACATCCAAAGTATTCACGATCAATCCTGACAAGGGATACCATATTGAAAGTATTACAGTGGACGGAGAAAATGTAGAAACTATTGCAACAGAGTATGCTTTCGAAGATATTGTTGCAAATCATACAATTGAAGTAACATTTGCAAAAGATGAGCTTACAATTGCGAAAGAAAATCTGTTAGCAACAATTAATACAGCAAACAAAAAACTTGCAGAGACAGAGCAATACACACCGTCATCTTTGAAAGATCTTGAAGAAGCAGTCAAAGCAGCGCAGGCTATTTACGACGATCCAAATGCTGATCAGGATAAAGTAGATAAAGCAAAGGCAAATGTAGAGGCTAAGCTTGCAGCTCTGAAAGCGAAAGCAAAGAAAGATGCTCTGAACCTTGCAATTATAGCAGCAGAAGGCGATGCCGCATTAGTTGACAAATACACAGAAGAGTCTATCGAGAAGCTTCAGAAAGAAATCAAAGCAGCGAAAGAAGTATTAGCTGATGAGAATGCATCACAGGAAGAAGTAGACGCAGCAGAGAAAGCAGTCCAGGCAGCACAGAAAGCTCTTGTTGAGAAAGAGACACCGAAGCCGGAAGCACCTGTTAAGAAGGATGAACTGAAAGCTGCTGTAGAAGATGCAACAAAGGTTGTAGGAGATACAGAGCAGTATACAGAAGAGTCCCTTGCAGCCCTTCAGTCAGCAATTGATGCAGCCAATGCAGTTCTTCAGAATCCAGAAGCAACACAGGCTGAGATCGATGCAGCAGTGAAGGCAGTAAAAGAAGCAAAAGAAGCTCTGAAAGTAAAAGAAGACAAGAAAGACGACAACAATAAGGGCGACGACAAGAAGGATGATGACAAGAAAGATGACAATAAAAAGGATGACAGCAACAGCGGAACATCCAACAATGGTTCATCTAATGGCGGATCAAACAATAACGGATCATCCAACAAGAATACTACAAGCACTGCAAATAAGACATCAAATGCAGTAAAAACAGGTGATGCAGCAAATGTAGCAGGTGTAGCAGGAGTTGCAATCCTCTGTCTGGCAACAGGAATTGTTGTTGTACTGATTAAAAGAAAGAGAATAAGATAAAATGATTGTAGTTATAAGTCTTATTATGATTCTATCATTTCTGCTAAGCGCAGTAGTTATTATGTGTTTATGTAAAGAATCGATAAACTGGCGTAATGAACAGTGCAGTTATGATTTAGAAGAAAGCATAGAACTGTAAAAAAGAAAATTGGTACAAAAGAAATAACTAATCAGAGAAACCCAGGAGTAAAATCCTGGGTTTCTGATTAGTTATTTTATTAAAAACGTTTTCCTGTATTGAGAAGGTGTTGCATTAATAACGCTTCCAAAGACTTTGGAATAGTGCTGCGAGTCTTTAAATCCAACCTGCAGTGCAATTTCCGTTAAGGTTAAAATTGGTATCCTGCATTAGCTCAATGGAGCGATTGATACGATAAATATTAATATAGTTTGATAATGTGACGCCCATATAACTCTTGAAAAGTTTACTAAGATAACGGACGGAAAT
>ENA-OQBD01001075-OQBD01001075.1-human-gut-metagenome-genome-assembly--contig:-NODE-1075-length-13238-cov-3.262070_pt1 | contig 13238 bp, 9 predicted proteins | sample MGYA00242742_ERZ504543 | MGnify/ENA primary metagenome ERZ504543 (study PRJEB26092, sample SAMD00036239) | human gut metagenome | host: Homo sapiens | study: EMG produced TPA metagenomics assembly of... | reverse complement strand
GGGTTATACACATTAAATGCCCATTATTTATTTTAAAAGTTGTATCTTTGCTCGCTGAATTTTCAGCGCGTTGCCTGGGAAAGGTAAGTACGCTGAATGCTGACAAATATAAAATAATGAAACAACGCAACTGGCAATGTGACATTACTCCTTTGACGGATGAATTGGGATATCGTCCCGAATATCCGCTGGAAAGGGGAGTAAAAGAGATTATTGCCTGGTATAAGAAAGAAGGATGGCTTTAAATTTATTCAAACGTGTAGACAGTGTAAAAGGATTGTTTGCCGTCGAGAGTATCAGCTTGATATATAATGCTCTCACTACGATTATGGTTTTGATATTGTGCCGCGCATGGATCATCCCGGCACAATGTTGCTGGAACGTGCAGGTATTGTGGTTATCACTTTTGCATTGATATATTTGTATCATAAATATCCTTGTAAATTATCCGCATTCATTCGTATGGCTGTACAAATGGCATTTTTGGCTTATTGGTATCCCGATACCTTCGAGTTCAACCGCTTGTTCCCGAATCTGGATAATTTCTTTGCCTCTGCAGAACAATTCCTGTTCCGTTGCCAGCCATCGGTGGAGTTCAGCGAACTTTGCCCGTCCATGTGGTTCAGCGAGCCCTTTAATCTAGGCTATTTTGCTTATTATCCGATGATTGCGATAGTGACAATCTATTATTTCCTTTTCCGTTTTGAATGGTTTGAAAAGGTATCTTTTGTATTGGTTACCTCATTTTTCATCTATTATCTTATTTATATATTGGTCCCTGTAGCCGGTCCGCAGTTTTACTTTCCCGCCATCGGCATGGATAACGTGATGGCGCAACACTTTCCGGCGATTGGAGATTATTTTAATCACAATGATATTCTGTTGCCCGGTCCCGGTTTCGACCATGGTTTCTTTTATAATCTTGTAGAGGCTTCTCAGGAGGTGGGCGAACGTCCTACCGCGGCTTTCCCCAGTTCGCATGTCGGTATTTCCACTATCATCATGATTATGGCCTATCGGGTAAATAAGAAGTTATGCTGTTTCCTGGCACCCTTTTATGTGCTTCTTTGCTGCGCCACGGTTTATATTCAGGCACATTATCTGATAGATGTGATTGCCGGTTGGGTTTCTGCTGTTTGTATTTATATTGCGGCTACGTGGATGTATAAACGCTGGTTCGCTTCGGTGGTGTTCCAATTGGTGGCCAGATAGAAACGGATAGAGAGGCAGGCGGTTTCTTATTGTCGGCTAAGGCTTTTTAAACGGAAGATTATTACAGTCTACGGCAATGGACTGTACAGTCCACTGTAGCAGACCGTACGGTCTACCGTAGCAGACTGTACGGTCCATTGTGGCAGTCTGTAGTAATCCGACTTATGGAAAGGCTTAATCTGAAGGGCGGGAATGCTTGTTCCGACTGATGTCGGAGCAAATTGATTTAAAAAAAGTGCATAAAGGATGCAACGTTTGCCCGGTCAGATACGTCTAACATATATAAAAACGATAATATTATGAAAAAAACAGTATCTATTTTTATGTTATTTGCCTTGGCGTTAGTATCTACAACGGTATGGGCAGAATCTTTGAGTGAGAGAATCAGAGCAAGTAAGAACAATGTGACAAAGGAAGTGAATGTGGGCGGTTTTGATGCGGTCTGCCTGAATGGAAGCAGCAAGATTATTTATACCCAAACTTCGGGGAAACAGGAACTTGAGCTCTCTGTACCGGATAACTTGCAGGATATTGTGCAAGTGTATGTAAAAAATCGTACCTTGATTATTGAGTTGAAAAAAGGATATTCCGTTTCTTTTGAGAATGGCGCCAGCCTGGAACTACGTGTAGCTGCACCCATGGTGAGAAGTGCAGTGGTCAATGGTTCGGGTGATATTATCTTTGAAAATGGAGTTGACGTGAACCATGGCATTGACTGGACGGTGAATGGCAGTGGTGACATTGACGCCGACAAGGTGAAATGCCGTAAGATGAATGTCGCTGTCAACGGTTCGGGCGATATTGCCTTAGGTGATGTTTCGGGAGTGGAAATGAATATGGCTGTCAATGGTTCGGGTGATGTTGCTGTGAAGAGCATTTCGGCCGATAGAGTGAATAGTGCTGTCAACGGTTCGGGTGATGTGAATATAAAAGGTATTTCGGCTGATGAAGTGAATGGTACTGTCAATGGTTCGGGCGATGTTACGTTATCGGGCAAATGTGCGAAAGCTAACTATTCGTTAAGCGGTTCCGGTGACATTGCGGGTTCTTACTTGAAAGCAAAACAAGCTACGGTTTATACGTCTCCGCGTAGTACCGGCGACATTTCGTGCTATGCTTCCGAAAAGATAATCATCAATAAAGAAGGCAAGAATAGCGATGTGTCTTACAGCGGAAACCCCCGTACTGTAGAAAAGAACAGCACGAAGGGCAGACACCATCGGCATTCCAATGATGATTAAAGAGTATAGTTGCCTTTTATATAGTCAAGGATACTGAAAAGCTCCTTTACTGTTTCGGCACGAAGCATGGCGATACGCGTTTCCTTAAAGTTGGGAATTCCTTTAAATATGGGAGATGCAGCCAGATGGCGGCGTACATGCAATATACCGCGGCGTTCGTCCAGCAGATTGACGCTGTCCAACACTTCCCGGCGGAGGACATCCATTTTCCAGTCGAAAGACAGAGGTGGGAGTTCTTCGCCGGTTTCTATATAATGCTTCACTTCTTTGAATATCCAGGGGCGTCCGAAGCTGGCACGTCCGATCATGATGGCATCTACTCCATAGAGGTCAAAACACTCTTTGGCACGTTGCGGTGTGGTTACATCTCCATTGCCGATGACAGGAATATGTATGCGCGGATTCTTCTTTACCTCGCCTATCAAGGTCCAATCCGCTTCACCGGTATACATCTGTGCACGTGTGCGTCCGTGGATGGTTAACGCTTCGATGCCGCAATCCTGCAACTGCTCGGCCAGGCTGACAATGATTTTATGGTCGTTGTCCCATCCCAAGCGTGTCTTCACGGTGACGGGAATCTTTACTGCATCCACCACGGCGCGGGTAATTTCCAGCATCAGCGGAATATTCTGCAACATGCCTGCGCCTGCTCCTTTGCCTGCGACGCGCTTCACGGGGCAGCCGAAGTTAATGTCCAGAATGTCAGGACGTGCTTCTTCCACTATCTTGGCGGCCTCTACCATTGTTGCCGTATCTTTTCCGTAAATCTGGATGGCTACGGGGCGTTCTTCGTCATTGATGTTCAGCTTTTGCATGGTTTTCCCTACCGAACGTATCAGGGCATCGGCCGACACGAATTCGGTATATACCATGTCGGCACCGAACTTTTTGCACATCAGGCGGAAAGCCGGGTCGGTCACATCCTCCATCGGAGCTAATAAAACGGGGTGTTCTCCCAAGTCTATATGGCGTATTTTCATATTCTAACAGTTATTTGGCTGCAAAAATACGGAAAAAAGCCTACCTTTGCACACACATAATCAAAAAGAATAATTGAAAACCTTCTATAAAAGACTTTGAAAATAATGGCTCCTGTCGGCTCGCGTGAGTCGTTGGCTGCCGCTATACAGGCAGGTGCGGACTCCATTTATTTTGGTATTGAAAAGCCTGAATATGCGTGCCCGGTCTGCCAAATACATTTACTATTAATGATTTGCGCGAGATAGCGCAGATTTGTGATGCGCATGCCATCAAGAGTTATCTGACCATCAATACTATTATTTATGACGAGGATATTGCCTTGATGCGTACAATTGTGGAGGCGGCAAAAGAAGCCGGAATCAGTGCTGTGATTGCTGCCGATGTTGCGGTGATGGCTTATTGTAATGAGATTGGACAGGAGGTACATCTCTCCACTCAGTTGAATATCAGCAATGCAGAGGCTCTGAAATTCTATGCCCGCTTTGCCGATGTGGTGGTGCTGGCACGTGAATTGAATCTGAAACAGGTGAAAGTGATTTATGATACTATCCGGAATGAACAGATAAAAGGGCCGAAAGGTGAGTTGGTCCGGATAGAAATGTTCTGTCACGGAGCGTTATGCATGGCAGTGTCGGGCAAGTGCTATCTCAGTCTGCATGAGATGAATGCGTCTGCCAATCGTGGCGCTTGCATGCAGATTTGCCGCCGTGCATACGAAGTGAAGGATAAAGAAAGTGATATAGAGCTGGAAGTAGACAATAAATATATCATGTCTCCCAAAGACTTGAAGACCATTCATTTCATGGATGAAATGATTGAGGCCGGTGTGCGTGTGTTCAAGATTGAAGGGCGCGCCCGCGGCCCTGAGTATGTACGCACGGTGGTGGAATGTTATAAAGATGCTATCCGTTCTTATCTGGAAGGTACGTTTACAGAGGAAAAGAAACAGAAGTGGGATGAGCGCCTGAAAACAGTCTTTAACCGCGGATTCTGAATGGTTATTATCTGGGACAGCGATTGGGTGAATGGAGCAGGAATTATGGTTCCGAAGCCACCGAACGTAAAGTATATGTGGGAAAAGGCATTAAATACTTCTCCAATATCGGTGTGGCTGAGTTTCTGGTGGAGGCGGCCGAAATGAAGGTGGGTGACAAGTTGTTGATAACAGGGCCTACCACAGGTGCCGTATTCTTCACATTGGATGAGGCAAGAGTCGATTTGAAGCCGGTAGATGTGGTGCGGAAAGGTCAGCATGTTTCATTTAAGTTCCCGAAAAGATACGCCCCAGCGACAAGCTTTATAAGTTGGTATCTCCTCAGGAGCTAAAAAACAAATAAGATAAACGATTCTTGGTTTATCGGTGAATGAAAGAAGCCTGCAATTTTACGGTTGCAGGCTTTACTTTGTTAGAGTTTGCTGTTATTCCATATAAATGGAAAGTTTGGGATAAACACTATACAGTTTGGTGTTAGTCAACTCTTCGGAGTCGGTAATACGATACAGATAGTATTTGCTGTTCGGACAGAAGTTACTCTTGTCAGGAAAGTTAAAGTAACGGTGTCCTTGCGGAGTCTTTTTTACGGTATGTTCTTTACCTTCTGAATCCGTATAGGTATAATCTATTTTATCGTCTGGATATTCTTTGCGAACTACACTTTTCTGGTTACGGATAATGTCTATCAAGCTGAAACCTTCACCCCATAGTTCTTTGCGGCGTTCCAACCAAATAGCTTCCAGTAAATCTTCTCCTGTCAGGCTTGTTGAAATGGCTTGTGCTCCTCTGGCTGCTTTCAGTTCATTCAGTTTGTTGACAGCGTCCGGATCGTTCAGACGAGCCTTTGCTTCTGCATTGATCAGGTAAATTTCGGCAACACGCATCAATACGATATCGGCAACAGTGTTCTGAATGTCGCGGAATTTAAATTTCGCATTACGCATCCATACATAAGCAGCCGATTCTACATCTGCTCCCGGGTCGGTTGCCCAATATATCATTTCTTTACGATAGTCTCCATCTTCAAATAAGTCGCGGAAATAAGGATCTACATTAAAACTGTAATAATAGGATCCCGGAGTAGTGGTGTCTAGATAATAAAACTGATAACTGGCATTGTTCTGGTCATTGGTTTGAGGATGCCCCAAATCCATTCCTTGTTTTCGGCATTACTAAAACCTTCTTTATATTCGCTTTCGCTCATTAAATAGTTGTTTTTTGCCAAAAGTTGGTCGGAATAATTCTTAGCTTTCTCCCATTGGCGTGCGTAAAGGCAAGCACGTGAAAGCAGTCCCAATACAACTTGATTGTCAATCTTATGCTTGGAATTACGTATGTATGTCTCGGGGATAAGGTCTAATGCCTTTTCCAAGTCACTGATAGATTGTGCATACACTTCGCTTACACTAGATGCCGGCATTCCTTCAGCAGCAGAAACCTCATCGGTTGATTTTGTATAGATAGGGGCACATACAGCATTGGGATCTTTGTCGATGGCAAAAGAATAGCATGATGCAAGATGCAGATAAAGGAATCCGCGTAATGCAAGTGCTTGTCCTTTAATGCGATCTCTGTCGTTTTGTGTTCCTTCGGCATTATCGATATTGTCCAATACTCCGTTGCAATCATTAATGACACGATAGCAAAGTAGCCAACTCAATGTGTTGGTACCGCCTTTTCCGTATATAGCATTAAATTGATTGTGCGATCTAAAACCGTATTTGTCATTCAATACCACGTCCGATCCCATTGCGTCATTGGCACGCAGCATTGCTCCATATCCTGGGTTAGCGTAGGAATTGAAGGTTTCCATTAAGTAATTCCAACCGCCGTTAAGTACCTTTTCGGCATCTCCTGTTTTACCGAATACCGAACCGGCATCTACAGAAGTTGTAGGGATTGTATCCAAATCGCAGGAAGTCAGTATGCTGGCTCCTAATGCAACTGAAAGTATATATTTAAAAATTGTCTTCATATTCTTTTCCTGTATTAAAGTTTCACATTGATACCGAATGAAATGGTTTTCATTGTCGGATAGCGATAATAGGTCGAGCCACTATATGTCTGTTCGGGGTCTAAACCTTGTTGTTTAGTGAATGTCAGCATATTTTCTGCTTGGAAGAAGATACTGGCATCTTTCAATGTCAGTGTGTTGAGTAATGACTTTGGCAGATTATAAGAGAATGTGATGTTCTTCAAACGCAGGTATGAGCGGTCTACCAAAAAGCGGTTTGAAGAATTTGTCCATGAACTCTTCGGTGAAGTTGTTAAACGGGGAACATCTGTATTCGGGTTTTCTGGAGTCCAGCGGTCCAGCATATCTACACTCCATCCTGTTCCTGAAGGGCCTTGGCTCAGTAAGGATACCTTATCGCTGTTGTAAATCTTTCCTCCTAATGAATAAGAGAAGAGAAGCGATAATGTGAAAGCTTTATATGAGAGTTCGGACTGTAAACCACCTGTCCAATCGGGTAATGAATTACCGCATTTTACTCTGTCATTTGTTGTGGTTGACGAGTAGTCTTCCGTTGTTATTTTGTCACCTTCGGTATTATAACGATACCACATCGGGTTACCGTTTTCAGAATTAATGCCGGCCCATTCTATCAGGTAGAAATCATATAAAGAACCGCCTTTCACCCATTTCTTGTTGCCACTCCACATTACTTCAGATGGCAGTGAGGTGATTTTGTTTTTATAAGTTGTGGCATTAAAAGAAAGTTTCCATTTCCAGTCTTGTGTCATGATAGGATAGCCTGATAATTGAAATTCCCAACCATAGTTTTTGATGGAGCCAATGTTTTCATCCATACTTGAGAAGCCTGAAGACTGGACAAGGTCTTTGGAGAATAGCAAATCTTTGGAGCGGCGCTCAAAGAACTCGACAGTACCGGTCAAGCGGTTGTCCCATAAGCCGAAGTCCAAACCGATGTTAGTATTCAGGTTGGTTTCCCATGTTAAATTCGGAGTAGCCAAGCGTGAAGCATGTAAACCGGATTCACCGAGATTATTACGGATTGAATAGAGTGCCTGATAAGCATAATAACCGATGTTATCGTTACCTTGCGCACCATAGCTGGCACGTAATGTCAAGTTAGAAAGCCATGAAGATGTTTTCTTCATAAAACTTTCTTGCATCACTTTCCAAGAACCTCCTACAGACCAGAAAGTACCCCAACGGTGGTCGGGATGGAAGCGTGAAGAGCCGTCTGAACGAACCGATGCTGATAAGAAATATTTTTGATCGTATGAGTACTCCGCACTACCGAAAAAGCTCAATAATTTGTATTGGTCGCTGTTACCGCCGAAATCACCTAAAGAAGAGGCTGCATCCGGTTCGTAGAAACCATCCATAATAATTTGACTGCGGTAGCCGCCAAAGTTAGAGGTATTATATTCATAATATTCCTGTCCGGCCATTACGCGCACATTATGTACGTCTTTAAAGGTATGCTGGTAGTTAATGACATTATTGAAAGTCATACCGGTTGTGCGGTAGTTGTATTTACTTACTTCACCGCCTGTAATAGAGCTGGGACCGTAAGTGGGATTGGCATAGTCATGGTTGAATTTGCTATTGTAGTCAATGTTTAGTGACATTTTATAAGAAAGACCTTCAATAGGGGTGATTTGAATGAAACCACGGAGCGAAGCGGCATCACGTTTAATTTCACTCTTATCGTGAGGCATAGAGGCTAATAAGTTGTATTTAGCGTATGAGTTCGGTCGATATTCACCATAGTCAAATTGACGGTCACCGTTTTCATCCAATAAATATGCACCGGTTGCTAAATCACGTTGGTATACCGGATAAAATGGGCGGACTGAACGGGCAAATAATACCACGTTGCTGATAGTTGAATCGTCTTGTTTCGGATAATCCTGAATGGAGTGGGTTCCTGATACATTTAATCCGACCTGTAACCATTTCCGGATGTCGGAAGTTATATTTGCACGAAGAGTATAGCGTTTGAAGCCTGAACAGATATATGCACCCTGATCATCCATATAACCTGCTGAAACGAAATATTTGGATGTCTTGCTACCGCCACTGACACGCACGTTCAAGTCTGTGTAGTGGGCATTTTGTGAAAGGGCATCGTCCCAGCTGTCGTTCCATAACGGAGTAGCTCCTGATACCAGTTTTCCATTGTGACCGATAGGTTCGGGAATTCCGGTTCCGTAAGGATTGATACCCAAACGGCCAACTACGTTGCTTGATGCCCACGCAGCAGCATCTTCAGCAGAGTAACCGTTATCCATACGATAATTACGTAATGCCTCCCAGTATAATTCGAAGTATTGGTTTGTATTTAACTGGTCGTAGTCAGCGCGTGCACGGCTGGAGAAACCATATTTGGCAGACAGCTCGATAACAGGTGCACTGTCTTTAGCCCCTTGTTTGGTTGTAATCATGATTACACCATTAGCAGCACGAGAACCGTAAAGAGCAGCAGATGCAGCGTCTTTCAATACGGTGATTGATGCAATATCCGATGATGCAATAGAAGACAGATTTCCATCATAAGGCACACCATCTACCACATAAAGCGGAGTATTTGAAGCATTGACAGAGCCTACACCACGAATCAGGATTGTTGCATCCGACCCCGGTTGTCCACTTGATGAAAATGATTGTAGTCCGGCTACTGTTCCTTGTAATGCTTTTGATACATTACTTACTTGTGATTTTTCAATCGTTCCTGCGGCAATATAACTAGCCGAACCGGTAAAAGTGGACTTTTTGGCAGTACCGTAAGGCACAGTAATGACCACTTCATCTACCATTAGACTGCTCTCTTTTAGTTCTACATTGATAACGTTACGGTTATTCACCGGAATAGTGACTGTTTCATAACCGATAAAAGAAAAGATGAGGCTTTCATTACCTCTCACTTGAAGTTGGTAATTACCATTGGCACTGGTAATAGTACCGCGAGGTTGTCCTTTTACAGCTATGGTAACACCCGGCATTTCCTCTCCTCCGGCTGTCACTTTACCAGTTACTGTAATTTCCTGTGCATATGTAGTAATACAAAATAGTAAACTACATAAAAATAAAGAAATTTTGCTCATATAAACTTGGCTTTTAATTTTGGATTTTACTAATAGCCACTTTCTGTGACCTTTATGTTGATGAATTCTTTATCTCATTTTTTATTATATCAGTGCTTGTCTTATTTCCCCTTTATTATTTTCTTTCATAAATTATGCTCTGCTTGCTTTTGAGCAATAACTTAATTCATAATATAATGAGCGCAAATATATGTATTTTAATTTGAATAGAATAAAGTTTTTTAATATATTTTTATTGCTAAGGCAAGCGATGACGAGATTTATTCACTAATGTTAAACGAGCGGGTGCTTGAAATCTGTTAAGATTTTGCATATTTGTTACAACGTTGCTTCTGTTTATGGCAACAAGTTTTTCAAAGCAGTATGTGTGTTTTTCTTTCTATAAGAAGAATCGGATGGCAACTATTGATTATCAAGCATTTTTCTAGAAAAAAAGTTTGTGTATATACTTTATAATCATCAGGAGCAAGTGTTTATTTAAGAGTAGCATAGACTGGGGTAAAATGAAAAACGGAAAATTATAGAGGAATTGGATATGTGCTAGAGTAAATTGGAGTAAGATAGAAAAGATTTCATCTAAAATGTTTATCTTTGCAACTCAATAACAAATAAGTACTTACACGCTATGAATATAGAAGAAAAACTTACCGCGTCCATTATCAGCGCTATCAACATGCTGTACGGACAGGAAGTACCAGCAAAAATGGTACAGCTCCAGAAGACCAAGAAAGAGTTTGAAGGACACCTCACATTGGTTGTTTTCCCTTTCTTGAAAATGTCTAAGAAAGGCCCTGAACAGACTGCACAGGAAATCGGTGCATATTTGTGCCAAAATGCTCCTGAGCTGATATCTGCTTATAATGCGGTAAAAGGATTCTTGAACCTGACTATTGCCTCGGATTGCTGGATTGAGCTGTTGAATTCCATTCAGGCTCAACCGGAATATGGCATCGAGAAAGCTACTGAAAACTCTCCGCTGGTGATGATTGAGTATTCTTCTCCGAATACGAACAAGCCTTTACACTTGGGACACGTCCGCAATAATCTGTTGGGTAATGCGTTGGCAAATGTAATGGCGGCAAATGGCAATAAGGTAGTGAAAACCAATATTGTGAACGATCGTGGAATCCATATCTGCAAGTCTATGCTGGCTTGGCTGAAATATGGTAATGGCGAAACTCCCGAATCGTCAGGCAAGAAAGGCGACCACCTGATTGGCGATTATTATGTGGCTTTTGACAAGCATTACAAAGCGGAAGTAAAAGAGCTGATGGCTCAATATCAGGCAGAAGGAATGAACGAGGAAGAAGCTAAAGCAAAAGCTGAGGCTGAGTCACCTTTGATGCAGGAAGCCCGCGAAATGCTGCGTAAGTGGGAAGCTAACGACCCCGAAATCCGTGCGCTTTGGAAAAAGATGAATGATTGGGTGTATGCCGGTTTTAGATGAGACCTATAAGATGATGGGGGTTGGTTTTGATAAGATTTACTACGAATGCGAATACCTATCTGGAAGGAAAGGATAAAGTGATGGAAGGTCTTGAAAAGGGCTTCTTCTATCGCAAAGAAGACAATTCGGTATGGGCCGACCTTACTGCGGAAGGATTGGATCACAAGCTGCTGCTCCGTGGAGACGGAACTTCGGTGTATATGACTCAGGATATCGGTACTGCCAAACTTCGTTTTCAGGACTATCCTATCGATAAGATGATATATGTAGTGGGAAATGAGCAGAATTATCATTTTCAGGTATTGTCCATTTTGCTTGATAAGCTGGGCTTTGAATGGGGCAAAGGATTGGTTCACTTCTCATACGGTATGGTAGAATTGCCGGAAGGTAAGATGAAGAGCCGTGAAGGAACCGTGGTGGATGCCGATGATTTGATGGAAGCTATGATTGAGACTGCGAAAGAAACTTCAGCCGAGCTGGGTAAGCTGGATGGCTTGTCTAAAGAAGAAGCCGATGATATTGCCCGCATTGTAGGCTTGGGAGCTTTGAAGTATTTTATCCTGAAAGTGGATGCACGTAAGAACATGACGTTTAATCCGAAGGAATCCATTGATTTCAATGGCAATACAGGACCTTTCATCCAATATACTTATGCCCGTATCCGGTCGGTGTTGCGTAAAGCAGCCGAATCAGGTATCGCTATTCCCGAAGTGATTCCGGCAGGATTGCAACTGAGTACAAAAGAAGAAGGCTTGATTCAGATGTTGGCTGACTTTAAGACAGTTGTGAAGCAAGCAGGTACGGATTATAATCCATCTATTATTGCCAACTATACATACGATTTGGTGAAGGAGTATAATCAGTTCTATCATGATTTCAGCATTTTGCGTGAAGAAGACGAAGCACTTAAGATTTTCCGTCTGGCATTGAGCGCCAATGTGGGTAAGATTGTAAAGAGTGCGATGGGTCTGTTGGGTATTGAAGTGCCGGAGCGCATGTAAGCAGCTCACACGCAGGGTGTAATCTCAAAGCAGATGGCAAAAAAACAAAAATACTATGTAGTATGGAAAGGAGTCAGTCCGGGGGTATATCATTCCTGGACTGATTGCCAGTTACAGATTAAGGGTTATGAAGGTGCACTCTACAAATCCTTTGACACCCGGGAAGAAGCAGAACAGGCATTTGCTTCCTCTGCGTTCCATTATGTGGGAAAGAATGCGGTGAAGAAAGAAGAAACTCCCCGGCAACTTCCCGAGAACTTTGATATGAATTGTTTGGCTGTCGATGCCGCTTGCAGCGGAAATCCCGGTCCTATGGAATATCGTGGGGTTTATCTTCTTACCGGACAGGAAATTTTTCATTTCGGTCCTGTATATGGAACCAACAATATCGGTGAGTTTCTTGCCATTGTGCATGCATTGGCATTGATGAAGCAAAAAAACATCAATATGCCTGTTTACTCAGATAGCCGGAATGCCCTGAGTTGGGTGAAACAGAAAAAATGCAAGACCAAGCTCGAACGTACGCCAAAGACCGAGGAACTATTTCAGATGATAGAGCGGGCCGAGAATTGGTTGAAAAATAATGCTTATACCACTCCCTTGTTGAAATGGGAGACCGACCGGTGGGGAGAGGTTCCCGCAGACTTCGGGCGGAAATAAAGATATCTATAATAATTTAAGGATATGAAGAAACGGATTGCTTATATCAGCCTGTATTTCTTTACGGTCTTACTGATATTTATTTTGCAGAAGCCATTATTTATGCTTTATAATGGCGCTATTGAAAAAGGATTCGGCTTTACTGATTTTCTGCACGTGATGATTCACGGGGCCGGTCTTGATGCGGCCATGACCGGTTATCTGACCGCATTTCCTTTCCTTCTTATATTAATTAGTATTTGGTTTCGGCGGTTTCCGTTGAAGAAAATCCTTTGGGGATATTATGCGTTTGTTGCCACTCTTGTCTCTGTTATATTTGTGGCAGACATGGGTCTTTATCCTTTCTGGGGCTTTAAACTGGATGCCTCTGTTTTCCTTTATATTGATTCTCCCAAAGAGGCTTTGGCAAGTGTTTCGATTGGTTTCATCCTGCTGCGGGTGTTGGCGATAGTATTGCTTATTGTGCTGAATACGTGGATATTGCTGAAAATAACTCCTTCGGTATTAACTGCTGCGCGGAAGAGGGTGGCAGCCACAGGAGCCATGTTGCTGATAGGCGGCGTATTGTTTATCATTATCCGTGGGGGAGTTACCGAGTCGACTTCCAACGTCGGTCAGGTGTATTT
>ENA-OQBD01001074-OQBD01001074.1-human-gut-metagenome-genome-assembly--contig:-NODE-1074-length-13252-cov-3.109867_pt1 | contig 13252 bp, 15 predicted proteins | sample MGYA00242742_ERZ504543 | MGnify/ENA primary metagenome ERZ504543 (study PRJEB26092, sample SAMD00036239) | human gut metagenome | host: Homo sapiens | study: EMG produced TPA metagenomics assembly of... | reverse complement strand
AGGCCGACCATCTGTCTGGCTGCCTCTACGCGCTTATCCGCTTCGTTTACTGCAAGGACTGCCCGCGCGTGACCGCCGGAGATTTCGCCTTCGCTGACCATCGTACGCACCTCGGTCGGCAAAGCCAGCAGACGCAGTGCGTTCGCCACCGCCGAACGGGACTTGACCACGCGCTTAGCAACCTGCTCCTGCGTCAGTCCGAACTGCTTCATCAGACGCTCATAACCTTCGGCTTCTTCGATCGGGTTCAGGTCCTGCCGCTGCAGATTTTCGATCAGTGCCAGCTCCATGACCTCGTCTTCCTCAGCCTCAAGCACCATCGCAGGAATGTCTTCCAAACCTGCCTGACGTGCTGCACGCCAGCGGCGCTCACCTGCAATGATCTGGTAGTAGCCGTCCTTCTCGCCCTTGCGCACCGTGATTGGTGTGATGACGCCATGCAGGCGAATGCTCTCTGCCAGCTCGTCCAGAGATACCTGATCAAAAGACCTTCCTCGGCTGATCGGGATTCGGCTCGATTTTTGCCAAAGGCAGGTTTTTTGTGCCGTTATCCAGATCTTTCTTCCATTAAATCGCTGGTATCACTGCCGAAAAGGTTGGACAAGCCGCCGCCCAGACCCATTTTTGCGCCTGCCATCAGCTTCTCCCCTTTCGGTCATTTTTCTTCAGAATCTCGTCCGCGAGAGCCAGATAAGCCTCTGCGCCGCGGCACATTCTGTCGTATGCCGTTATGGGCTTGCCGTGGCTCGGCGCTTCACTCAGACGCACGTTGCGCGGCACAACAGCCGAAAATACCTCGCCCGGGAAGTGCTTTTTCACTTCCTCAACCACCTGAATCGACAGATTGGTGCGTCCGTCAAACATGGTCAGCAGCACGCCTTCCATCACCAGCTTGCGGTTGAGCGCCTTCTTTACCATGCGCACGGTCGTCATCAACTGACTCAGACCTTCGAGCGCGTAATACTCGCACTGCAGCGGCACCAGAAAGCTGTCGGCTGCACACAGGCAGTTGAGCGTCAGCAGACCGAGTGACGGCGGACAGTCGATAAATACATAGTCGTAATCGTCCTTCACCTGATCGAGTACGTTTTTCAGACGGTACTCGCGGTCGGACATTCCAATCAAATCCAACTCAGCACCCGCCAGATTGACGTTCGCGCCCAGCAGATCAACCCACTTGGTCGATACGATTGCGCTCTTGACATCCGGCTGATCGGCTACAATCAGGTCGTAAATCGAGGTTTCCAGTGAGCGCGGATCCACGCCAAAACCGGAGGTTGCATTACCCTGCGGATCGAAATCACACAACAAAACGCGCTTTTCGCGCTCCGACAACGCTGCCGCGAGGTTGATGGCGGTTGTAGTTTTTCCCACGCCGCCCTTTTGATTGGCAAACGCGATAATCTTCCCCATAGTCATTTCCTCTCGTCCATGGTTTTTTCTACGGATTTCATTATATCACATTGCACTTTTAATTGCAAAGCAATCGCAGTATTTTTACAGCTGTTTCACGTGAAACATCAAGTATTTTGCCGTTTTACAGGATACAACTGGTAAATTCATTGGCTTTTGTTTCACGTGAAACAAAAGAGAGCCGTCCGGCTCTCTTACCTTATTATATATACTTCTACACGCTTTCCGACTTTCTCCAACTTTCTTTACCCAGAAGTGCTGTCCGTAACAGCACGCAAAAATCTCGCGCGACACTGTCATGTCGCGCCTGCGTAGAGCAGCCGACATGTGTAGCAGTACGTTATCTGTGAACTGCGAATCGTTTTCGAAAGCCACGCAAGAGTAACCCGACTGCCGTTCTCCTTTTCGCCGCGGTCGCCGCTCTCCGATTTTCGCCGTGCTTCCTAAAGGGAAAGGGGTAATTCACAAGAGGGTGGTACTCATTTAATCCGCGCACGGCGCGGAAAAAAAGGTTTAGTGGCCTACGGGCAAACCTTGGTGTCTACCCTCTTGTGCCCCTGCCGGGCAGGCAAGTTAGGTTCGCTTCACAAGCGACCATTAAATGTTTCACGTGAAACAAAATCCGCCCTCCTGTGGAACAAAAGTGTTTCACGTGAAACATCAGCTTTTTGCGTGCGGAATATTGATTGTCAGCGTAATTCCATCCTCGTTTTCCTGCCGGTCTACGGTTGCACCGATTCCGGCGTCCACCATTACGCCGACCGCCCGATTGAGCGTATTCAGGAAAAACCGCACATCCTTAATAAGCCGCACAACATTATCCTTATGCGGCGGCTCGGTCAACTCCGGATGCTTTTTCTGCTCCAACAGGTTCTCGATATACTCCTCCGATCGGCTGACGTTTAATTCGTTCTCGATAATATAGTGTGTGGCGTTCATCCGTTCCTCGTCATCACGCAGACGCAGCAGACAGCGCGCGTGCCGCTCTGTAAGGTTCGCACTGCGAATCAATTCCATATTTTGCGGAGAAAGCCGCAACAGACGCAGCTTATTCGCCACCGCAGACTGTGTTTTCCCCACTTTGCGCGCAGCTTCCTCCTGCGTCAGTCCGTACTGATCGATCAGACGCTTGAAGCCATAGGCTTCCTCGAAAAAATCCAGATCACGCCTTTGCAGGTTCTCCACGAGCGCAATCGCCGAGGAATCTTCGTTATCCGCCGCAATCAGCAGACACGGTACATCGTTAAGCCCCGCAACACGCGCAGCGCGCAGCCTTCTCTCCCCTGCCACAAGCTCATAACCGCCTCCGGGAGCACGCCGTACGGTCAGCGGATTGAGTACGCCGTACTGCCGGATACTCTCTGCCAGCTGCGCGATTGCCTCCGGATCAAAGTATTTCCTCGGCTGATTGGGATTGCGCGCAATCTCACTCACGCGAATACGCCGCAGCGTGCGATCCTCTTTGCCGGAAACCAGTGTTAATACAGACATCATGGTCAACCACTCTCCAATTCGTCTTATCGTTCATTTCATTCGCGCTTATCTCTGCCGCACCACCAGCAGAAATGTCGCCCTTGGTAATAGATTACCATATAATTACATATTGACAAGTAAAATCGACCGCACAATCTGCAAAATTCGACGAAAACATGACAAATTCTACCTGATATCTATATTTTCCCCTATTTTCGGACAAAAAATACCCTCTGTAATTTTCCGTACAGAGGGGTACTTTCCGTATATTTCTCGCCTGATTTACAGCGGCGAAGTCTGTATTTTCTTGAAGCGGCGCGGATACTTTTCCGGTGTTTCCTGCGTTTTCTGCAGGCGCACGATGGCGCGGGAAACCTCATCAAACGGCACAGTGTAGTGCAGCACTTCAGCGTCCGGCGCACCGAGAACCGTTCGGGCGTTTGCCGCTGTTTCAACTTCCTCTGTGCAGTCCTCGGCCTTCATGGCGAGGAACGCACCGCCGACCTTGACCATTGGCAGCGCCAGTTCACTCAACACGCGCAGATCGGCTACCGCACGCGACACCGCCAGATCAAACGTGCCGCGGTTGTCTCTGGCGTAATCCTCCGCACGGGCATGCACCGCCGTAACGTTGGTCAGGCCCAGTTCGGCGATGACTTCATTTAGAAAATCAATGCGCTTGCGCAGTGCATCGAGCAGCACAAACTCGGTCTGCGGGCACAGAATCGCCAGCGGCATGCCCGGAAAACCGGCTCCCGTTCCCACATCGAGCACGCGTCCATCCTGCGGCATATACGGTGCAAGTGCCGCGCAATCGAGGAAATGCCGGGTCACGATTTCGGTCGGATCGGTAATGGCAGTCAGATTCATAACCTTGTTTTTCTCGCGCAGAATCTCGGAATAACGCAGTAAGTTGTCCGCTGCAGACGGACACTCTGCGACGCCCAGCTCGCGTAGACCGGCGATCAAAAGCTCGCGTTCTGTCATGCCTTTTCCTCCTTTTTATGGGTCTCGATGTAGATCATCAGTGCCGTGATATCCGCCGGTGAAACGCCCGAAATACGAGCCGCCTGACCGAAATTCAGCGGCTTGACGGCGTTCAGTTTCTGACGTGCCTCCAGTCGCAGCGAGTCCACCTCGTTGTAGTCCAGATCGAGCGGCAGCGGGCGGCTCTGCAGCTTGCGGTACTGCTCCACATCGCGCATCTGGCGCTCGATATAACCCGCGTATTTGACGCGGATTTCCACCTGTTCACGGATAACAGCGGGCAGCTCCGGACGCTCAGGATCGAACATTGCAAGGTCCGCATAGCTGAGTTCCGGGCGGCGCAGCAAGTCGATCAGCTTGCAGCCCGCCTTGAGCGGTGTAGAGTTTTTACCCGCAAGAAAGCCGTTCAATTTATCGCTCGGCGCCACGCCGACCGAGGCTATGCGGTCGATCTCTGCCTGCACTGCTTCGTACTTTTTACGCACCTTTTCGCCACGTTCCGGCGAATTCAAGCCAACTCGAACACCGATCGGCACCAGACGTTCATCTGCGTTATCCTGCCGCAGAAGCAGGCGGTATTCCGAGCGTGAGGTCATCATGCGATAGGGTTCGCTCGTGCCGCGCGTCACCAGATCGTCGATCAGCGTACCGATGTAGCCGTCCGCACGGTCGAGTACAAGCGGCTCCTCCCCCTTGATTTTGAGCGCAGCATTGATGCCCGCAACCAGTCCCTGCGCCGCCGCCTCCTCATAGCCGGACGAGCCGCAGAACTGGCCTGCGCCGTACAGTCCGGGCACCTTTTTAGTCTCGAGCGTCGGCCGCAGCTCCAGCGGGTCGATGCAGTCATACTCGATGGCGTACGCCGGCCGCATAATCTCCGCGTTCTCCAATCCCTTGACCGAGCGCAGCATCTCGCGCTGCACGTCGAACGGCATGGACGACGAGAAGCCCTGCACATAGACCTCCTCGGTGTCCAGACCCATCGGCTCAAGGAACAGCTGATGGCGCGGCTTATCCGCAAAGCGCACCACTTTGTCCTCGATAGACGGACAATAGCGCGGTCCCACGCCCTCAATCTGGCCGCCATACAGCGGCGAACGGCTCAGATTTGCGCGGATGATTTCATGTGTTTTCGCGGTCGTGTAGGTCAGATAACACACCGCGCGGTTGTCCGGCGGGTGGTCGGTCTCGAACGAAAACGGGATGATCTCATCCTCACCGGCCTGCTCCGCCAGATCGGTATAATTGATTGAACGGCGATTGATACGCGGCGGCGTACCTGTCTTAAACCGCTGCAGCCTCAGTCCCAGACCGCGCAGCGACTCAGTGAGCGGCTTGGCTGCCGCCATGCCGTCCGGACCGGATTCACGGGTGTACTCGCCGATGATCACACGTCCGCCGAGGAATGTGCCGGACGCAATGACAGCCGCCTTGACCGGATGGCGCGCGCCGATGGCGGTAACAACCGCGGAAACGGCACCGTTCTCCACCTCAACGGACACGATCTCGTCCTGCATGAGAAACAGGTTTTCCTGCCGCTCAAGCGTGTGCTTCATATACTCTCTGTATTTAATGCGGTCGGCCTGTGCACGCAGCGAGTGCACTGCCGGACCCCTTGCCGCGGTTGAGCATGCGGTACTGGATACAGGCCGCGTCAGCCGCACGCGCCATCTCACCGCCGAGCGCATCTATCTCGCGTACAAGGTGTCCCTTAGCTGTACCGCCGATCGCCGGATTGCACGGCATATTGCCTACGGCGTCCAAATTGATCGAAAAACACGCTGTTTTTGCACCCAAACGTGCTGCAGCCAGCGCCGCCTCAATACCGGCATGACCGGCGCCGATCACCGCTACATCAAAGCTCTCTGCCGAAAAAACCGTCATTGGCGCTCTCTCCCCTTTCAAAAAATTCCTGTGATTTCGGTTGTGTGAAACCTGTGCGTAACTGTTGATAACTCTGTGGATACTGTTGATAACTTGTGAGTTTTTGACCATATTTTTATACGCACGGTTTTATTTCCGTTTTATTATTACAATAAGTAGTTGAATATAGGGCAATTTTCCGGGTTATCCACTATATCTCGTATATCGCCGGATAGAAGTTGTGCACAAGTGGTTTTTACCTCATTTTTACCTGCGGACATACAGTATATATCATACACGATTTCAGCGCAAAATAAAAGAGGACGTTTGCACAGATTGCAAACGTCCTCTCTGAATTTTAAGTGCAATTTCTCTTAATAACAGCTGCAGCAGCGTCACTTTCCGACGCAGAAGTCGCTGAAAATGCGGGTGACAACGGCATCGGTCACGGTTTCGCCGGTGATCTCGCCCAGTGCGGTAATCGCGCCCTCGGCGTCCATCACGACCGCGTCCGGCGTCATACCGGATTGCGCCGCATACAGCGCTGCTTCACAGCGTTCGGCAGCACGCGCCAGCGCCGCCGCCTGTCTTGCGTTAGTGATGAGCGCACCGTCAAACGCACCGTCGCCCAGACCCACGGTTCGCGGGATAAGATTGAGCAGCTTATCCAGTCCGTCACCGGTTTTCGCAGAAAGCGGCACGATATGCAGGAAGTGCTTTTTCAGCAGCTTTTCATCCAGCTGCTGCGGCAGATCGACCTTGTTCACAACCGCGATCGCGCGGTGGCCTGCCGAGCGTGCCAGCACGAGCATATCCTCGTCGCTGATGGGCTTGGAGCCGTCGAACACAGCCAGGATGAGTGAGGAAGCCGAAGCCTCCGCCATCGCCCGATCAATGCCCGCCTGCTCCACCGGATCGTCCGTGTTGCGCAGACCGGCGGTGTCGGTCACGCGAAGCAGAATCTGTCCGACCTTGACATTCTCCTCGATGAGATCGCGGGTCGTGCCCGGAATATCGGTCACGATCGCCCGCTCGCGGCCGAGCAGCGTGTTCAGCAGTGTGGACTTGCCGGCATTCGGCCTTCCGAGGATAACGCACGGTACGCCTTCTCTAAGAATACGGCCGCGCTCATAGCTTTCTGCCATGCTGTACAGACGGCTTGTCGTGCGGTGCAGCAGCGCCGCGGCATCCTCGAACAGCACCGGATCAATGTCCTCGTCCGGGAAATCCACGACCGCGTGGAAATGCGCCACCATGCCGAGCAGCTCATCGCGCATCTGCTGCACGGGAGAGCCGACCGCGCCCATGACCTGTGCCGCCGCATTCTGCGCCGCCTCTGCGGTGCGCGCGGTGATCAGATCATGCACGGCTTCAGCCTCAGAAAGGCCCATTTTGCCGTTTAGAAGGCGCGGCGAGTAAACTCACCTGCCTCTGCCTGCCGCACGCCCTGCGCGAACAGAGCGTCCAGGCCGGCACACAGCACGGCTGTCGAGCCGTGGCACTGCAGCTCCGCCATCGTTTCACCCGTATAGGTGTGCGGTGCGTGCAGCGCGACAGCGTAGCAGCAGTCAATCACATTGCCGGACTTGTCCGTCAGTGTGCCGTAAACCAGCTTCTGCGAGGGTGCTTCCGTAAGCGGCTTGCCGTTCTTCGCCTGAAAAACGGCATTTATCGCTTCGATTGCGCGTTCACCCGACACGCGGATCAAACCGATCGGTCCGCCGGAGGAGGAAATTGCGGCAATCGTATCGTTCATAACGAATACCCCGATTTAACCGCGGTCGCGGTTGCGATAGCTGTTATCCGGCGCAATAACAACGCGGCGACCCGGCTCGGTGCCGGTCGAATAGGTGGTCACACCGTTGAAGTCCTGCAGCGCGGCATGGATGATGCGGCGCTCATACGGGTTCATCGGCTCAAGCGTCATGGAGCGATGCGCCTTAACAACCTTCATCGCCATCTTGCGGGCCAGACGCTCCAGGCTTTCCGCGCGCTTCTCGCGGTAGTTTTCGGTATCGACAGACAAACGAACGTGCTCATCCAGTGCATTATTCAGCACCAGAGAGCCGAGGTACTGGATGGCATCCAGCGTGTCGCCGCGGCGGCCGATGATCGGGCCCATATCCGGACCGGAAATCTCCAGACGGAGCTGGTCGCACTCTACCTGCGGCAGGGTCTTAACCTGACCCTCAACGCCCATCTTTGCCAGCAGACCGGTTACAAAATCGGTAGCCAGCTTTTCCGCCTGCTGCATGCCTGCTTCGGAAACCGGGATCAGCTCACGCTCCTTAGGAACGGACGGCGTGATCGGACGGTCCTCACGCGGGCGGCGCGGACGGCGGTCACGGCCATTGCGGTCGCCGCGGTCACGGCGCGGACGGTCGCTGCGCTCACGGCGCGGCGGACGCTCAAACTCCAGCTTTTCCGGTACAAAGTCTGCCGGAGCAGCCTTTACCAGACGAGGCGTGTTATCATCCGTGGTGATGGACAGCTTCTGCGGCTTCTCAGCGGGTTTCTCTTGCTTCGGAGCCGGCTTTTCTGCCTTGACAGCAGGCTTCTCCTGCTTCGGCTCAGCCTTGGGAGCGGGCTTGCGCTCCTCACGCTTTACCTCCGGCTTTGCCGCCGGAATATCCGGTGCTTCATAGGTCACGCGCACGCGTGCCGGCGTTGCGCCGATACCCAGAAAGCCCTTTTTGCCGATCTCGAGTACCTCTACCGATACATCGTCGCGCTCCAGACCGAGCTGCTCGAGGGCATTCTCGACTGCTGCGTCACGGTTTTCACCGGTAGCCTCTAAAAACTTCTGCATGATTTACTTGTCCCCCTTTTTGTTCTTTGCGTTCTGGGACTGCTGCTTCTGTGCAGCCTTGTGTGCTTCACGCTTAGCCTGCTTCTCTGCCTCGATGCGGGCAGCCTCAGCAGCCTGCTTGGCCTCCTGCTTGCCGCGGAGCGTCTTGGTGAGGATGATCTCCTGTACGCAGGTAAATACGTTGTTGAAGATCCAGTAGATGCCGATTGCACCCGGAAGGATGAACGCAAAGTACAGCGACATCAGCGGCATCATAAAGTTGAGCATCTTCATCTGACCTGCTGCCGCAGAGTTCTGCGTGCCCTGCATCTTCTGCATGATGTAGGAGGACAGGAATGCGGTCAGACCGGACAGGATCGGGATGATCCAGATAATGCTCGGATGAGAGATAGACGGCGTATCAGCCAGATTCAGACCAAAGAAGTGGAAATCCAGCGGGAAAATGGTCTCGCCGCTCTGCAGGCAGTTCATTACGTCAGAAGAGAAATTGCCTGCTGCATCAACAAATGCGTTCAGCTTCTCTGCGATCAGAATCTGAACCGTGTAGTTCGCGCCTGCGAGCTGATCCAGACCGATCATCTGCGCCAATGCGATAACTGTCTCGCGGCTCAGGCCGACGATGTACTGCAGCGGCTGCTGAACCGCGTAGTACAGGCCCATCATGATCGGCAGCGGGATAAGGTTGGGCAGACATCCGCTCATCGGGCTGACGCCGTGCTTTTCGTACAGCTTCTGCATCTCTTCGTTCAGCTTGACGCGGTTGTTCGCGTACTTCTTCTGCAGCTGCTGGAGCTCGGCGTTCATCGCGCTCATGGCGAGCATACTCTTCTTGCTCTTGATGGTCAGCGGGATGCAGACCAGCTTTACCAGCAGCGCGAACAGGATAACGGCAATACCGTAGTTCTGCACGATGCTGTACAGCCACTGCAGCAGCAGGCCGAACGGTCGAACGATCAAAATACCGAACAGTTTCGGATCTTTGACCAGGTTAGAAAGTTGATCCAGGGTCATAAAAACCTCCATGTTAAATTGTAAAACGACACAGTGAAAAGGATTTTGCAAAGCAAAATCCTCACTTTACCGCCGTAAGGCAGTATAAAACATGATCCCGTTCCTATTATGGAACCGGATCATAGGGTCCTCTCTTAGAGAAAGGATTGCAGCGGCAGATGCGCTTAAACGCCAGCCAGCCGCCCTTGATCGCGCCGTATTTCTCGATGGCCTCGATCGCGTACTGCGAGCAGGTCGGGATATACCGGCAGCAGGGCGGTTTGTTTGGAGAAATATACCGGCGATAAAACCCGGATCATCGCCAGCAGCAGCCGCTTCATGTCCGAGCTGCCGCAACCTTGTTGTCCTTCAAGGCGCGCAGCAGCGATTTTTCGATTTCCTGATAGCTTGCGCCTACGGCCCGTACCCGTGCGACCAGCACAAGGTCGATGCCGTCGGCAAATTTGTCCTCGTTGAGACGGTACGCCTCACGAAACAAACGCTTGATGCGGTTTCTTTTCACCGCACACGCCAGCTTGGCACTGACGGTGAGTCCCAGCCGGTTGTAGCCGAGCTTGTTCCTGCGGCAGTAGATCACAACGTGTTTTCCTGCCGTGGACACACCACGATGATACAATCGGCGGAATTCGTGGTTTTCCTTTAAGGATACTGTTTTTTTACATCTTCTGATGCTCCCGTTTTTTCCTGATGCCCTCGAAAAAAAGCGTATTTTTTCTTTGCATCTGATGGTTTGCAAAGCTGATTTTACTATTTCGTTCGTTTCGGTCAGTAAAATCCAAACCTGAATACCGTATTTTCGCTGCATGGACTGCACCCTAAACAGAGTGACACCGCTCCAGACAACGATTGCTTGAGTGGTATTGCCCGTAAACGAAAAAAGCGAGCCGCACGAATGCGGCTCGTTACGAACTCTTTTGCGCCGCTGGCGCGAATTTTCGGGAAGTCTGAATACTTCCTTTATAGGCTGTCATTAAGCAGACAGCTTAGCGCGACCCTTAGCGCGACGGCGTGCAAGTACCTTGCGGCCGTTGGACGTGGACATACGCTTACGGAAGCCGTGCTCCTTGGAGCGCTGACGCTTCTTCGGCTGGAACGTTCTCTTCATAACTTTGTGCACCTCCCTGTTCTAAAATTTACAGATGGGCACCGGCATAGGTCCGGCGCAAGACGCGGGCATATGCCGCTGCCTGTCTGCATGATAGGATACGATATTTATTATCCTATATAGGTTCGATTTTGTCAAGCATTTTTTCCGACCCTCGAAACGAATTTCAGCAGTTTGCACAGGTTGTCAACATGTTGTGGATAAATAGAAGCATCTGCTCAATGTCTTGCGTAATCACGGTTTTCGGCAATCTGCGGATTTTCGGATTTCCGCGGAAAAGCCGCCAATTTTCGATGAATTTTTGCATAATTCCGCAGTTTTCATAAAAAATCGCCGTGCATTTTTTCCAGCCGGCTTAATTTTCGATGATTTCGACGCAAAAAAACGCCGATTTTTTTAAATTCTGCGAAGTAAATAAACCGGTTCGGCTGTTCAAAATCATGCTGCCGCGCGGCACGCCGCCGGACAGTTATCCACATCGACGCATTGAACTTGTGGATAAAATATGCTATTATAAAATAGAATCATTATCGACAGGAGGCGCCCTATGGCAAACAATATATTGGAGATGGCGCTCGAACAGCTGGACTTCCCTCCTTCCACCATTTCCGCTTGGTTTGACGACGTAACGGTCGTTTCCTTTGGGGATAATCGGCTGGTGCTGCACTCTCCGGTGCCCTTTAAGAAAGAATTTATCGAATCCAAATTTATCGCTCCTCTGCAGGAGGTGCTGCACAACCTGACCGGCGACCCGATCACGATCGTTGTAGTGACCGGCGAATACACCGCGCCGAGCACGAGCACTTCTCCGTATGACGACTACACGTTTGAGCGTTTTATCGTCGGTTCGAGCAACAAATTCGCGCATGCAGCTGCACTTGCGGTTTCGCAGCGCCCGGCGGCAGAGAACAACCCGCTTTTCATCTACGGCAACTCGGGTCTGGGTAAAACGCATCTGATGTACGCGATCGCAAACGTGCTGCGCCGCACCCATCCGGAATACCGCATTATATATGTAAAGGGTGAGGATTTCACCAACGAGCTGATCACCGCCATCCAGGAAGGCAACGTACAGGCATTCCGCAACAAGTACCGCATGGTTGACCTGCTGCTGCTGGACGACGTGCAGTTCATCGCCGGCAAGGAGCGCACGCAGGAGGAATTTTTCCATACCTTTAACGCGCTTTATGAGGCAAAAAAGCAGATCGTGCTCACTTCTGACCGTCCGCCGAAGGAAATCAACACGCTCGAGGACCGCATGAAGACCCGTTTTGAATGGGGTCTGCTGGCTGATATTCAGCCGCCTGATTTTGAGACCAGAATCGCCATTATCCGCGATAAAGCGGTCAAAATGGGCGTTGAACTGCCCGATGACGTATCCAACTACATTGCAGAGAATATCCAGGCAAATATCCGCCAGCTCGAAGGCGCGGTCAAAAAGATCAAGGCCATGCACGAGCTGATGGGCGAACGCATCACGGTTTCGCTTGCAGAAAACGCGATCGACGCGCTGCGCACCGAGAATCCGGGTCTCAATCCGACACCGGAGCGCATTATGGAAGCGGTAGCGAACTACTTCTATATCCCGGTCGAGCAGATGATCTCGCAGAATCGCTCCAAGGATGTGGCCTACCCGCGGCAGATGGCAATGTACATGATCCGGCAGGAGCTTGAATACTCCTTCCCCGATATTGCAAAGATATTCAAACGCGACCATACCACCGTCATGCACGCCTGCAACAAGATCGAGGAGGAGCGCAAGAACTCCCGCGAGACCGAGGACGTCATCAAAAAGCTGCATAATAATATCCGCGGCGACGGCTGATCTTTGCCGTGCATTCGTGCAAAACGGCTTTTCCACAGTCTAAAAATGCACAGTTCAGTTATCCCCAACCATCCTGTGGATTTCACATGGATAACTCTGTGGATAAATAACAGGGTTATTTTCACTGTGTATCGTTTATTTTTCATCCACAACCTCCTGTGTACGACATTTCCCGCGCCATACCTGAGGATTTTCGGGTTTTCCCCAATTTCCCCAGGTACTACTACGAATACTATATCCTATCCTTCTGTTACGTGTGATCTTTCGAGTCTCTGACGACGCAGGCCAGAAGCTGTTCGCCCACTGCGGACATGGTCATTAGATGGTGTGTGCAATCGCACAGTATTCGCTGGCGTGTATTTATAAATATGCAAATACTGCATAAATCTACTCTTTGTTTTATTTCCATTTTTGAGAGGAGCAACTATGAAGTTTTCCTGTGAAAAAGAAACCCTGCTGAATCTGCTCAACATCGCATCCCGCGCAGTAACCGGCAAAAGCTCGATGCCGCTGCTCGAAGGTCTGCTGCTGGCAGCCGATGCAGATACCCTGACCATCACCGGCTACGACCTGTCCATGGGCATTCGCACGACCGCTCAGGTCGATGTGGTAGAACCCGGCAGAATCGTGCTGAATTCCCGTCTGTTCTGCGAAATCGTGCGCAAGCTGCCAGCAGGACGTGGTCTACCTTGAGACCGACGACAAGCTGATTGACCACCATCAAGTGCGGCCGTTCGGTATTCAACCTGATGGCCAGCGAGGCCGA
>ENA-OQBD01001073-OQBD01001073.1-human-gut-metagenome-genome-assembly--contig:-NODE-1073-length-13260-cov-4.087566_pt1 | contig 13260 bp, 9 predicted proteins | sample MGYA00242742_ERZ504543 | MGnify/ENA primary metagenome ERZ504543 (study PRJEB26092, sample SAMD00036239) | human gut metagenome | host: Homo sapiens | study: EMG produced TPA metagenomics assembly of... | reverse complement strand
GATGGGGGAAGATGCAAAAACACGTACATATGAGATGGCTCCGGTATTTAATCGTGAATGGAGAAAAACAGCAGCTTACCACGTTTCAGATGACTGTATTGGCTGTGCATTATGTGAGCGGAAATGTCCGGCAAAGGCAATTGAAATCCAGGATGGGAAACCGGTCTGGATAAAGGAAGACTGTTATGTGTGCATGGCCTGTTTGAATTATTGTCCGGTAGAAGCTATAGATTACGGTAAATATAGTAAAGGAAGATTTAGATACTTTTTTAAGGGATTTTCAAAAGAGAATTATTAATGATAGGAGGTAAAAAAGGTGAAAAAAATACCAGTACTTATGGATTGTGATCCAGGACATGATGATGCGGTCGCGATTCTTCTTGCACTTGGTAATTCGGAGATTGAATTGGTAGGAGTTACCACAGTTGGAGGCAATCAAAGCCTTGAAAAGGTGACTTACAATGCTCGAGCTGTTTTGGAAAAGGCTCACGCAACCGATATTCCTGTATATGCTGGCTGTGACAGGCCTATTGTTCGCCCACAAGAAGTAGCTGCTTCTATTCACGGCGAAAGCGGTCTTGATGGGGTAGAGCTGCTAGAACCGACTCGTCCGTTAGAGGATATGCATGCAGTTAATTACCTCATTAAAACCATCATGGAATCTGAACCAGACACTATAACGCTGGTGCCAACAGGCCCTTTGACTAACATTGCTATGGCGTGTCGCCTAGAACCTAAAATTGTCGATCGTGTTAAAGAAGTTGTTCTTATGGGTGGTGGGTACCATGAGGCTAATTGGAGTGCATGTTGCGGAGTTCAATATTAAGGTTGACCCGGAGGCTGCACATATTGTTTTCAACGAATCTTGGCCATTAACTATGGTTGGACTTGATCTTACGCATCAGGCATTATGTACCCCACAAGTGCAGAAGCGCATAGAGGAAATCGGCACTCCTTTGGCGCAGTTTGTGAGCGGCTTAATGGATTTCTTCCGTCAGACCTACAAAGATAATCAAGACTTTGTGGATCCTCCTGTGCATGATCCTTGCACGGTAGCCTACCTTATTGATCCTTCGGTGGTACAGACACGTCGTTGTCCCTTAGATGTTGAAATTCACAGTGAGCTTACTTTAGGAATGACCGTGGCTGACTTACGTGGTCCTGAGCCCTCGGCTGATGAATGCAGCACTCAAGTTGCTACAAAATTGGACTTTGATAAGTTTTGGGATTTAGTAACTGAAGCAATTGAAAGGATTGGTTAACTATTAATGTCAACTACTAAAGAAAAGATGCTTGATGAAGGCGGTAAGTCTATTGTTGCGTTGATGGCAGCACTTCTTGTCGCTATTTTCGCTTTTCAGCTCAATGCTTCTATGCTCTCTCCAGCCCTTGTTGCGATGGAAGTCGAGCTCAATACGACCGCAGTGGAAATTGGAAATACCCAAACGGTGTTCTTTACTGCCGCGGCACTTTTTTCCCTATTCCTTCCTCGTTTAGCAGACTTGGTTGGTCGCAAAAAGGTGCTTTCGGGCATGTTGATTATTACGGGAGTTGGTTGTGTTATCAGCGCACTTGCTCCTAACGTGACCGTATTGCTCATCGGACGCGTAATGCAAGGTGTTGCCGGTCCTGTCGTTCCTATGTGTTTGATTATGCTTCATGCACAGGTGACCCAGGAAGCTCGTTATACGCGCTTAATGGCGATTCTTACTTCTGTAAATGGCGGTATTGCCGGTGTTGATGCGATCTTAGGCGGTTGGTTGGCGGGCAACTTCGGTTTCCGTTCGGTATTTATTACCATGGCGGTTGTTGCAGCTCTTGCGGTAGTTTTGATTTTAGTATTCACGAAAGAAAGCTACGCCGACGAAACACCCAAGATGGACTGGGCTGGTGTTATTACACTGGGCATTGCGTTTTTGTCTGCGTATTTAGTGACGAATGAAATTCAGAAACTTGCTAATGCTAATTGGCTCATGATTGCTGCTTTGCTTGTTGTCGCGGCAGTGTTTTTTGTCGCGTTTTGGAATATCGAAAAGAAGAAAAAAGCTCCCATGGTTTCAACGGTGTATTTACGACAAAGAAGAACCTGGGGATTGTTGCTTACTACGCTTCTTACCATGACAGGTGTGTTTGCGGTAATGAATGGTGTCGTACCTGCTATTGCTCAAGATGAAGCAATGGGGGTCAACCTGGGTGCAGATGTGGTTTCATTTGCTACATTGACTCCATACGCCTTGTTAGGTTTATGCTTCGGTCCGATTGCAGGTATTTTGGCAAGCAAATTTGGTTATCACAAAGTATTACGTGGCGGTCTTGTGGTAAGCATTCTGGGTGCTTTATTTGGGGTCTTTATCGCAAATTCGCCAAGTGTTGCAACTTTGGTAGTAATTTCTGTTGTTCTGGGTATTGCTTATGCTGGTACTGCGAACATTATGCTAAACGGATTAGGTATTGTGCTTTCGCCAAAAGATAACCCTGGCTATCTTCCTGGTATGAATGCGGGTGCCTTTAACTTAGGAGCAGGTTTAAGCTATGCAGTTTTATATGCTGCAATGAATGCGGTAACCGTGACTAGTGGAGCTTCCGCTGGGTATGCTGCGTCTATGATTGCTGCAGCAGTATTACTTGGTTTAGCGCTGCTGGTTTCCTTCCTAATTCCAAAAGAAAGCGAAGCCGATAAAAGCTAATAGTGGTATGTAATCGGTCGAGTTCTTAGAAAGCTTGCGTTTTTGCCCTGAAGTCTTTATGGCTTCGGGGCTTTCTGGGTGAAAGGGCCTTACTTTAAGGGAGTTTGCGATGAGCAAAGTTATTGTTTTCGGTAGTTTGAATATGGATTTATCCATCGAAAGTGACCACATGCCCGCGCTTGGTGAAACCATTATTGGAAGTGGATTCATCACTAATCCCGGTGGTAAAGGTGCCAATCAGGCGGTCGCAGCTTCAAAACTAGGTGCTTCGGTAGTGATGCTTGGCGCGGTAGGAGAGGATGCTTTTGGTGATCAGATGATTGCCTCTCTTGCTGAGGAGGGTGTCCAGTGTGAGCACATTGCTCGATCGGCGAAGTGTCCTACAGGAGTGGCTCTTATTACTCGCATTCAGGGTGATAACTTTATTACTATCGATTCGGGTGCGAATTATTCTACTGATTTTGATGAAGTTAAGGCTGCTCTTGATGTTCTTGCTGAAGGCGGAGATGTTTTCTTATGTCAATTAGAATGCGATTTTGACACTACGATGCAAGCATTAGTTAATGCTCATGAACGCGGCATGTATACCGTAATTAATCCTGCTCCAGCAAGGAAATTGCCTGAATGGGTTTTGCCCCACTTGGATTTAGTGGTAATAAATGAAGGCGAATGCGAATTGCTTACCGGTATCTATCCTGAAGATGAAGATTCTACTCGCAGTGCTATGGAGCAGTTGATACATGCAGGGGTTGGTACTGTTGCCGTTACGCTTGGAGAACGTGGTTCGATGGTTATGTCACAAGATCATTTCTTTAAGTCCGTTCCTCCTCAGGTATCTGCAATAGATACTACTTGTGCAGGAGATACCTACATAGGTGCGTTGGTTGCGGGATATTCAAGAGGCATGACACTCGAAGCATCATTAGAGATTGCCACTAAAGCTTCTGCTCTTGCAACAACCAAAGTTGGAGCTCAGCAGTCTATACCTTACTTACATGAGTTATAGAATCCCCCTTAAAAAGAACGGTTACCAAAAGGGAATCTTTCGCGAAAGTTCGTAAATGTTGTTTTAATAAAGTCACAAAACGCAAAACAAAGAAGGGCTGCGCATCCAGGTGATGCACAGCCCTTGCTTTTAAACGTGGGTATACGCAGTTTTAGTTTTTTAATTTCTCTTTCGCTTTCGTGTGGCGATAGCTATTCCTGAAGCTCCGATTAGGACGATGGCGCCAAATACTCCTATCAAGAAGAGGGGAGTTGAATCGTTTGTTTTAGAAAGTGCCGTTGATTTTTCTTTATTTTCTTGACTATCGGTACTGTGATTCCCCTCGTTGTTAGGCTCCGGTGCTGGAATCGGATCAGGTTCAGGTTCAGGTGCGAAGAGATTTGTGAGTGTGAAGCCATCATCTCCTAGAGTTTCCTCATAAAGGTAGGTTGCTGTTTTGGCAGTAACGTTTGAATTGGGCATCTGGGGAGTTTCGATAAGACGATAATTTTTCGGAGCGTCTTCTCGAACGGTGTAAGAAATCAATTCGCCACTTTTTAAGAGATTGATGTTGTTGAATTCTCCAGTCCAGTCATCCTCGGTGTCAAGCACACCATCAGGGCCCTCAGCTTTAAGGTCTAAGGTCAATCCAGTATCAACCCCGTTTGCGAATAAATGAAGTGTGATACTTTCGGGACGTGTATTGTTCGCGTTGTTGTCATCAATCCATTCTTTGTGTACGGGAATAGTAGTAGGTGGCGCAACGAGGGTATTGGTGATGATTAGATTCGAGGAATTCTCTTCGTCTTTAGAGTAAGAAACTTCATATCCTGGTGAGGGGTTCAGTTCCTGAACTGAATATTCAACAGATTTTCCCTGTTTCATTACTTCTAGATCGTTATAGGTTACCGTCCAGTCATCTTCGGTTCCGAGGATGGTATCGGGTCCTTCTGGAGTGATCACAGCTTTACCATTTTCGATTGGTTGGTCATCTTCGAAAAGCTGAACAGTAACTTGCTCAGGACGAGAGAGGAAAATATTATCGGCATCCTTCCATTGTTTTGTAATGGTCAAGGAAGTTTTTTTACTGCTGTCGGTTATGGTGACTACCGAAACGGGTTTGTCGTGTTCAGTTATTGTTCGCTCAGCATTGCCAGTAACTACAAAATGCTCTTCTTTAGCAAGGTCATAACCAGTTGGTGCCTCAGTTTCGACGAGGGTATATTCTCCGGGTGCGAGAATAAATTCATTTGCTTCCGTAGCGCTTGAAACCATCGTGACTGGTTTGTTCTTATTGTCGGTTGCGAGTGTTCCATCTGCACGGTGAACTTCTAACTTAGCGCCCTCTAGCTGTGTTCCGTCATCGCTCATTTTCGCAAATTTTACGGTGCTGTAGGGTTGATTGTACGCGGTTACGGTAGAACCAGAAGATCCCTGGAATACTTTGTTTGTGTCCAAATCTGAAGGGTAGGTAACTGAAGAAGATTCTTCTGAGTCTTCACTATAGAGCACGAAATAATATGGATTACTGTTAAGAACGTAACCATCTGGTGCGGATGTTTCAACTAATTTGTAGAGAGTTCCGATTTTAAGGGATTCAATCTTAATTCCTTTACCGTTGTCACCCGTTGAGGTAAGCCCGCTTCTTATCAGCTCCCATGATGAGGTATCTCCAGCATTGTTTCCGGAGTTATTGTAAGCGTAGAGATTGAATTTTGCTCCACCTAATGCAGCAGCTGCTTCGTTGCGCTTAGAAAACCAGATCATCGGCTCACTAACTGCTTGTCCAGTTGCTTTCAATACCTGTACAGTTTGAGAAATAGTATTGCTTCCTACGGTGCGCTCATGACCTTCGAAGTAAGCAGTATTTCCTACTTGTACTGTTTTTCCTGTCATACCTATTACTTGAGCTTTGTAGGTAATTTTTGCATAGGTTTCATCGGGGACTTTAATGGTAATTTTGTTTTCTGACATTTGAGAGGCATCAATTTCGAAGGGAGTGGGGTCGCCTGTAGTAGCATTGATTACTTCAAAAGAGTTGGGATCTACTGCTAATGAGTCACTACTCACATCAACAACATTGACCATATCGCTATCAGGTGCCAAATCTACTTTGTCTTTGTTGACCTCAATCGAGAATTGAGCATAGGGTGCCGTGGTTTCGTTGTAGGTCATGTTCTTTTGCATCGCAGCATGATAGATATTGGTCTGGGCGCTTGCCGATTTTTTGTTGCCATACCGATCGGTTAGGGTAACGGTATTGGTGAAAGGGAATTCCTTTGATTCGGTCCCATAAAGGTAGTCTTCATCGGTGATTTTTGTCTTTACGAGAAAATGAAATTCATAGCTCCCATTGCTGTCGCTAGGGTGGGTTTTATTAACTTCATCATGCCCTAAATTACTGAGCTTGAGAGTGAGCGTGGTTGTTCCGTCTTCGTTTTCCGTTACACTCTGAACTTCCAAATCTCCTTTTCCGTTAATTTTGACAGCGCTTATGAAATCAGTACCAGCAGGAAGAGTGTCGGTTACTAGGCACGTGCCATCGGGTTGCGCAGAATATCCCCAATAATTAGCCTGTATGAACCAAGTAATAATTCCGTTAGAACTTGAGCGAACCGATTTATTTAATTCTTTTTTATTTGCTCTACGACAGTAATCATAATCACTGTCTGTTACCTCTCCTGCGGTCAAAGTGGCATCGTTGTAGTAATCACGGCTAGATTCATAAGGTGGATTTACTATCTTAGTTTTGTATTCGATGATTAGAGGGTGATTCTTAGAAGGCTTAATGAAGGTACCATTTTCATTAACGCCAACAGTGCCTTTAAAAGTAAGGGTGAAGCCAAGATATTTGCCGTCTTCGTTGCTTGCTGTAGGAACGAGTTCGTAGAGCGACGGGTCAATAGCGATGTTGTCGATTTTAGGCGTAATCGCATTCAAGTCGTCCTGAGTGAAATACAGGTACGAAACCCCTTGACGAGAAGAATCGGTGTATACATCGCCATTTTCCAGCTCGGAATAGATTGCGGTTTTCCATTGAGCCCAATCATCGGCTTGCTTTATAAAGTTTTTAGACATACTGGCAACACGGGCACGGGTAGATGTTGAGGTGTTGGTGAACCAATCCCATAAACCAGATACGCTATTTGTGTATGATTTGGCGGGACCCACGTAAGTATCCCAGTCGGTAATTTTCGATTGATAGGTAATAACAAATCCACAGGTTCCGTATTGTTCAGGAATGGTATAGCTAAACGAGGTGCTTCCTTCTTGCAGGGGAATCAGATCTCTGCCAGCAATGGAGTTGTCTTGGTTATAGAACGTTACCTTAGCATTTCCCTGTTCGAAAACTTGATTTGGTCCGAGGGTGTCGGTAATAGTCTGACCAGCTGCATTTTTAGGATTAGCAAGGGTGCGTGTCTCATTACCAGTTATAGTCCAAGTAACGGTGCCATTGGAATTGATGGTGGGGGAATTCTTGTACAGCCATTTTTTAGTTAGGCTAAAAGTTGAGTAGTCGGTAGTGTAATTGAGATCATTAGCGTAAAAAGATTTAGAGGTAATGCCAGCGCCTATTCGTATTCGATTCAACATATAGTTATCGCCCGCAACGCCATTTTCACTTTTTAGTGTTTCAAAAAACGAATCTTTAAACTTGATAAACGATTTAATGCTAATGGTGTCGCCAGGTCGAATTTCGGGAATACTTGCCGACCAAACACCGCCTCCTTGTGAAAAATCATCCCATGTTAAGTTTTCACTTGAACCGTCTGCGTGACGTACTGACATTGCGGAAATGCCACAGTATTCAAGGTGCCTTGTATCTGAGATCGATTCAGATGAGTCGTAGATAGGAACATTGTATTCGGTGTAGCGGTTGTCGCTCGGTGTGCTTACGGTAATGGAAAAATATTGCGACTGTGTTTTGGAATCATAATTGCTTGTAGATTTTCCAATAGAAACAGTGTTTTTTACCGCTGTGGAATAATCGTCTGTTACCGCTGGAACTGAATCGGCGCTTGCGCTGGCAGTGTTTTTTATTGTGCGAGCTATTTCGGCAGAAGTTTGCGGGCTGGCTTCTTTTGCAGACTTTACTGCTTCTGAAATGCCCTCTTTATTGATTTTTATTTTAAAAGTAAGAGAAGCACTTTCGCCAGCTGGAAGGTTTCCGATATCCCATCCATATACTCGGTTTTGATCGTCAAGTACAGGAACGCAGCGCGGTGCGATGTTTTCACCATCGATTGTTGCTTCCGCTAATTTCATGGAAGATAAATCTACTTTACTCTGGCTGTCATTATCGAAGACATCAGTAACTTTTACGTGGGTTAGGGTATGAGTATTGTCTTCGCCAGCAGTTACTTTTACGGTGTAGGTAAGATTATCTTCACTGTCTATACGTGCTGATCCGTTGCGGTACGAATTATCCGAAATAATCTCACCGGTTTTTTCGATAGATAAATTACGTACAATTTCTAGCTTAGTGAATCGGGTACCAATAGTAATACTGCCAAAGGTAAGGTTGAAATCAAAGGTATCTTCGCTTTGCGTTGAAGTATCAAAGCTTCCAGAAAATTTGATTGACGAAGTTAAGATCTTGCCACTTTTTTCTACGATATATCCTTCGTCATAAGAAAGGGTCAATTTTCCGTCTTTGATCGTGTAATTACCTACGCCATTATGCTGACTATCCCAGTCAGCGCTTGCGTCACGTAAACGACCTGTCATAGTGCTGTTGGGGCGAAGAATAGCGGGAAAATCGCACGTTATAGTGTCGCCAGGTACAAGAGGGTATTCGTTGGTTGCTTCGGCGAGCGCTTTAATATCTAAGGTTATAACTCCTACATAGGTAGTACTGCGTGATAACCCATCAGGAAAGTCGTTGGTGATATCAATATGTTCTCCGTTCGAGAGATTGTACGATTTGGTGATATCGCCACTTTCGAGAGTGAGCTTAAAGTTTTTTACATACTCGTTAGCATTGAATTCTTTAGCATTTCGGTTTGAATGCTCTTCTGTTGATGATCCTGTATTTGAAGCATCAATTAAAGATTTGCTATCGGTTGTTGCTTCGGGGCTATTTGAAACGGGGGCGTTTCCTGAAGTGTTGCTTTGGTTGTTTTGAGCGCTCTGGTGCTGAGTCTCACTTTCAGGAGCTGTGTTGTTGAGCGACCCAGAGGAGCTTTCAAGGGGAGTTTCAGACGCTTCTTCAGAAGGTTGTGAGGCGTTTTTCGGAGAAGTGCTTTTTGATTCTTCTGGCGAGGGTGCTTCTTTATTACCCTTTTCATCCGAAGAGGTTGTAAGGTTTTCAGCATATGCATTTGTAGGGTTTGCTGCGAGTAAGCTTAATGCTACGGCGGGGGTGCTGGTGAAAACAAGGCAGAAGGTTAAAACTCCAACCAGTACAAGCCGTGCTTTTTCTTTGATTAGCATGGTGACTCCCTTTTCCGATGATACGTTTTGCTTTTTGTGCATTTTGCGAGCATCTTAACGGAAGGAGAGTGCCAAAACCGTTCCTTAAAAGGGCTGTTGAGAGCAGTAAAATTCTAGCAAGCACTTGTAAGGATACTGTTTAATAAAGGAAAGTAAAGTATCAAAAAGTACAAGATAGATACCTGACTTATGCAAGTGAATTGAATAGGTAATTATCCTGTTATAAATCTGTCACGGTAGAGGAACCTCTAGGGAACATGATCGGGATATACTTTAGAAAATGGTACTAAATTAAATTCATTTTAATCTCGTGCAGATGGCAATTTTTCTGAGCGTTGAATCAGAGATGCTCGTTTCGCTTCCGCCTAGATTCAAGATGTATTCAAAGGAAGCAGGAAAAATGCAGTTCCCTGAAGTTCGTAATGCTCATAATTTATCCGTACTTTTGGCTATTTTGACGTCTTTGTTGATGGGGTGCCAATTCTGTTTCGAAGCGAGAAAGCAAAGGAGCTTCTTGCTCTTTTGGTAGATCGAAGAGGCGGATACGTAAGCTCGTCAGAGGCGATATCTATTCTTTGGGAAAACGAACCTCTTTCTGATCAAACTCGATCAAGATATCGAAAAGTTGCTATGCGCTTAAAAGATACTCTGGAGCAGTTTGGGGTAAGTGAAATAATGGAATCTACTCAGGGCAAGCGAAGAATCATCGCAGACAATGTCGAATGTGACCTGTTTGATTATCTGATACACGGAGAAAGTGCTTCAAGCCGCTTTCTTGGAAGCTATCTTCGTAATTATAGTTGGGGAGAAATAACCCTTTCGGAGCTTATGTATTTGCATGAAAAGCGAGATGAAGTTGATCTTCTGAGGTCAATTTAACTATTTTTAGTTGCGTCTACAAAAATGAACCTTCTTGATCATGATAAAGTTTGATGTATGGTCGAAAAATATTTTCGATTATATGCTGCAAATAACTTGCATGATCGGAGGGAAATCATGGCTCTAGCTGAAACGTTAGATAATGTTCAGGTATTGATCCATAGCGCAATTCGCATTCAGTCAGATGATGGCACAGTCATTTATTGTGATCCTTATGATTTGGTTGAGGAGCCACATGATGCAGGTGTGGTATTTATTACTCATGGGCATTATGACCATCTGTCTCCTGAAGATTATGTTCGCGTTGCAAAAGCAGAAACGGTTGTGGTTGCTCCTTCTTCCCTGAAAGAAGAAGTAGCTGTTCTAAATGCAGCTGATGTTGTACTTCTTAATGCAGGTGATTTTGCCGAAGTTTGTGGGATTAAGGTAGAAGCGGTTCCTGCTTACAACGTGGAACCTGAACGTTTACAGTTCCACCCTAAAGAGAATGCGTGGGTTGGTTACGTTCTTACGATTGACGGCACTACGTACTATATTGCAGGTGATACCGACCAAAATAAAGATACTGAACAAGTTCGTTGCGATGTAGCACTTGTTCCTATTGGAGGCACCTACACGATGGATGCAAAACAGGCAGCCGCATTCATTAATACCATTAAGCCTCGTTTTGTGATACCAACTCATTACGGAACAACGGTTGGAAATAAGGAAGATGTTGAAGTGTTCGAGCCTCTGGTGGATGATGCCATTACTGTTGTTCGTAAAATGGAGTGGCGTTCTTGATTTAAGGTTTACTGAGCAGGTAAATCTATAATCTCAATATCTTGGCAATAGTTAGGTGCGCCCAATTTGTTGCACTAAACCACAATGAGCTAGATTCAAAAGCTTGATCAGAATAAATGCCCTGGGTTGAGAAAGATGTTCAACCCAGGGTCGTTTAGTTTAAGTCCGCTCTAAGGGAAGTAATAAAACCGTTTAGAGCTAAACAAAAATGTTTTTAGTAAGACATAAGGGAATTGATTGTTTCGGTGGTTTTCTCGTACATTCGGCCCAATTCTCCTTCTGTATCTCGAACCATTTCGCGAAAAGTCCATCCCAGTTTTTCGTAGTAAGAATCATGGTCGGTTAAAAGATAGAGAGTGCGTATACCGCGATGAGCCATATCTTGGCAAATGTGGTCAAGTAACAAGCGCGATAAACCAAGCCCACGATAATTTGGTTCAACAAATACCGCGCAAATATTTGGCTTAATACCATTTTCTGAATTATTCATTCGATTCCTCTTTGAATGCTTTTATTGCACGAAGAACATCTTGTGCAGTTGCGGCTAAGTTTTTTGCACTTTTGTTTTTGGAAATAGAAAAGTCTTCCGGTAAGCGATTGATGGAAAAGATGGCGGTAACTCCCATATCGTAGGAGGCTTTCATGTCGCCATCAACTCCACCAACAAGTGCAATAACAGGCACGCCTTCTTTTTGCGAGCGCTTAGCAACCCCAATGACTACTTTGCCTCGAAGCGATTGCGCATCTAGTCTTCCTTCGCCGGTAAATACTAGATCAGCACCCTTAATAGTGTCTGAAAAATGCACCGTATCAAGTACGGTTTCAATTCCCATTTGAAGGTGCGCATCGAAGAAGGCAATCATTCCTGCTCCCATAGCACCTGCTGCTCCAGCACCAGGAACGGCGGCAACATTGAGTCCTAAATCACGTTCTATTATTTCGGAAAGATGGATGAGTCCTTCGTCGAGAAACTTAACTTCATCTGGGCTTGCGCCTTTTTGGGGTCCGAATACGAAAGCTGCTCCTTCGGGCCCGTACATGGGGTTTTCGATGTCGCACATTGCGATGATTTCAGTATTTTTGATCATGGGATTGAGTTCGGAAATATCAATGCGCTTGATCTGTTTGAGTGTTCCTCCCGTTGGAACAAAGCATTTTTCTGTCTTGTCGTAGAATTTCACGCCGCAGGCAGCCGCAGCTCCGCAGCCTCCATCGGTGGTGCAGCTGCCGCCTAAACCCACGATTATTTTCTGTGCGTTCTGTTTTGTGGCTGCAAGGATTAATTCGCCAACACCATAGGTGGTGGTTCCTAGAGGATCTTTGTTATTTTCAACAAGAGGCAATCCAGCGCATGATGCCATTTCTATAACAGCGGTTAAATTCTCAATCGTGTTGAACTTAGCCGTATTGGATTTAGTCGTGTTGAATTTATCCGCAACGGGTTGGGTATTATTGGGTTTGTTCCCGTATGAATCGTTGTTTTTGCAGTTATCTATCATTCCGAAATATGATTTCATCTTTTCGAAATGTGGACCATTTACAGTTGCAGTAATTTTCTGTCCACCTAGTGCAGAAAGAAAACAGTCAACACTCCCTTCACCACCATCTGCAACAGGAATTGAAATAACCTTGCAGCTGGGAAATTGTTTTGTGATTTCAGCTGATATTATTTCGCAAATCTGCGTTGAAGAGAGGGTTCCTTTAAATGAATCAGGTATGAGGATTACTTTGTTCATGAATGGCGCCCTTTCGATCTTCATCTAGCAGTTAATTTTATTGATTGGTCTACGTATCCTACGGTTAATGATAACCTGTGCTGGGTTGTACTAATTGTTTGTTTGGTTATTGCTGGTGGTTTATGTATTGCTGGGACAAAAAAGCACATCAAGCAATAGTTCTAGGATTTGTTATCTAATGAAAGAAGACTCAAAAAAGAAAAAGTGGCCTAAACGTTTAGTGATCGCGCTTATTGCGGTAATGCTTTTTGGCGCCGGAAGCTTTTATGCTTATGTTTCCGACTATTACCACGCAGGAGATACTGCACTCAGACTTACTCAGGAAATGAAAACGGCAGGTGTTTTAGAAGAGAGCGACCAGGCTATTAAGATAGGGAACCGCAAACGAAGACGGGATTGTGATTTATCCCGGTGTCAAAAAGTAGGTCAATTAGCCTTATGCGTTACTGTTCCTACGTTAGCTAAATTGAAATTATCAAAATTGCGGCTATTATTGCGTTATTGCGAAAATGCCATTCAACTTAGCATTTTTTGGCATAGATGCAGCAGATTCACTGATGAATAGTGCTCCTGAAAATAGAAGAGTGGTGGATTGCGGGTCATTCTCTTGGTGGAGCAATGGCGGCACAAATTTGCTTCGACGCATAGCGATGAACTTTCAGGGGTATTTTTGCGTTTGCAGCTTATTGTGGCAGTAGATTTATCGACCACAAATCTTGAAGTTGAAACTCATCTATGGCAGCAACGATGGCGTTTT
>ENA-OQBD01001071-OQBD01001071.1-human-gut-metagenome-genome-assembly--contig:-NODE-1071-length-13267-cov-2.157686_pt1 | contig 13267 bp, 9 predicted proteins | sample MGYA00242742_ERZ504543 | MGnify/ENA primary metagenome ERZ504543 (study PRJEB26092, sample SAMD00036239) | human gut metagenome | host: Homo sapiens | study: EMG produced TPA metagenomics assembly of... | reverse complement strand
CACGGGTTCCGCCAGAGCAAGCGCACGTATCGGCATCCTGAGCCGGGGCAGCGGCGACGCCGGACTTGCCCTGCTGGGCGGCCTGAGCCAGCACCACGGGATTCATCGCAGCGGGCAGCAGACCCACGCGAGACACGTTGTAGACGGCGTCCTTGTATGGCAGTTCCCTAGGCAGCGCCTGACGGGCCTTCTCAGTGGACAGCTCATAGTCGGGCACGAACACGGCGGCGGTGATGGACGGGTCCACCGGGTAGTTGACGGCGTGGAATCCGCCGTGCAGCGGTTCACCACCAGGAACGGCGACCGAGCCGACGCCTTCTGCGGTTTCGAAGTCCCAAGAGACGGTCAGGCCACCGAACACAGCCGGGGCCACATTGTCCGGGTGTCCTTCAATCTGGGCGGCCATATCGAAGACGGCCGGACGGTTGAGGTCACCGGTCTGGGCGAAGGCCGCGGCGGCGGCGATGCCGGCCACAATGGCCTCGGCGGAAGAGCCCATGCCACGAGCCTGAGGGATGTTGTTGGTCGCTTCCAGCGTGAAGCCGAGTCGGCCGAGGCCGAACGTGGCACAGGCACGGCGGAAGGTGGAGACCACGAGGTGGGTTTCGTCGCATGGGAGGGCGTCGGCACCCTCGCCGTGGATGATCACGTGGGCAATGCCGTCGTTCGGGTCGTCGTTGAGCGTGAAAGTGAGCTCGTCATGGTAGTCGAGCGCCAGACCCACGGTATCGAAGCCGGAGCCGAGGTTGGCGGACGTGGCGGGCACGCGCACGTGAACGCTATTGCAGATTGGATTCATGGTTGTTCCTTAAAAAGGAGCTCCCTCATCAGAGGGAGCTTGGGTATTCAGCTTTCACCGTTCGACCGCCTCATCAGAGGGAGCTTAGGTCTTGTCAGTCCAGCACGCGCAGGATGGACGGGTCACCGGTGACGAAGTCGAGCGCCTGCACGGCCTTGACGGTGTTGCGCAGGGTTTCCTCGTCGGTCAGGTGGGTCACGATGCGCAACTGCTGAATCTCGCCGTCGTAGCCGGGGTCGGTCATGGTGGGCTTCAGATCCTGGTTCACACCGTTGATGGAGACACCGTTCTTGGCGAACTCGGCGGCGATGGCGGCCAGCACGCCCGGCTTGTCGTGGATCAGGAAGCGCACGGCGAATGCAGCCTTGGAGGCGGTAATCGGAGCCTTCGGCAGATTCTTGTACAGCGGGATGGACGGGCCGGTGCAGCCAGCAGCAATGTGGCGGGCTTCGGTCACCACGTCGCCCACGACGGCGGAGGCGGTCGGAGCGCCGCCTGCGCCGCGGCCGTAGAACATGAGGTCGTCGGCGGCCTCGGCCTTGACGAACACGGCGTTGAAGGAGCCGTGCACGGAGGCCAGCGGGTGGTTCTCGTCAATCAGGGCCGGGTAGACGCGGGCGGAGACGCCGGCCTCGCCGTTCTCGACCACGGCGAGCAGCTTGATGACCTTGTGCTCGGCGGTGGCGGCGGCGATGTCGTCGGCGGTGATCTTGGTGATGCCTTCGACGGACACGTCGTCGATGGTCACGGAGGTGTGGAAGCCGAGGGTGGCCATGATGGCGGCCTTGTTGGCCGCATCGTAGCCTTCGATGTCGCCGGTCGGATCGGCTTCGGCGTATCCCTTGGCCTGGGCGTCCTTGAGCACGTCATCGAAATCGAGACCCTTGGTGGTCATCTCGTCGAGAATGTAGTTGGTGGTGCCGTTGACGATGCCGAGCATGCTGGTCACCTTGTCGCCGACCAGGGACTCGCGCAGCGGGCGCAGGAACGGAATCGCGCCACCCACAGCGGCCTCGAAGTAGATGTCGACGCCCTTGGCCTCGGCGGCGGAGTAGATCTCCGGGCCGTACTTGGCCAGCAGCGCCTTGTTGGCGGTGACCACGGAGGCGCCGGATTCGATGGCGGCAAGCACGAACTTGCGGGCCACGGTGGTGCCGCCGATGAGCTCGATGACGATGTCCGAGTTGGTGGCCACGCTCAAAGTATCGGTGGTGACGATGGACTGGTCGATCCACGGGAACTTCTCGGTTTCCTTCGGGTCGAGGCAGGCGACGCCGGTCAGTTCGATCGGGCGGCCGATACGAGCGGACAGTTCGTCCTTCTGCTCGACAATCAGGCGGGCGGTCTGGGAGCCGACGGTGCCGGCACCAAGCAGGCCTACGCGAATCGGGGTTTCGTTGTTGCGAGCCAATTCAGGGTCCTTCCAAAAAGTTTTCTATATCCCACCGCTATTTTACGGATTATTTCCGACAGCAGACCGAAAGTACTCATCAAAGCTGACGGTCCTTTTCGTATTATGACGGATTTGGCCGCACATTACAGACTGTCAGGCGCTCGCCTCTGCACGTGGATCACTCGCTGACGTCGAGGTTGAGTAGGTCGTCTACGGTCTGGCGGCGGAGCATGACGTGCGCACCGGACTCGCTGACAGCAACCACCGCCGGAATCAGCGCTTGGTTGTAGTTGCTGGCCATGGTGCGGCCGTATGCGCCGGTAACCGGCACGGCGAGAATGTCACCGCGCTTCAAATCGGCGGGCAACTGCACCTCGTGAACCACGATGTCGCCGGATTCGCAGTGCATACCGCACACACGGGCAAGCATCGTTTCAGCGGAACCGGTGCGATTCGCCAGACGCGCGGTGTAGTCGGCACCGTAGAGTGCCGGGCGAATGTTGTCGGACATGCCGCCATCCACAGACACATACACGCGCTCGGCAATCGGGTTGCCGTCACTGTCTTTGGCATCGGACAAGTGCACGTGCTTGATGGTGCCCACGCGGTACAGGGTTACGCCGGCGGGCGCCACGATGTAGCGGCCGGGCTCGAAGCTGATGGCCGGGGCGGGCATGCCGAGCGCACGGTTGGTGCTGTTGACCGCATCCGCCAAGCGAGTGAGTTCCACGTCAATGTCCATTGAATCTTCGCCATCGGTGTAGGCCACGGAGTAGCCGCCGCCGAGGTCGATTTCGGGCAGGATGTAGGCGTCGGTGGCCCACAGGGTCTTGCGCAGCAGCATCATGCGCTTGGCCGCGTGAATGAAGGCGTCCGCATCGTGGATGTTGGAGCCGATGTGCGAGTGGGCTCCGACCAGTTCGAGTACGTCCTGGTTGGCGAGGATGGTCTTGAGCACGGCGATGGACGGACCGTCCGCAATGGCTTCCATCGCGGCGGCCAGCGCCTTGTCTGTGTCGGAGACTTCCTCGTGGCTCAGGTCGTACGGGTACTTGACGTCGTAGTGCAGCTCGCGCTCTGATTTCTCGGTCTTTTCCGCGCCATTTTCCGGGGAATGCGTCGCAGAGATACGCGCGTTGGTAGCGGCAGGCGTCACGTCTTTGAGGTCGTTCAGCACGTCGAGCACGGCGGCGTCGGCCCCGGCGGCCAGCAGCGGCACGCCGAACTTCTGGTCCTCGTGAGCAGTGGAGATGTACTCGTGGCCGCCGGCGTGGACACCGACGGTGACGCGCAGCATCACACGGGCGCGTTTGCCGAGCTTGCGGGCGATGGCAGCAACGCGCTCCGGCTCGTCGGGCTCGTCGATCACGATTTTGGCGAAGCCCTGTTCGATGGCCAGCGCGATTTCCTCATCGGACTTGTTGTTGCCGTGCAGCACCAGACGACGTCCGGGAACGCCAGCGGCGAGGGCGATTTTCATCTCGCCCATCGTGCAAGTGTCCACAAACATGCCGGCCTCGGTGACCAATCGCACGACTTCTTTGGACAAGAACGCCTTGCCGGCAAAGCTCACGTGCGTAGTGGAGGTGTTGAATGCTTCGGCGGCAGCGCGCACGAAGTGCCTAGCACGTGCGACTACTTCATCAGTGTCGATGAGATAGAGCGGCGAGCCGAACTCGTCAAGCAGCGATTCGGCGGTACGACCATGAAATTCGATGGAGCCTTCGGCATTCACAGCCGTAGCGGCCGGCCAAATTGGAGAAATAGGCATAATCACATCTTTTCGGGGGCGGTGACGCCGAGGAGGTCGAGGCCGTTGGCGATGACCTGCTGGACGGCGTCATTGAGCTTCAGGCGGGCGGCGGCACGGGCCGGCTCCGGGTTCTTGGCAATCTCCAAGGCCTTGCGAGCCTCGTCGTCGCCACGGGTTTCCGGATCGGTCAGGGCCATCGGCACCACGCGCTCTACGTTGTACCACTTGTGATAGGTGGCGGCCAGTTCTTCGAGGTAACGGGCCACCTTGTGCGGCTGGCGGTCGTCGGCCGCAGTGGCGAGCACGCTCGGGAATTGGGCGAGGGCGGCGAGCACTTCGCCGTCGGCCTCGGTGTCGAGCAGGGCCAGGTCGGCACCCTCGTAGCTGATGCCGGCAGCGGCTGCGTTGCGGTCCACGTTCTTGGAGCGGGCGTGCGCGTACTGCACGTAGTACACCGGGTTGTCGTTGGTGTGCGAGGCGAGCAGGGCCAAGTCGATGTCGAAGTTCTGGTTGTAATCGGAGCGGGCCAGCGAGTAGCGGGCGGCGTCCACGCCGACCACGGAGACCAGGTCGTCGATGGTCACGACGTTGCCGGCGCGCTTGGACATGCGCACGGGCTTGCCGTCCTTCATCACGTTGACCAGCTGGCCGATGAGAATCTGCATGTTCTTGCCGGGCTCATCGCCGAAGGCCGCGCACATGGCCATCATGCGGCCGATGTAGCCGTGGTGGTCCGCGCCAAGCATGTAGATGGCCACGTCGGCCGAGTTTTCGGCGCGATGGCGCTTGTCCCAGTAGTAGGCGATGTCGGCGGCGAAGTAGGCGAACTCACCATTGGACTTGATGATCACACGGTCCTTGTCGTCGCCGTGCTTGGTGGATTCAAACCAAGTGGCGCCGTCCTTGTCGAAGATGTCGCCGCGGGACTTGAGCTCTTCGATGGCGGCGTCGACCTTGCCGTCGGCGTACAGGCTGTTTTCATGGAACCAGACGTCGAAGTTCACGCGGAAGTCCTTCATGGACTTCTGAATCTCGTCGAACATCATCGGTACGGCGCGCTTGCGGAATTCCTCGCGCACTTCGGTATCGGCCTCGCCGAGCGGTTCACCGTCATCGTTCAGGCCCTGATCCTGGTGGGCCAGTGCGGTCAGGTCCACGCCGTCGGACTCGGCTTCGGCCTGAACACGGGCGGCGATCTCGTTGATGTAGGCACCCTTGTAGCCGTCGCACGGGGTTTCGGTCTGGTAGCCGGCCTCACCCAAGTTATTGGCCTCGGCCCAAGCGGCGACCAGCGACTTGGCGAAACGGTTGATCTGCTCGCCGTGGTCGTTGAAGTAGTATTCGCGCACCACCTTGGCGCCGTTGGCCTCAAGCACGCGGGCCATGGAGTCGCCGACGGCCGCCCAACGGGTGCCGCCGATGTGAATCGGACCGGTGGGGTTGGCGGAGACGAACTCGAGATTCAGGGTCTGGCCGCCCAGATGGTCGTTGCGGCCGTATTCGTTGACCTTGTTGAGATGCTTGTCGGCGTCGGTCACGGCACCGGCGGCGAGTACGGTGTCCACCACGGCGGCGGCCGAGGCGGAGTCAAGCGTGATGTTGATGAAGCCGGGGCCTGCCACCTCGACCTTGGCAATGCCGTCGGCTTCAGCGAGCGCGGCGGCGAACGGCTCGGCCAGATCGCGCGGCTTCATGCCGGCCTTCTTGGCCAGCTGCATGGCGATGTTGGAGGCCCAGTCGCCATGCGCACGGTCCTTCGGGCGCATCACGGCGAGCTTGTCGACGGACGGAATCAGCTCGTCGGTCAACGCGCCGGCCTGGCCGGCGGCGACGAGGTTGTGGGCAATGCTGGAAATCAGTTCACTTAAGGCTTCAGGACTCATTCTTCTAAGGATACTGAGAACGGCGACACTTGCGCTCTGGTATGCCTATATGCTGCCCCTGCTGGCAGGGGGCAAGCACACAGCCGAAAGATACCAAGCGAAAAAGGGTAGGCGACAATCGCCGGAATCGTTGGAGGCTCGCCGAAACCGCTATACATACCGTCGGTCGGTATCTATAGTGATCTGCAACATCAAGCACAGTAGGGAGGCCACCATGGCACGTAACACTCACCCCGAGGTGACGCGCACCCGCATCCTCGACGCCGCACAACGGCTGTTCATGGCCCAGGGCTATGAGCACACCTCCATCCAGAACATCGTGGACGAGCTCGGCGACCTCTCCAAAGGCGCGATCTACCATCACTTCAAATCCAAGGAAGCCATCCTCGAAGAGCTCACCAACCGAGACAACAATATGCAGGACGACTTCAACGAATCCGTCATGAATCGCACTGACCTTACCGCCCTCGAAAAGTTCCGCGTGCTATGGCGGCATTCGATGACCGAGCAAGACCACGTGCAGATCATGCGAGCCGCCATGCCGATGCTGAGCGATCCGGTTTCGTTCGCCGCGAATATGCAGGTATGGAGCAAGCATCTGCCCGAACGCTTCCTGCCGCTGATCGAGGCGGGCGTCAAGGATGGCTCCATCCCCACCGAGTATCCGCGCGAGGCCGCAGAGCTGCTTTCGTTGCTGCCGAATTATTGGCTGATGCCGTATTTCTACCCGGTGACCCTGCCCGAAATGGAGCATCGCATCCGCTGCTTGGCCACCATGCTCGACGCGATCGGCGTGCCGATTTTCGATGACGAGCTCATCACGGTCGCCGCGAAGGGCATGATGACGTTCGCAGGGGAGCCGGAGAAAGGCTCAGAATGAATAGCACAGTGAAACCCGAGAATGACATCGCCGGCACCGCCACCCAACGCCCGCTGCTGTCCCGCGACTTCGTGCTGCTGGTCGCCGGACAAGGCATCTCGCTGTTCGGCAATGTGATGCTGCGATTCGCGATGTCGATGTGGGTGCTGGACGAAACCGGCTCAGCCACCATCTTCGCCTCGGTGCTGGCCATCTCCATCGTGCCGACCATCCTGCTCTCCCCGTTCGGAGGCGTGCTGGCCGATCGCGTCAACCGCCGCACCATCATGGTGGCGCTCGACGCCATCTCCGCCGTGCTCGTGCTGGCGAGCGCCATCGTCTTCGCCACCACGGGCTTCCATATCGTAGCCATCGCCACCATGCAGGTGCTGCTCGCCGTGCTCGGCGCCTTCGAAACCCCGACCGTGCAGGCCGCACTCCCCCAGATGTTCCGGCAGTACGGCCCGGCCACCATGCGCCAAGGCATGGCCGTGATCAATCAGGTCCAACAACTAAGCAGTCTGCTGCCGAGCTTCCTCGGCGGCGTGCTGTATGCGATGTTCGGCATCCGTCTCATGATGATCATCGCCATCGCAAGCTTCGCCGGCGCAGCCGCGCTCGAATGCTTCATCCGCCTCGGTGCCCCGGATCGCGGCGACGAGGAGCTGCCCACCCCACTTGAAGACCTCAAGGCAGGCGTGCGATTCCTCATCAAGGACCGGCCGAATGTATTCAGACTGCTGTTGTTCGCGGCGGCACTCAACTTTGTGCTTATCGGCTATTCCGGCGTCGGCTTCCCGTACACGATTCGTACAGTGCTCGGCTTCGACGCCACTGTCTACGGCATCGCCGACGGCCTGATCGGTGTTTCCGGCGTGGCGGGCGCATTCATCGCCGGCCTGTTCGCCGCCAGACTCACGATGCACTGGATGCCGGGGCTGATGGCGACGCTTACGCTGGCCATGGTCCCACAGGGCATTGTGTTCCTGCTGCCGGTCGACGCATGGACCAAACTCGTGGTGCTGATCGTCTTCGCCTGCGGCACAATGGTTGCCAGTTGCTTCACGAATCTCATCGCCGTGCCCGCCATCCAGCTCAGCACACCCGAGGCGATGACCGGCAAAGTGATGTCCATGGCCGCGGCCGTGAGCATGTGTGCCCAGCCGCTCGGCCAGATGGTGTACGGCTGGGCCTACGACCAAATGCCGGTCGCCATCGTGCTGTTCATCACCACCGCCCTGTCCGCCGTGCTCACCGTGCTGATGGTTCCGCTCGCCAAGCAGTTCGAGGACTGACGATCGGCGCGCACGCCACATCCCGCCGCCCGGCCATAATTGAATCACTGCACGAAAAGGCACGAAAGAGGTACCTATGGCCACGCTCAACCCCCAATCATTGGTCACGTTGTGGCAAATCGAACAGTATGGTTCGTTCTCCGCCACGGCCAAGGCCACGGGTTGGTCGCAGCCGGCCATCAGCCAGCAGATCAAAAAGCTGGAGGCACAGTGCGGTTCGACTCTGGTGCAACGCACCTCGCATGGTGTGGAACTCACCGCCACCGGTTCGATGCTCGCCCGCCACGGCGAGGCCATCGCCGATCGGCTGGAGCGGGCGGCCCGTGAAGTCGAGGATTATCGGCATCATCGGTTTGCTCACCTGCATTTGGTGGCCCCACCGTCAATCTGCTCTACTATCGCGGCCCGTACCGTGGTCAAGCTCAGTATGTTCACGGACATCGAGCTGAGCCTGATTCAGATGGAGCCGCCGGAGGCGATCGGCCTGATTTCCCAAGGCAAGGCCGATGCCGCCGCCGTGTTCCGCTACAGCAGCATCCCGAACTTCCTGCACATCGGCGACGACCTGACCTTCCATTCGCTGGGTTACGACCCGATGCGACTGCTGGTGCGCCGCTCCAGCAGCATCGCCAAACGATTCGAGGAGACCGGCGAACCTGTGCCGCTGTCCGCCGCCAAAGACGAGCATTGGATCGCCGGCTGCCCCACCTGCCGCGCAAATTTGGTGAAACTGGCCACCCGTGCCGGATTCAAGCCGGATATCCGCCACTGCACGGATGATTACTGGGCCACGCAGAACCTGGTCGAGGTTGGTATGGGCGTCTCGCTGGTGCCGGCGCTCGATACGCATATCAACTTGCAGGGCGATCTGGTGGCCTGTCCCATTGCCGACGATTTTGCGGCGCGCGAGGTCGGCATCGTGACTCGTGCCGGCGACCATCGCCCCGCGCTTGGTTCATTGCTCGAGGAGCTCGAGCGCACGGCACTCAAATATTTGAGTGCCAAGTAGTCGCACAGCGATAAGCAAGCTTGCGAGCGCCATCACGATTTCGGGGAGCCAGACCGTTGAGCAGCCCTTCTGCACCGGGAACAATGACATGTTATGAGCATGAACAACATTCCCCAGTCAACGACTTTGAGCAACGCAACCGCCGGCACCTCTTGCTTTGATGCCAATCACATCGACGTGACGACCATCGAGGATCTGGAGCAGGTCGGTTCGGATAAATGGACCCGTTACCCCGGCTGCATCGGCGCATTCATCGCCGAGATGGATTACGGTCTGGCACCGTGCGTGGCCGAAGCCATCGAAGAGGCTACTGAACGTGGCGCGCTCGGCTACATTCCCGACCCGTGGAAGAAGGAGGTCGCCCGCTCGTGCGCCGCATGGCAGCGCCGCTACGGCTGGGAGGTGGATCCAACGTGCATCCGCCCGGTGCCGGACGTGCTGGAGGCGTTCGAAGTGTTCCTGCGCGAGATCGTGCGCGCCGGTAACTCCATCGTGGTACCGACTCCGGCCTATATGCCGTTCCTGAGCGTGCCGCGTCTGTATGGCGTGGAGGTCCTTGAGATTCCGATGCTGTGCGCGGGCGCCGGCGAGAGCAGCGGGCGCAATGATGAATGGCTGTTCGATTTCGACGCCATTGAGCAGGCGTTCGCGAACGGCTGCCATGCCTTCGTGCTGTGCAACCCGCACAACCCGATCGGCAAGGTATTGACGCGCGAGGAAATGCTGCGATTGTCCGATCTGGCCGCCAAGTACGACGTGCGTATATTCTCCGATGAGATTCACGCGCCGTTCGTCTACCAAGGCCACACGCATGTGCCATTCGCCTCAATCAACCGGCAGACGGCCATGCAGGCTTTCACCTCCACTTCAGCCTCGAAGTCGTTCAACATTCCCGGCACCAAGTGCGCGCAGGTGATTCTCACCAATCCGGACGATCTGGAACTGTGGATGAGGAACGCGGAATGGTCCGAGCACCAGACGGCCACCATCGGTGCCATAGCCACCACTGCGGCCTATGACGGCGGCGCGGCATGGTTCGAGGGCGTGATGGCATATATCGAGCGCAATATCGCGCTGGTCAACGAGCAGATGCGCACGAGATTCGCCAAGGTGCGCTATGTGGAGCCGCAGGGCACGTATATCGCGTGGCTGGATTTCTCGTCACTGGGCATTGACGACCCGGCCAACTATTTCTTTAAGAAGGCCAACGTGGCGTTGACAGACGGCCGTGAATGCGGCGAGGTCGGGCGCGGTTGCGTGCGTATGAACTTCGCCATGCCCTACCGCTACTGGAGGAATGCTTCGACCGCATGGCCGCCGCACTTGAGGCGGACGGGTGTTGTAGAACAGAATTGCGGCTCCCCTCAAAGAGGGGAGCCGAGGAACGGCCGAATTAGTCGAAGTCGGCGCCGAGGGCTTCGAGTTTGCCGCGGAAGTCGGCATAGCCTCGGTCGATCAGGCTGATGCCGTGCACGTCCGAGGGGCCTGACGCGGCCAAGGCCGCGATCAGATGGCTGAACCCACCACGCAGGTCCGGCACGTCGATGTCGCGTCCGGTCAGCGGGGTCGGTCCGAAGATCACGGCGGAATGCTTGTAGTTGCGCTGCCGGAAACGGCACGGCAGCGAGCCCAGGCACTCGCGGTACAGCTGGATGGTGGCACCCATCTCGACCAGCGGCTTGGTGAAGCCAAAGCGGTTCTCGTACACGGTCTCGTGCACAATCGACAGGCCATTGGCTTGCGTCAGAGCCACCACGAGCGCTGCTGCCAGTCCGTCATGAACCCGGGATGCACGTCGGTCTCAATAGCCACGGGCTTTAGGTCGCCGCCCGGATGCCAGAAACGAATGCCCTTATCGGTCACTTCGAACTTGCCGCCCACCTTGCGGAACACGTTGAGGAACGTGATCATCTCCGGCTGGGTGGCACCTTTGACGAAAATGTCACCGTGCGTGGCGAGCGCGGCGGACGCCCAGGACGCGGCCTCGATACGGTCGGTCAGCGACGTGTGCGTGTAGCCTTGCAGCTCCTTGACGCCTTCAATGCGGAAGGTGCGGTCCACGTCCACGGAAATAATCGCACCCATCTTCTGCAGCACGCACACCAGATCCATGATCTCGGGCTCGGTGGCCGCGCCGGATAGTTCGGTCTTGCCTTCGGCCAGCACGGCAGCCAGCAAAGTCTGCTCGGTGGCGCCCACGGACGGGTACGGCAGGTGAATCTTCGCGCCATGCAGGCCATTCGGAGCAGTGATGTGAATGCCGTCCTTATGTTCCTTATCCACGGTGGCGCCGAGCTTGCGCAGCGTCTCCAGATGGAAGTCAATCGGACGTCCGCCAATCGCGCAGCCGCCCAACGCGGGAATGAACGCTTCACCCAAACGGTGCACGAGCGGGCCGGAAAACAGGATCGGGATGCGCGACGAACCGGACAGTGTATCCACGTCGGCCACATCGGCCAGCTGCACACGCGAGGCGTCGATGGCCACAATGCCGTTCGCACCGTCCACATCCACGTCCACGCCGTGCAGACGTAGCAAATCAGACACCACATGCACGTCACGAATCTCCGGCACGTTCTTCAGCACCGACTTGCCCGGTGCCAGCAACGCGGCGACCATCGCCTTGCTCACGAAGTTCTTCGCGCCACGCACCTTGATCGTGCCATTCAAAGGCTTGCCGCCCTCGACATGCAACACGTCATCCGGATTCTCAGCCACGCCACTCTCCTCAATCAATCAAGATTCAAAAAATGCTACCGTCCAGTTTGCCATAAGCCATGTGCTGACTCCGTGAAATGCACCCCAGCCGAACTTTGATCACCGTGCACAACGGATCCCATACCCCCCGTCGAATCAAACCGATAACGTGATCTTTCTCACATTTGCCGCCACGGCGTTCTCCATACTTCTACGCTACGATTCAGGGCAATGGCATCAGACGCCATGGCCACAAGCAAAGGAGCATTCATGACCACAGTCGCCGTCATCGGCTGCACGCACGCCGGCACGTTCGCCACCACCTCGATTCTCGCCGAGCACCCCGATTGGACCGTCCATGTTTTCGAGCGCAACGGTACGCTGTCCTTCCTCTCCTGCGGCATCGCCCTGTGGGTGGGCGACCACGTATCCGACCCGAAGAAAATGTTCTACTCCTCCCCTGCCGCTCTGGCCGAAGCCGGCGCGACCATGCATATGCGCACCGACGTGACGTCCGTGGACCTCGACGCCAGAACCCTCACCTACCGCGCGCTGGACGAGGCCGGAGACCCCGCCGAACAGACCCTCGCTTTCGACAAACTGGTCGTGACCACCGGCTCGCGCCCGGTCATCCCGCCGATCCCCGGCATCGACAGCCCGCATGTGCTGCTGTGCAAGAACTGGGATCACGCCATCGCCTCAAGGAAAAGGCGAAAAACCAGCCAGTCGGCAGTGGTGATCGGGTCGGGCTATATCGGCGCGGAAATCGCCGAGCAGTTCAGCGTCACCGGCGTCAAGACCACGCTGGTCGACGGCCTTGATCGCCCGCTGGCCAATAATTTCGATAAGACCATCACCGATCAGGTGGCGGCCGCGTTCGAGGAGCACGGCGTCACGCTCGCGCTCGGCCAGAAGGTGGTCGAGTTCCGCGACAATGACGACGACACCGTCACTGTGGTCACCGAAAAGGGCGAGTACACGGCCGAAATGGCGATTCTGGCCGTCGGCTTCCTGCCGAACACCGACCTGCTCAAGGGCAAGGTGGACATGCTGCCGAACGGCGCGATCGTGGTCGACGACTACATGCAGGCGTCCGCGCCGGGCGTGTACGCCGCCGGCGACTCCGCCACCGTGTTCTACAACCCCACCGGCCAGCACGATTACATTCCGCTGGCCACCAACGCGGTGCGCCAGGGCCTGCTGGTGGGCCGCAACATCGAGACGCCGACCGTGAAGTACATGGGCACGCAGGCCACGTCCGCCGTGCAGCTGTACGATCTCTCGCTCGCCGCCTCCGGCCTGACCCGCGCCGGTGCCGAACGCCGCGGGCTCACGGTCCGCGAGACCTCGCTCACCGAGGATTATCGCCCGGACTTCATGCTCACCTACCCACCCCAGTCACGTCGATTCTGACCTGGGACCCGGAAACCCGCAAGGTCAAGGGCGGCCAGTTCTGTTCCAAGGCCGATATCTCCGGCGCGGCAACGTGATTTCCATGGCGATTCAGGCCGGCTTCACCATCGACCAGCTCGCCAACGTGGACTTCCTGTTCCAGCCGAACTTCGACAAGCCGGTCTAC
>ENA-OQBD01001066-OQBD01001066.1-human-gut-metagenome-genome-assembly--contig:-NODE-1066-length-13311-cov-3.006599_pt1 | contig 13311 bp, 17 predicted proteins | sample MGYA00242742_ERZ504543 | MGnify/ENA primary metagenome ERZ504543 (study PRJEB26092, sample SAMD00036239) | human gut metagenome | host: Homo sapiens | study: EMG produced TPA metagenomics assembly of... | reverse complement strand
GCAGGCCGAGGACGTTGTGGTCGAGGAGTCCAAGGAGGACAAGGAGATCGCAGAGCTCGAGGCCAAGCTCGCTGCTGCCAAGAAAAAGCAGGCAGAGGACAGCGACGCGGACGCAGAGTAGTCCCATTAGATACTCGGTACCTATGACCCAACGGTCGGCTCTTTTGGTATATCCTGAAACGGCAAATCCGGCATAATGATTCAAGGGGATTTCGAGCCGTTCGCAAATCCTCCGCGCAGTTCCACGCCCTTCATCCCGGGCAGGTACCCGCTGGGCATGTGCCCGCCCCGGGAACAGGGCAAGCGACACGGCTGTAACGAATAGGAACAGATACTTCTTCATGACTACTTTACTTTAAGTCCGTTTATAACTCTGGCTCTCACGATATCTTCACTTTCCACGGTGAAGGTCTGGTGCCTTCCACCGCTTTTCTCATGCATTTCCACCACCAGCACCTTGTCCGAGGGAATGGTGAATTTGTCCAGGACGAAGACGGTGCGCCCGTCCTTTTTCCCTGCGACAGTTGTTACATAGTCGTAAGCACGCAAAGGAAATATCACCTGTTCCTGGATGGCGGTACGTTTCATCACCTTCTTGTCCACAATCTTGAATGTCACGAAATCCACTTCATAAGGTACGTTGGACCGGTTCCTGATTTGTGTATGAAAGTACAGCAGCCCGTTATGGGTGTAAAGACCGCGCAGCAGGTACTGGATGCCGAACGCCTTGCTCCCGATATGCTTGATGTGCCTTTTGTTGTTCTTGTGGACGGACTTCGAGATGAGATATACCAGTTTCGGAGACTCGCTGCCGAGTTCCTTCAGGTAAATGTCAAGGGCGTTGTTGGGACGGTTCACTTCGCTTCCGTCATGGATGAAATCCTTCATCTCGATGTTCAGCAACAACGGTTCTTCCGCATACTTTACATTGAATGTATAGAAACTTCCGCTTTCGGTTATCACGGACATGTTGGTCTCCTCACGGAAATTCTTTACGGTAGCCTTTACACGAATGACATTTTCCGCACCGTCCGCCTTGCCTGCAATGAGGTTCGGCGATCCGAGGTCCACATAACGCACCGAAGACGGGAAGATGATATGCGTGGTCTTGTCGTAAGTCACTTCCAGACCGTACGGCGGTATCATCCGGTCGAAAGTGAGTTTTCGGGTCAGCCCGTGATAGAGGTCCCCGTCTTCCTCTTTTGGGGATACACTTCCTTGACCGGTGTGATTCCTTTGTTTACTACCGCTGCGCTGTCGGTTTCAGTCTGGGCAAAGGCGCCCATGGTGCCCCATGCAAGGGCAAGCATTACAAATAACTTTTTCATGTTGATTGAATTTTAATGGGTTGTCATTGATTGTCATTCTGATAAAGCATCAGGGTATAGCCGGATTTGAGATGCACCTTCTCTTCACGCATCTTCCGGGAGATGTACTGTGAAACACCCTGTATGGCACCCTTCCCGAGTTCGGAAAGTAGCTGGTCGCCTGCCGACTGGTTGGTGATGGAGATGCTCGTGCCGAGATTCTGCCCCAGATTGGCGGCAACCTCCTTGACAGCGTTTGCTTCCATGGATCCCGGAATGAAGATGCCTTCCTGTCCGTCATTGTCATACACGGCAAGTTTCACGGGGATGATGGTACCGCCATATTCCACCTGAAGGATGTTGACGTGAAGCCTTTCTCCCTGTATGCGCCCTTCTCCGATGAGCAAGGAGTTTTTGGGAAGGACATGCTTTCCTACACGCATCGCTTCCAGCAGTCTCATCCTCACACCCTGACCGCTGATTACAGTCTGGTTCCCGTGGATGCAGGCACATATGGTATTCCTCACGTCTTTTTCATTCCTGTGACCAATCGGGGTATGGAATCTTTCCGCCAATGTCCTTCCCGTTAATGACACGGAATCCCGGACCGGTTGCGGCAACGATGAAACCACGGGAGTGGAGACCAGCCCGACGGGAACGGCCTTCATGTTTCCATCCCGTCCGGCTTCTTCATCCTCCGGGCGGCTGTCCATCCTTTTGCCGCCATTACCCGGCATGTATTTGGCTGCGAGCTCGTAGGACTTTTCCAAAAGTGCCACCTGTTCCTCATAACCCGGCTGTGCATTCTGTGCGGCAACCGTCTGCTTCAGTTGTTCCACCTCGGCTTTCAAGGCCTCCTTTTCCGGGTCTTCCTGCGGTGACTCGTAAAAGTTGCCGAGAGTCCTGTTGATGTCATTGTAGGCGGAGACGGATGAAGAGCGGGCTTCATTCCTACTGTCACTTGCACGTGGACTGCCATCCTTGGTATCCGCATCCGATGACAATGCCACGACAGCTCCGGAGTTTTCATCCGCAACACCTGAGAAGTCTCCCAGTGTACGCATTTTTTCCGCCTGTTTGCGCTTTATGTCAGCCTGCTCGTAGGCGGCAATCTTGTCTTCCTCTATGTCGGCTCCTCTCGGGTCAGGCAGTTCGGTGTTGAAGCCCGCATTTTTCTCCTCCTTTTGTTTGTCCTCTTCGGACGGTGCGAAAATGAACCACATCGCACCGAGGAAGAGAAGGAACATCCCGGCAAAAACCAGGTATTTCCTGATTTCCAGCCTCTGTTTTAATTTATTAATATCATTACTCATTTTCTTTCTGATTGAATCGGTTAAAAAACTCTTCCATCTCCTGCACCCTTTTATCCGGGAGTGTATCGGCAGGAACGATATCCGGAATGTCCAACGGGGCTATCTCAATGATGTCCCGCTGTACATCTTCCCGCCCGATGTCATAGATGGCGCGGAAAATCAGATAGAAATTTCCGAGAGCAAACAGGACAGCCAGCACGATGACTGTCAACATTCTCTTTTCCGGAGAAAGCCCGGCACATAAACCCCGAAGCTTTTCTGCAACGGTTTCCTTGATTCTTACAAACATTTGTTTCATACATTCAAAATTTTAACGGTCATACACTTTGATATCCCTGTTCTCCACCACACGGAAGGCTTCAAGGATGAAACCGTGCGGATTATTGTCGCTGCGGGTGGAGTTCAGCAGCCTGCCACGTGTGACAAGGCTGCGTTCGGTCACACTCTTCTCCCTGATAATGGAGAGTTTCGCATAGGTCACGACCTCATACGGATAGGTATTGAAATCGCACCTGACACTGTCAATCCCAATCCGCTGGCTCATGTTTCCCGAAATGATCCGGTTGTAATATCCCTGCTCTGCCAAATCCACATAATGGGCATAGGCAGAACGGTCACTGAGGAACATGGCCCGTTGGATATTACCCTCAATCGCACTCTTGTCAGGGGATAACGTAAAGAACAGTTCATGGAACCTCCTGACATGCTCCCTTGCCTCCACCGGACGGTTCTGCTCCAAGTCCTGTGAAAGGGCCAGCATCAACGACTTTCCTTCATCCAGAACATAGATCTTCTCCCGTTGCGCTTCCGCAAAAGTGTAAGCCTTCCATACGGAAAAAAACACAAGTAGCGTGCATACACACAGATAGACAATCCCGAACAGACGCAGCTGTCGGAAGCTGGTCTCGATATTCTTCAATGATTTGAATTCCATTCTGTAAATGTTTTATACTGTTATTATTTGATAAGCCTTCCGGCAATGTTTCCCACCGCTGCTCCTGCCGTACCAGCCACCAGGGAACCGGCCTGGGATGCCCTTTGGTTCACATTCTTGAGGTAGTTGCCTGCACCGCCTCCGGCCTGCACAATCCAGTTTGATACGGTCGGTATGGTGAAATACCCGATGATGCCGATAATGAGGAAAGTGATGTAAACCGCGTTTGAACTGTCGGGGATGAAATCCGGATCGGAAAGCCGCTCGATATCCCTCTGTAGCATCAGCACCTGGATTCTCGCCAGCACACTGCTGAACAGGTCGCTGACAGGAAGCCAAAGGTAGATGCTGATATAGCGGACGAACCACTGGCTGAGAGAAGCTTGGAAACCGTCCCAGCAGGAGATGGCGAAAGAAACCGGACCGAGTATCGAAAGGACTATCAGGAAGAATGTCCTCAGCGTGTCGATGACCAGCGCCGCCGCATTGAACAGAAGTTCCAGCAGTTCCCGGAAGAAATTCTGTACGGCCCTTTTCATGTTGTACATCGCGCGGTCCACATACATCCCGCAGGCTTCTATAGCGTCAAACGCACCCAGCTCGTCCAGCCTGTTGTCAAAAGTCTCCTTGTCGACCAGATAGGCTGTCTCGGGATTCCGTTTCATCGCCTCAATCTCCAGCTTGTCCTTCTGTGCCCGGTACTCGTTCATGTCAAAGGTCTGCGACTCCAATATGGTATGGGTCCCTTTCACGACGGGCGAGAGGATGCTGTTCAGCGTACCCAGAACGAGTGTCGGAAAGAACATGATACAAAGCCCCAAAGCGAACGGACGCAAAAGCGGAAAGACATCCACAGGCTCGGCACGTGCCAGAGCCTGCCATACACGATACGCCACATAGAAAAGCGCTCCCAGACCGGCAAGGCCTCTTGCCACACCGGTCATCTTTGAGCAGAGCGGCATCATTTCCACATACAGATTCTGTAAAATCTGATGCAGGTTGTCAAAATCTATAGCCAACAATAACATAATGAAAGCGGATTAGGAATTACCAATAACGTTCGTTCGGTGAGCCGTAGAGTGCCATCACGCGGTCTAGGTCGTTCTGTTTCTTGGCGCGCAGGTAGGACACCCCGATGTTCTTGTTGGTGTAATACTGTACCAGACTGCGGTTTTGCAACATGTCGTTGTAGCAGCGGTCGATGATATCCATCCTTTCCTTGTCGTTCATGGAAAGCCCGTTCTCGTTGACCACCGTCTTCAAATCGTTCAGCAAATGGGCACTTTCTTCCAGCAGTTTGGTGTATCCCAAAGCAATCGCGCTCAGTTCTTCCGGCGTAAAATACGGGTCGCTGAGCATACGCTCGAAGCTGGTGACATAGATGTCCGTGATATCGCCCACCATCAGGATGGTCTGCTGGACTTTGCGGGCATCACGGACAAGGTTCTTGACCTTGCGAAGCCCGTCGTAATACTCCTTGCCCTGCTGGTAGATTTTCACGGTTTCCTGAAAACTATTCGCCATATTGGTGGCAGTGGAGGATGTGTGAACGATGTTCTTGGCAGCATTGATGATTCCCTGCGCCAGATTGCCCGGGTCGCTCACTACCCATTGGGCTTTCGCTGTGAGGCTGACAAGGAAGCAGCCCATGCACAGCATAAGAATTTTCTTTTTCATGATGTTTCTATTTTTAATTGTGAATAATTCTGTTAAAAGTCAGATTCCCATTTTCCGCCCTTTGGACGGCGGGTTCCGGAGGATGGTCCGTTGCGCCTGTCTCGGTCGGTTCTCTATTCCGGAATTCTCCCTCTTGCGTCTGATGGAGGCGAAGAGTTCGTCTGCATACGGCCTGCGTCCGGTCATTCTGACGAAACGGGCATCCAGCTCCCGGTAGGCTTTCTCTGCCTGACACGAGCGTTCCGTCGCGGAAACGTTCTTGTCTATGCCGTACTTGGCGAGAAAATCAGGACTGATTTGCAGGATGTCGTGAACCACATCCGGTGAGGCCGCAATCCGTCCCAAAATCTCCAGTTCTCCATCCAGTCTTTCCAAATAGAAATCCGGCAGACGGACATCCTTGATGCTTTCCGCAGCCTTTTCCGCATTCCTGCACAGACGGCTTTCCAATATCACCCCCTCATCATATGCTGGTTCCGGCCCGGAACGGTTCAGCCTGTCAAGCCTGTCATAATCATCCGCAAGCCCGTACCTGAGTGCCACATACCGTGAAGGTGGCATAAGATGCACGGCCAGGTTGCAGAGTTCCCACATGTCGCTCTCTTTCCGATGGAAGTCCAGAATCCGGACAGATGACCGCACTTCTTGCGGTGACGGACGTTCCTGCTTGCTTTCCGGATTTTCCTTCGAGTAAACATCCTGCATGAATGTGTACATGGCAAGCATTCGGTGGACAGGGACGGCTTCTTCAGGTCTGATATCCATAAGCCGGGAACCGTTCTTCTCCATGAAATAAGTATCTTTCAATGCCTCCATCAGTTCCGACCTGTCCGTTTCCGCCGTTTTTTCCGGTGTCGGGAACAGGTACGAGGCTGACAACAGGCAGGAGACTTGGGTAATCACATCCTCCGACTTCCTGTACCGCCTGACCAGTTCCGACAGCTTCCGGTACTCCTTTTTCCGGACAAGTACCCTTGTCTGTTTCATCACTTCCGTCAACTCCTTGAGGCGCGGCTCGTCCAGATAGCGGCGCTGCTGTTCTTTTATCCATTCTTTCATTTCCATGATTCGTGATTGTTTTTCGGTTTTCATGTGATTCCAATCCCTTTCACCTGGCTTCGCTTGCTATCGGCCAACTGCCTGATGGCAAGCTCTATATTGCCTCCGAGTTTCTCCGTAAGCCGCATCAGCTCAAGTTTTTCGGTCTCTTCTGTGGTGTAGCAGACGTACTCCTCAAGTGAAACCTCCGTAGCATAGACTGCTGACTGTGAGCCTCCGAGACCAATCCACACTTCCTTGTACTTTCGGGAAGGATTGTTTGCCATGTTGATGGAAAGTATCTGCGCCCGCTCCTTGTCGGTCAGACCGAGCAAGGTCTGGATCTCATCGAACTTGTTCATATACTTGCGCTGGTCAAGGAGAATCTTACAGTCACTATTATTAATGATGGTGCCCTTGACAATCGGAGAAGAAATGATGTCCTCTACTTCCTGGGTCACGACCACGGCCTCGCCGAAAAACTTTCGGACGGTCTTGAAAAGGTAGCGGATATAGTTGCTCATATTGGCGGATGCCAATGCCTTCCAGCACTCTTCGATAAGGATTATTTTCCGGATACCTTTCAACTTGCGCATCTTGCTGATAAAAGTCTCCATGATGATGATGGTGACAATCGGAAGTAGCACCTTGTTGTCACGGATATTGTCCAGCTCGAAGACAATAAACCGTTTGCCAAGCAAATCAAGCTGTCTGTCGGAATTCAACAGGAAGTCATACTCGCCACCCTTGTAATAAGGTTCCAGCACATTCAGGAATCCCCACACGTCAAAATCCTTCTCACGGGTTCGCTTCTCTTTCAGGATATCCTGATACTCGTCACGGATAAACTCATAGAAGGTATCGAAGGAGGGTTTTATGCTGCTGTCCCTGCGGATTTTCTCCAGAAAAAGATTGACCGCATTAGATAGTGCCACCTCCTCGGCACGTGTCGGCGGCTCGTCGTCACGCTTCCACAGGGTAAGGATAAGCGTCTTGATGGACTCTTTCTTCTCGATGTCGAAAATTCCGTCTTCCACATAGAAAGGATTGAAGGCGATGGGATTATCCTCCTCGTAGGTGAAATAAATCCCGTCCTCGCCGTGTGTCCTCGCGTGGATCAGGTTGCACAGCCCCTGGTAGGAGTTGCCCGTATCCACCAATAGCACGTGTGTCCCTTGCTCGTAATATTGCCTCACCATATGGTTGGTAAAGAAGGACTTGCCCGAGCCGGACGGGCCGAGGATAAATTTGTTCCTGTTCGTGATGGTGCCGTTCTTCATCGGCAGGTCGGAAATGTCCAGATGGACCGGCTTTCCGGTCAGGCGGTCCACCATACGGATGCCGAACGGAGAGAGCGAATCCTTATAGGAGGTTTCCCCGATGAACAGGCATAGGGCCTGCTCAATAAAGGTGTGGAAACTCTCCTCGGACGGGAAATCTCCGGCATTGCCGGGTATTGCCGCCCAGAACAGAGTCGGCACATCCACCGTGTTGTGACGCGGTTTCGCTTCCATCAACGCCAGCTGGCTACCTACATCGTTCTTGATGCGCTTCAACTTTTCCCGGTCATCGCTCCAGGCCATGACATTGCAGTGTGCGCGGATGGAGGTCAGCCCCTTGCTGTGCGCCTCGTTCAGGTACTCTTCAATCCATTCGCGGTTGATCTGGTTGGAACGGCTGTAACGGGAAAGCGAATGCATGTTCCGTGCAGTCTGCTCGAATTTCCTGAGAATTTCCGCCGAATCATCAATGAAGAGGTACTGGTTCACCACATGGTTGCAGGTAAGCAGAATGCCTATCGGTGCGGCAAAGGACAGCCGACAGTCGCTCCGGTCTGTCGAGAGCCTTTCATACCGGCAGTCGGTTGACACGTTCGACGGCAGGTCTTCCGGATCGGAAAGCGTATGAAGGCACAGGTAGTTGTCGCCCACCTTCATTTCCCCGGCACCGAGTGACAGATCCTGCAAGCAGGTAGCATCTTCCTGCGACATGGAAAAAATACTTCTCGATGATGCCGGCGGAATTTTTGCTCCCGATGATTTCCTCATCCGTCAGGCGGATGATACGTAGCAGGCCGCTGTCGTTCACGATGCGTTCGAATTGTCCGCAACACTCCATGAACCGGGTGACGGTTTCCTTGTCCTGCATTTCCTTGGGGATAATGAATCCCCTTGTAAGTGCATTGAAACTGCTGGTTGTCCGGCTGTGCTCCTTCGTGGTTTTCGTAAGGAACAGGTAACAGGTATGCTGCAAATACGGCCGCTCGTTGAAATGGCGTTCGAAACTGCGGCTCAGAAAGCTCAGGTCTTCCTTGCAGATATCCGGTTTATATCCCTCTTCGATGAAGAAGTCCTGCTTGTGTACGATGCTGTAGTTCGGCAAGACCTTTACCGCTTTTGCCCAGGTGGAGTGCATGGACTCGTACTCGGCACGTGTCAGCGTGAACAGTTCCGGCAGTTCCACCCGGTATGCTACGGTGATGTCCGCATCCTTGCTGATGATGCAGCCGTTCTCCACGGCCAACAGTGGGAACTTGCTTTCCAGCGTGGCTGTTTTCATTACGTTTTTCATGCTTTTCTGTTTTTAATGGTTGGAGAAAACAACCGGAGGAACTTTCTCCGGCTGATGATGTAGCGGGGATGGCTGCGCAGCGCATGGAGTTTCATAAGGCCCCATTCACCGTATTTCGAATTCATCCTGAAAGTGACCCAGACCAGCACCGATGCGGAAACGACCCCGAAACCGATGCAGACCCACTGGTCGATACCTGCCATGTACATGACGACGAAGATTACGAACAACGCGAGCAATCCTCCCGCAAAGATGAACAGGTACTGGCTCTTGAGTCCCTTGAACTCCGGGCTGCGCCCAATCCCCTTGTTGACATTGAATTCCGCCATATTACAGGAAGAATGAGCGTAAGATGGTGGCGGCGACAATCAGGAAGATACACGCACCGAACCAGCTGGCGGCAGTCTTTGAGGTATCCGGGTCGCCTGACGAGAACTTGGAATAGACCTTCACGCCTCCGATAAGGCCGATAACGGCACCGATGGCGTAAATCAGCTTGGTGCCGGGATCGAAATACGAAGTGACCATATTGGTAGCTTCCGTAATTCCACCGATACCGTTGCCCTGGGCAAATGCCCCCATTGAAACCAGCAGCGTCATGGCTGCCAAAAAGAATCCTTTTTTTCATGTGTCGAAACTTTTAATTAGTGAGACAAAAAATGATTTCGACTGCGAATATATAGTGCTTAATTTATTGATTTACAAACTGTACGATATGTGACACCGTATGACATCACGTTACATCGGCAGGGAATTTTCAACCATTCAAAAAGGGTTTTCCCGGCAATATGAAACAGTAAAAACAGGATAAGGAGAAAGCGGCATTTCATTTCTTCCGGCAAAGGTAGCCCCGTGTCCTGAGAAGCCCGGCAAGGCGGCCCTGCGGGCTGGTTGCCGTGAAATAATCATCCTCGCTGCGCTTGCGGTATTTTTTCACGGCAAGCCTTGCGGGATTCCGGACCGGGGCGGAAAAGCCTTCAGGAAATAAAATACCGTTCGGTTTGAATGGATATATGTAAAACAAAAAACAGAAGATAACATGGAAACAAGAAACAATCAGACAGTGGCTTTCACGGGACACCGTAAGGAACGTATTCTGCAAGGGTTCGGAAACGATCCCCGGATACTTGCACAAATCAGGGAAGCTGTGGCTGGAATGGTAACAGAACTGTACGGGCAGGGATACAAGGAATACTACACCGGGATGGCCAGCGGATTTGATATGACTGCTGCGGAGGCGGTCTTGCAGGTCAGGGAGAGATACGAAGGTATCAAGCTCATAGCGGCAGTACCTTTTCGGAAACAGCCCTTGTGGTTTGAAGCGGAAGACCGGCTGTTGTATGCCCGTCTGTTGGAAAGGATGGACCGGGTGGTCATGGTTTCCGAGAATTACCACAAGGGCTGTTACCTGCGCAGGGATGAATACATGGTACGTAAGGCGGATGTTATCGTTGCCTATTGGGACCTCGTACCGAAAGGGGGAACATTCTACACGGTAAGCAAGGCGTTGGAATGCGGCAAGCCGGTCATCAACATCCACGAAAGGCTGAGATAGTGGGAACCGGGTTGTGACATTTACATAACTTATGCAAATCCACATGAACCGGGAACAAGCCGGAATGGACAAACAGGATATATTAAGAAACTATAACTTGAATGTCCGGACAAAACCGGTATTTTTGTCTTTATGAATCAATCCGGTAGCCCGGCTTTATGTATCGCGAGGCAGTATCCGATATCCGGAAGCGGCTCCTGATGATGTGTACAGCCCGTATCTTGAATAATAATATTGAAAAAAACTATGAACCATGAATGAAAACTGGCCTGAAATTGTGGAGGATTTGTCACCTTGTCTTAGACCGGGAGCGATAAAAGGAGATTATCTGCGGGATGTAGGGTATTGCCTGAGATATCTCGGATGGAAAAAGACCAACGGGACAATGGTGTTCCGGGACATGTGGCATTCAGGTGGGGATGACTCCGGACATCCCGATATACTGCTCTGTAAAAAAGAGAAGGACGGCACTTGTCTGCCGGTTCTTCCTGTTGTAGTAGAGTTGCCTGACAGTGAACCGTCCGGACGGCTGGCGTTGTCAATGCGGCAGTTAAAGCTTGATATCGGATTATATATAGGTAAAAAATATCCGGTTGTATTATCAGACTCCCGGTTGTAAGGATGAACCGGTCTGCGCATTTGTGGCGGACTTTCAGAAAGATGACATGAACGGAAGTGCGATTTGCGACCTGCTTCTTTATGAGAACTTCAGTCCGGAAAAGATGAACGGTTTTGTAATGGATGCCATACATGGGTAATAAGAAAAACTTTATACCGGCACTTGTGCATTAATGCTCCCGCTTCATTCCCCATACCAAAAGCATTTTTATTCAATGGAAGATAATAAAAATGGCTTTTGATATAAACAGAATTTTAAATTATATCAGAACCCGTTTCCTGCTGCATCTTACGCTCCTTCTTTTTCTCTTTTTGCAGCTTTTTCTTAGCCTCCATTTCCGCCATGATCTGTTTCAGAGGCTTGACCGTTTCCGGTTCCTCACGTTTGAACCGCTTGAAATAGATACTTTCGATAAACTGTGGAAGCGGAGCTTTCCAGACCTCTTGCCTGTGGTTGTCTATCTTGCCGAGCTTGTCGGGATTCAGACCCAATTCACGGGCCATCTGCACCTGCCTGTCTGAAAGGCGGTGACGCTTCTGCGCCACCAGCCATTTTTCTAATATCGCTTTTGTCATTGCCATCGTTCATTTTTTTTGCAAAGATAGAGTTTTTGCATTGATTTCTCTTAAATATCTATTTGTCAGCATTATCTTATAGTCCATAATATATAAGTGCCAATATTGGCAGAAATTTAATATGACGATGGAAACAAAAAGAGACAGTTTGGATATATAAATCTCCAAAAACAGGAAAAGGCACACCGATATCACATCGACATGCCTTCTGAAACTATGACAGCAAAAAGAAACAATTAAACGAATTCATCTATATCGAATGCTTCTGTCTTATTTTTTGTATTATCCATTTCTGAAATTTGTGAGTCATCACAAAGCATACTATCAATAAGATTTCCTATCTTCTTTTTAATAGCGGCTTCTTTCCGCATAATTCTGATGATTTCTTCTTCAGATAGATAGATGCGTGGGGCACGAATTGCAGGATTTCTTTTTATGCCGAAAGATTCTGCTTCTGACTTCGGCATTGCTTGTTGTTTTTTGTTTTTCACATTCGATCCCATATTTACATGTATTTATTCCAATCAATTCTAATCTGTTCCAAAGACTGTTTTGGCGTCTCTTTTCCATTTGGCATATTTTCCTTGAGCAGTTTTTCCAATTGGCTTTGAGTACTCAATTCGGTTGCAAAGAACCTGAACAGGTCTGTATCCTGAAGTTGGTACAAGATTTCGGCTGCATTTCGGATTTTCTTTCTGTCATCCGTCCCCGAAATAAGTACATCAGCGACATTGTTCAGTTCTTCAAAAGTCAGTGCCCTTGAAAAATCCGGGTCAGGAACACACCCGTCATTTGACATAAGTTCCCGTTTTTCCGATTCTGTCAGTCCCTTTTGTGAAGAGAAACCATCTATCACATCATCCGGATCTATATCCTCATCTTCCTCTATAGGCTCTTTCTTCATAGGTTCAGAACGTGTGGGAGTTTTTCTCGCCACGTCCGGGTCTTCAAGATAGATCTATTTTTGTCTTTCCGATAACTTCATTGTACTCGTCCAGTTGGATTCGGCTGCGTTTCGGTTTTCTCTTCATGCCCGACTTTAAGGATATCCTTCTCCGCTTGTGCGATCCACGCTTCAGCCTTGTCCAGTCTTGCCCTATACCGGGCTTTCCTTGCTTTTTCCGCCATCCGCTTTTTGCGTGATTTCCATAACCGGATACGTGCAATACGCATATGACGAAGCTGACTATCCCAAAAATTATAAACTTTCGGACTGAAAATGAACATCCATACCTTATATAATATGTAGGTTGCCGACAGGACTTTTACTGAAAAATAAATTAATGTTGTTTCCATGACTATTGAATTTTAGGGGGTGAAAAACGGTCTTTATACATTCGGGTGATTTCCTCGATGTTGAGTTCTATATGCTCGGCGATGATGTTACTGATATAGCTCGCAATACTTACTTCGGGAGCTATCACATGGAGATAATTCTTTATCTCGTCGTACAGCTTGCGGTTCAGGTATACCTGGATGCGTCCGGGCATGGGGGTATTCACCAGATACTTCTGACGAAAGTTACTGTCACATTCGGGCATATTGCAAGGTTTGGGATTTTTCCGGGCAGTTTCTTTTTCCGTATCCTGCCTTTCATTGTTTTCCTCTTCCGGAACCTCAACCACTATGATATCCTCGTTCTCGATGGCATCAGGAATGTCACCGACCATATACCCCCTGATTTTTTCTTCATTCACTTTTACAATTTTCTTTGCCATATCT
>ENA-OQBD01001065-OQBD01001065.1-human-gut-metagenome-genome-assembly--contig:-NODE-1065-length-13318-cov-2.732621_pt1 | contig 13318 bp, 15 predicted proteins | sample MGYA00242742_ERZ504543 | MGnify/ENA primary metagenome ERZ504543 (study PRJEB26092, sample SAMD00036239) | human gut metagenome | host: Homo sapiens | study: EMG produced TPA metagenomics assembly of... | reverse complement strand
CATCCGTATCTGTCCGCAACTATATTTTTCTGATACACTCTTTTCATAACAAAGGAAGGAAACTGTATCATTATGAAAACAGATGAAAAAATCACGCTGTGGTCTGAACGAATCCATGAATTTCAATCCAGTGGGCAGACTTGCAAAACATGGTGTCAGGAACATCACGTTCCAGTCTCTACAATGAATTATTGGATGCGCAAGCTGAAAAAATTGGACGAACAATCAGATACAGATATGATTTTTGCAAAAATGCCAACGGAAAAAGAGATTTCAAAGAATGAGACTTTGAATATCAGCCCGTCTCCAGTCCGCATTTTTATCACAAACGCTATTCGGATCGAGGTGATGCCGGAATGCCCACCGAAACTTTTTCATGTTCTCATACAGGGACTGAAAGATCATGCTTGATCTGGCAGGTGGCACAACCGTTTACCTTGCCTGTGGAGCTACGGATTTAAGAAAAAGGCTATCACGGACTGGCTGCAATTATCAAGCTGAAATTCAAACTCGATCCCTATTCGCGCTGCATGTTTGCGTTCTGCAACCGCAGGCGGACTTCTATTAAGATTCTGCAATGGGACGGATCCGGTTTCTGGATTCTGATGAAGAGGCTTGACAAAGATTCCTTTCACTGGCCGGATACTCCGGATGAATTACAGAAAGTGACCCTGAAAGAAATGCATTGGCTGTGTGATGGTCTTTCACTTACTCCGAAGGGAGCTTTTGAAGAAAGACATCCAAAGATTGTTGTATAAAGAACGGATTTGTCAATTCGCAAAAAGCACGAAATACTTGTGGATATCGGTATATATTCCTACACAGTAAAACGTTGATTTTTCTCGAACAGCTGGACTTTCTATGCTATACTGGAATTATCATATAAGAGTTTGGAGATTGCCGGATGGATCCGTTTTTTACAGAGGAACAGCTGAATAACATGAGCCGTGAAAACATGATGGAAGTTATGAGAATCATGCAGAATCAGGTTCAAAAAAAGAGACCGAGGTACAGCTTCTGAAAGACAAGCAGAAAGAACTGGAATTTATGAACGCAATGCTTTCAGACCGTCTTGCACTTGCACAAAGAAGACGTTTCGGTTCTTCCAGTGAAAAATACGCAGATGGATATGAACAGATGGATCTGTTTAATGAGGCTGAAGTCAATGCAGATATGGATACTGCTGAGATTGAAGAGGAAATCGTGATTCCATCGCACAAACGGAAAAAACGCACCGGCAAAAAAGAAGAAGATCTCTCTAATTTCGAAGTAACAGAAACAATCGAATATAAACTGACCGGCGAAGACCGCTATTGTCCGGACTGTGGAACAAAGTATAAAGTCGTCACAAAAGAAGTCGTAAAACGACTGAAATTCATCCCATCCACCTTTGAAGTGGTGGAAGAAGTTACCTATATATATAGTTGTCCCAAATGTAGTGCTATGATCCGGCCGGAAAAAGAGCTACCGCTGATCAAGGGAAGCATTGCTACTCCTTCGCTGGTTGCCGGAATCATGAATGCAAAGTATGTCAATGGCATGCCGCTGGCAAGACAGGAACGGGAATTCGCAAGGTATGACTTAAATCTTTCAACAAAAACAATGGCAAACTGGATCATCAGCTGTGCAGACCGGTATCTGGGACTGCTTTATAGGCAGATGAAGGAAGAATTCCTAAAGAGCAGATACATCCATTGCGATGAAACCAGGATTCAGGTAATTGATGAACCGGATCAGAAAGGATCATCTCAAAACTGGATGTGGGTATATCTGACAGATCATTACAGTGAAGCCCCACAGATGTTTCTCTTTGATTATGAGAGAACGCGTGCCGGATATCACCCGGTAAACTTCCTTGGAGATACATTTCATGGATATCTGACGTGTGATGGATACCAGGCGTATCATGGACTGAACGATTCCATCACCGTAACCGGATGCTTTACCCATGCGAGACGCCGTTTTGATGCTGCACTCACGGCATTAAAAAAACGGATTTCACAAAGGAGCAGCTGAAAGAAACAGTTGCATATCAGGCAATGACGAGGATCGGAATCCTGTATAAAGTAGAGGAACTGATCAAAGATAAGACACCGGAAGAACGGTATCAGGAACGCCAGAAGCAGTCGCGTCCAGTAGTGGAAGCCCTGTTTGAATGGCTGCATACGATGGAAGATTCTGTAGACAGGTCTTCCCTTATTGGTGATGCCATTTTATATACGCTGAATCAGGAAAACTATCTTCGCAGGTACTTGGATGATGGGCATCTGAGCATTGATAATAATAGTGCGGAGCGTGCAATCAAAAATTTTGCAGTAGGCCGCCGGAATTGGCTGTTTGCCAAGAGTATCCGTGGTGCAGATGCCAGTGCTGTTGTTTATAGTATCGCAGAAACAGCCCTGCTGAATGGTCTGAAGCCGTATGTATATCTTTCCTATGTATTAGACGAGCTTCGTAAAATGGGACCTTTTCCAAAGCCGGATGATCTAAATCGGCTTTTGCCATGGTCAAATGAATTACCGGAAGGATTTCGAACCAAAAAGAAGAAATAAAATGTGCCGCCCTGATGGGCGGCATGTTTTAAATAATCAAGGTACAGATGATTACGTACTTACCAAAAACCGGATAACATATTGATAAACATTGAATCTGAACGCTATAACAAAGTGAAAGGGGCACTGCGGTTTAATTATATGTTTCCGGTTCCGGATGAATGTATAAATGAAAGAATAATAGCAGATGATCCTAATAAAATCTTGTTAAATCTGGAGTGGAAATTTTGTAATGAGAATGAAACTCGCATAAGAAATAAAGCAAAACAAACTTACTCCAAAGTCATAAATAAAGTAAATCCAAGTATTGTAAATAACAGTTGTGAATTTTAAATTATTAGAAAGATTGTGTGCCGAATATCAAAAGCAATGTTAATGAAATAAGGAAAAATGAGAAAGTTGAATTTTAACAACTCTGTTATGCAGCAGGAGGAGCATGCCACTAGGCATGCTCCTTCTGCTCTTTTGCCAACGGCAGCGTAAAGATAAACTCCGTACCAACGCCTTCCGTGCTGATACAGTTGATATTTTCTCCATGTGCCTGGATGATTTCTTTTTACAATGGAAAGTCCAAGTCGGTGCCCTTCTTGTCTTTTCCGCGGGAGAGGTCTGTCTTGTAGAAACGATCCCAGATCTTTTTGATGCTTGTCTTTTGGAATGCCGATTCCGGTGTCTTTGACGGAAACAAAGACTTTCTCAATTTTTTTTCGGTCGTCTCGATCGTGATTGCGGAGTTTGCGTGGCTGAATTTGAGCGCATTGTCGATCAGGTTATAAAGTACCTGCTGGATCTTGCTGAAATCAGCGGAGACAAACAGGGTTTCGCCGCTTAAGATCAGGTTGAAACTGATATGCTTTTCCATGCAGGTTCCCTCAAAAGTCTGTACCGTCATGCGGATCGTATGATTGATATCAAAGCTTGTGATATCGAGCATGACACCGTGTGAACCGAATTTATTTAATTCCAGAAGGCTCTTCGTTAATTTGTTCAGGCGCTCCGTCTCAAACAGGATGATGTTTAAATATTTATCCTGCATTTCCACCGGGATCGTTCCGTCGAGCATTGCCTCCACATAGCCCTTGATTGAGGTCAGCGGGGAGCGGAAATCGTGTGAGACATTGGATACGAATTTTCGCTGATCCTCCTCGAGCGTGTTCAGTTCGTTTGCCATATAGTTGAGCGAGGCGGCAAGATAACCGATCTCATCGTTGGAATGGACATCGATCTTTGCCTCGAAATTTCCAGAGGCATATTCATTGGCACCCTGCGCAATTTTGCGGATCGGGATATAGACGATCCAGGTAAAAAGCGCTAAAACGACAAAGGCTGCCAAAAATAAAAGTGCAAACGTCTGGTAGGATAGATTTGTCAGCTGGTTGGATAAATTGACGATGGAGCTGACCGGTTTATGTATGATCACATAGCCGCGTACTTTATAATTTACAGTGATTGGCGAAAAAACACTTAAAGTTTCCGTGTCAAAATGACCGTAAAAGTTTCCAGTGCGGTAATATTTACTTCCAAAATCGGTTACGTCAAAATCAGGAATTACTTCCGGCTCTGCATTTTCCACTGGAGAAGTAGCAGAAGCTGTGTTTAAAAGGATCTGTCCCTGCTTATCGATGATCCAGATTTCGCTGGAAAGGTAAGTGCTTAGGGTGGAGAGCTGTGTTTTCATTTCCTCTAAGGTTGTGGAACGCTTAAAATAGTTTTCCGCATAGTTAGAGGAAATCAGCGCAGACTCCCGGTAGAGCGTCGAGGCATCCCGGCGCTCTAAGAAGTTAAACGTAATGTGGTAACCAAAGGTTGAAATAATAATAAAGCAGATCAGTCCATAGATCAGATAGCCGCCGAGCAGTTTGGGGTAGAGTGTCCGTTTTCATATATTTTTAACCTCAAATTTATAACCAATGCCCCAGACGGTCGAGAGACTCCAGCTGTCAATTGTCCTTTATTTTTTTCACGGAGACGTTTTACATGGACATCCACGGTGCGGGTGTCACCAATGTATTCGTAACCCCCAGATGTGATCGAGAAGCTGTTCTCTTGGTAAATACCTGGTTCGGCGAGGATGCAAGGAAATTATAAAAGTTCTAATTCCTTTGGTGGCATATCGATTGGATTATCTTTATAAATAACGGAGTAATTGGATAAGTTGACGATCAGATCCGGGTATTTCACACATTTTAATTCCGGCGCTGGCTCTTCGACTTTGACAGGCTGGTAACGGCGCAAAACGGCTTTGACGCGCGCAACAAGCTCCTTGGAATCGAACGGTTTCATGATATAGTCGTCTGCGCCAAGCTCAAGACCGAGTACTTTATCAAAAATCTCGCCATTTTGCAGAGAGCATGATGATCGGCACGTTTGCTTTTGCACGGACCTCGCGGCACACCTGATAGCCGTCGATGCCCGGAAGCATTCAGATCAAGAAGAATCAGGGTTCGGGCTGTTACTGCTCAAATGCTTTTAAGGCTTCCTCCCCGTCATTTACGATTTTTGTATCAAAACACTCTTTGGTAAGATAAAGAGAGATCAGTTCTGCGATATTGTTGTCGTCATCGACGATCAGTATTTTTTTGCTTTGCTGCCATAAAATTGCCTCCTTGTTAGTTGTGTATTCTGGTTGTAAATCAGACGAAATGGTATTGCTTGGGCAGTGTATTTGTACGAAATCAGTCTTTAAATTCGGCAATCGTTACGCCGGCATCACCTTCGCCATATTCGCCGAGGTGGAATGATTTCACATATTTTAGCCGTTTTAAATGCGCCTGCACGGCATTGCGCAGTGCACCGGTTCCCTTGCCGTGGACGATGCGGACAGACGGAATATGTGCAAGGTAGGCATCATCTAAATATTTATCCAAAAGAGCGATCGCCTCGTCGGTGGTCTTGCCGATCAGGTTGATCTCTGTGGAGACGGATGCGGACTTGCTCATTTTGATTTTGCCGGCACCGGTACGGCCGTATTTTTTGGCTGGTCGGAGAAGTTTCTTCCTCTAACAGGATCAGGTCGTTGATGTTGACAAGGGAGCGCAAAATTTCCCATCTGTACATAAAGGTCACCCTTTGCGTTTGGCAGGGAATGCACGGTTCCGTTTAAGTTCATGCTGATGACTTTGACGCGGTCGCCAATGCGGAGTTTCTTTGGAATCTTATGGTTCGGCGCAGCATTCTTTTTGCTGGTCAGACATTTTTTTCCTGTGCGTTGTTCATCTTATCGCGCAGTTTGGTACGTTCTTTTTCCATTTCGCTGACCGGAGCGTGTGCGGTGCCGTATTTATTGAAATTGCGGATCGTTTCATCAGCAAGATCTTGGCTTCTTTGATGATATTGTAAGCCTGCTCATTTGCTTCGCGCAGGATCTTGTCACGGCTTGCGTCTAAGCGTTCCTGTTTCTGTTCGAGCTGTTCTTTTAGTTTCTGAATCTCTTCTTTATACTGGTTGATCTCAAGCTGTTCTTTTTCAATCGTGATACGGCTCTTTTCAAGGTCAGCTAAAAGATCCTCAAAATTCATGGCATTTTCACTGATCCGTCCCTTAGCGTCCTCGATGATATCTTCGCCAAGACCGAGTTTCGTGGAAATCGCAAATGCATTACTCTTTCCAGGAATACCGATTAAAAGACGGTAAGTCGGGCTTAAAGATTCCACGTCAAATTCACAGCAGGCATTTTCTACGCCGGAGGTCTGCAGGGCAAATACTTTCAATTCGCTGTAATGAGTGGTTGCCATGACACGCGCACCGTACAGTTTTAATTTCGATAAAATGGAGATCGCAAGTGCGGCACCCTCCGTCGGGTCAGTTCCGGCACAGAGTTCATCGAAAAGCACGAGGGAGCGGTCGTTGACCTGGCTTAAAATGCGGGTGATGTTTGTCATGTGGGAGGAGAATGTACTTAAAGACTGCTCAATACTCTGCTCATCTCCGATGTCGGCAAACACTTCCTCAAAAATTCCAAGCTCCGAACGCTCGGAAGCCGGGATGTGAAGTCCTGCCTGACCCATCAATGTCAGAAGGCCGACTGTTTTTAAGGAGACGGTTTTACCACCGGTGTTTGGACCGGTAATGATAAGCAGGGTAAAATCTTCTCCGAGGCGCACGTCGATCGGCACTACTTTTTTTCGCGTCGAGCAGTGGATGACGGCCTTTTTTGATATTGATCCGTCCATCTGTGTTGAAGGTCGGGGCAACACCATTGTAAGTCTGTGCGAAGGCTGCTTTTGCAAAATAAAATCAAGTTCCGTGAGTACGTTATAGTCGGTGTGAAGCTGCATGGAGTATCCTGCCGTTAAGTTGCTTAAGTTTGCGAGGATGACTTCGATCTCTTCTTTTTCTTTGATCAGTAACGCTTTGTATTCGTTGTTTAAGTTTACGACAGCGAGCGGTTCGATAAAGAGCGTGGAACCGGAGGAGGACTGGTCGTGCACCATACCGGGAACCTGCGATTTTGCCTCGGCTTTGACCGGCAGGCAGTAGCGGCCGTCGCGCATCGTGATGACAGCATCCTGTAAATAGCTGCGTGTGGTCGTGTTGTTGATCATCGAGTTCATCTGTGCGCGGATCTTATCGTTCATGCCACGCATGGATTTGCGGATGGAGCGGAGCGTACTGCTGGCATCGTCCGCGATCTCGTCCTCCGATAAAATGCAGCGGCGGATCTCATCGCATAACGGTGTGAGCGGCTCAATCTGATCGAAAAATCCGGTCAGTGAGTCGACCGGAAGTTCGTCTGTCCCGTCTGCTGCGGCAGGACGGTCCGGTCCGGTGTGTCCGATGCTGGTGCGGGAAAATGCTTTTGAACGTTTTGCTGCCTCTAAGAGAGAGCAGACGCGCAGCAGTTCCGTGATGCTTAAGGATGCACCGATCTCTAAACGTTTCAGGGAGTCTCGGATGTCGTGTACACCGGAAAAAGAGATGCGCCCACCTTTAAAGAGACGGTTTAGCGCATCTTTGGTCTGTAACTGTAAAAGATTGATTTCGTTTATGTCTGTGCCTTGGTGTGAGGGTAAGACAGCGTTTTTTTTGCGTCCTCGCTGGAAGCGTGCTCCGCGAGACGTGCGATGATTTTATTGTATTCTAATGTTTTTAAAACTTTTTCATTCATATGATTTGTAATTCCTTGTGGTTGAAAATTTAGTTTGCAGTGGCAGCATGCCGACGGATATGTGTGTTCGACTTTAGTCCGCAGTGCCAGCCCGAAAAATCAGAGATTGCGCTGGGTTGACGGGGAGTTGTGTTCAACTTTAGTCCGCAGTGCCAGCCCGAAAAATCAGAGATTTTCCGGGCTGACGGGCATTCGCCCTATCAAACATAAAAATAACAAAAAAGTGTCTGCGAGCAGCCATTTTTTGTTATTTCCATGTTTGGCACTGCTCATTGCTAATTCACATTATATCCCATTAATTAGGGGAATGAAAGCCGGAAATGCAAAAAATAGTGTTGCAAGCGTATGTGTTTCAAACTATAATAAACTAGGTGCGGTTTTCATTTTTGTTAAGGAAGGGAAAATCATGCAGGAGAAAGAGAAGGTGGCTTTTCTTTTATTAATGAACAGATCAAGGAGAAGCCGTTGAATAAAAAACGTCTTGTAAAAAAAGCATTGTTTACGGTAGCGCTTGCCGTAATTTTTGGTGCGGTGGCTGCGCTGGTGTTTAGTTTACTGCAGCCTGAGTTTTCAAACTGGTTTTACCCAGAGGAGAAGCCGGTTGTTACGATTCCGCAAGATGATGTCACGGAAACGGAGGAGCCAAGTCAGGGCGATATACAGGAAGCGTCGGAACAGAAGGATACACAGGAGACAGAGAACGACGGGCAGCAGGGAGAAAACGGGGCAGCGGAGAACAACGGATCGCAGGAAAATGGAGAAGTGGGAAACCCACAGCAGGAACAGACGGGTGAAACGGAAACAGAGCAGACCGGAGAGAATGTTCCGGACAATGACCTGCGGGAACTTGAACTTGCTGATTTTCAGAAGCTGCAGAACAAGTTATATGCCGTTGGAAAAGAAGCCAATAAGTCTATTGTGACTGTAACCGGCGTAAAGAGTGACACCGACTGGTTTAATAATCCGTATGAGAGCAAAGGTCAGGCCTCCGGAATCATTGTAGCGGAGAACAGCAGAGAACTTCTGGTTTTGACAGAGCGCAAGGCGATTGCGGATGCCCAGGAGATCTACGTTACATTTATTAATGATGTTTCAGTGAAAGCTGAGATGAAAAAATACGATGGCAATACAGGGATTGCCGTGTTGAGCGTAAAGACTTCGGAGCTTACAGAAAGTACAAAGAATGCGATCACGGTTGCAGTTCTTGGCAATTCACTGACCGTTACGCAGGGAACGATTGCGATTGCAATCGGAAGTCCGCTTGGAACAAATTATTCAATCCTGACTGGAAATATCACATCTACGACAAATAGTATTTCCACGATAGATCATAATTACAGTGTATTTACGACAGATATTGTCGGAAGCAGCAACGGAAGCGGAGCACTTGTCAATGTAGATGGCGAGATCATTGGAATCGTGATGCAGGGATACAGCAGTGCGGGGGATGAAAATACGCTGACAGCGATCTCTATTTCCGAGTTAAAATCATTGATTGAGATGCTGTCAAACGGACAGGATATCCCTTACTTTGGGCTTGAAGTGACAACGGTTACTGCGGCGATCGAACGTGAATATGAAATACCAAAAGGCGCCTATATCAAAGATGTCTGCATGGATTCACCGGCAATGGCGGCGGGACTTCAGAATGGGGATGTCATTACGGAGATTGACGGAGATGAGATTCTTACGGCAGAAAATTATGAGAAAAACTGCTTTCGTTAAAGCCGGAAGATACGGTGGAAGTGAAGATTGAGCGGCAGGGACCGGAAGGTTATACGGAAATCACCTGCACGGTAGAAGTCAGTGTACTGCCATAGAGATGTGAACCAGATACAGGCATGTATTTTAGAAGCAGAAATGCGGATGCGGCCATGCATGTCAGAAACAGAAATGTGGACACCGGTATGCGTTTTAGAAGCAGAAATGCGGATACAGGCATAATAATTTTAGAAAATAAAAGCAGGAATAAGGAGTAGTATGAAGTATATTGAGAGCCTCAGAGAGGGCGAGCGAATTAATGAAATCTATCTATGTAAAGTAAAACAGTCTGCACTGACAAAGGCAGGAAAACCTTATGATACATTGATCTTACAGGACAAAACGGGCACACTGGATGCGAAGATCTGGGAGCCTGGTTCTGTTGGAATCGACGAGTTCGATTCACTGGATTACATAGCCGTAATGGGTGATATCACCAGCTTTCAGGGCAATTTACAGCTGAATGTAAAGCGCGTCCGCAAGGTGCAGGAAGGGGAGTATGATCCAAAAGATTACCTTCCGGTCAGCGATAAGGATATCGACCAGATGTATGAGGAGTTAAAAGGCCTGATTGCGAGCATCAAAGAAGTGCATTTAAAGAAGCTGTTAGAGAGCTTTTTTGTGGAAGATGCAGATTTTGAAAAACGCTTTAAATTCCACTCTGCTGCAAAGACTGTGCACCACGGATTTGTCGGTGGTCTGCTTGAGCACAGCTTAAGTGTGGCAAAGCACTGTGATTATTTTGCAGGCTGTTATCCGATGTTAAACCGCGATCTTTTGATCACGGCAGCTATTTTCCATGATATCGGAAAATTAGAGGAGCTTTCCACATTCCCGGAAAATGATTACACGGATGACGGTCAGCTTTTAGGACATATTATTATCGGAACCGAGATGGTCGGTGACAGGATCCGCACGATCCCGGATTTTCCAAAGGGACTGGCAAGCGAGTTAAAGCACTGTATTTTAGCACATCACGGCGAGTTAGAGTTTGGTTCACCGAAAAAACCGGCGCTGCCGGAGGCATTAGCACTCAGTTTTGCGGATAATATCGATGCAAAGATGGAGACGGTGCGCGAAATCTTTAACAACGTGCCGGAAAATAATCAGGAATGGCAGGGGTACAACCGTCTGCTTGAGAGCAATATCAGACGCTCCGGGAAATTATAATTATGCAGAAAAATGATATCATAGAACTGAAAATCGAAGATATGGGCGTGGACGGCGAAGGAAATCGGAAAAATACGATGGCATGACCTTTTTCGTTAAAGATGCGGTGCTTGGAGATGAGATCGAAGCCCGCATCACAAAGATGAAGAAAAATTATGGTTATGCGAGAGTGGAGCAGATTTTATCGCCGTCTAAATTTCGTGTGACACCACAGTGTGAACTTCACAGGAGATGCGGCGGATGTCAGATACAGGCGTTGGATTATGAAAAGCAGCTGGAATTTAAGCAGAACAAAGTGCGCGGAAATCTGATTCGTATTGGCGGTTTTGCGCCGGAATTGATCGACCGAATCATGCTTCCTGTCGTGGGGATGAAAGAACCATACCGCTACCGGAACAAGGCACAGTTTCCGGATCGGTGCGGATAAAGATGGGAATCCGGTTGCCGGTTTTTATGCAGCGCGTACCCACAGTATTATCCCGGTCAATGACTGTAAACTGGGTGTGGAGGAAAATCAGATTATTTTAAATGAAGTCCTTTCTTATATGAAAGAATGTCATGTGGCATCTTACGATGAAAATACAGGTAAGGGGCTGGTTCGTCATGTCCTGATCCGCTATGGGTTTTCCACAAAAGAGCTTATGGTCTGTGTGATTATCAACGGAAATAGTCTTCCTAAAGTGGAAAAACTGATCGACAGATTGACAGCCATCGAGGGAATGAAGAGCATTTCCATCAATCAGAATACGAAGAAAACAAATGTGATCCTCGGGGATGTGACGAAATGTATCTGGGGCGATCCATACATTACCGATATGATCCATCTACGCGATACGAAGGATTTTTCACTGACTGATACAGCGGTCGCATACCATATTTCACCGCAGTCATTTTATCAGGTCAATCCTGTCCAGACGGAAAAACTCTACAGCCTTGCGCTCGACTATGCGGGACTGACCGGAAAAGAGACCGTGTGGGATGTATATTGCGGCATCGGCACGATTTCACTTTTTCTTGCACAGAAAGCGGGAAAAGTTTATGGGGTGGAGATCGTCCCACAGGCAATCGAGGATGCGAAGAATAATGCGGCGCTCAACGGTATCAATAATGCTGAGTTTTTTGTAGGAAAAGCAGAGGAAGTGCTGCCGGCATTTTATGAAAAAAAGAAAGACACAGATGCAGATATGCTGCACCCGGATGTGATCGTGGTCGATCCGCCGCGAAAGGGGTGCGATGGTGTATGTCTTGAGACGATGCTTAAGATGCAGCCGGAGCGGATCGTGTATGTAAGCTGTGATTCGGCGACGTTAGCGAGGGATCTTAAGGTGCTTTGTGAGGGCGGATATGAACTTCGTAAGGTAAGGGCGGTGGATCAGTTTGGGAATACAACACATATAGAGACTGTGGTAAGACTACAAAGGAAACATACCTAGAAATCCTTGAATTTACGCACTTTGTTGACTTTTTCAGTTTCAACAGATTAGAGGAAAATCACAAGGAAAAGGTACTTGTAAACAAAGTAACCGTTGTGGTTGCCTTAGACCTCGGTACGGGGAACACAAAAAATTCCTGGATTATGAAAGTGAATATAGCGCTATCAATACATTGATAGAAGATAGGGATACTTGCAGCAGAGTGTCCCTATTTTTTATACAAAATTTTAAAATTCAGGAGGAAAAACAAATGGGAACAACACAGCGTAAAGAGCAAAGAAAAATGAAATTGGAAAAGGAAATCATCAGATTAACAAAACTGCATCAGAACAAGGACAAAAGAGAACTCATTCAAAATATCAATCATGTTCTAAGAGCCCAGGGAATTCATCTGAATAGGAAAGTTAAATGGATCTGTAAAGTAACAGGTTCTCCGGAAGGGACAGTATATACATGGTTTACCAATGCCAGATGCCGGCGAGAGAACAAAATCCCGTTGTATGCCCTGTGCCAGATGGCGCTCGCCTTAAGAATATCTGTATATGGTAGTTTTCAGTGCAGATTCATTTTAATGGAAATTGCAGAAGAAACAAAATGATTGATCGGAGATGATAAATTATATTGGCATCTAGCGGAGAAATGTAGTCCGAAGATTTATGGAATGGTACTCATTCCGAAAATGATACATGGCAGGGACAGACGTTAGATATTAAACGAGAGTTTCTGGATGAATTATATCTGAAAAATGGTGAATGACCAGTTAAATTAGTAAAAATGAACAATGGAGGGAAATCAGATGTCAAGGAACACAGCGACAGGAGCAAAAGTAAAACAGGAAAGAAAAATCACTTTTAAAAACAAGGAACATGAGATATTTTATAAACACCTATCTTTCTAAAAATGCTCGTGTCAGGATTCGTACCACAAAATCCCTTATTTATTGCCTGGGACTTTCAGAGGACACCAGACGCAATGCAAACCGGATCTATGATTTTAAGACTGGATTTATTAAACCGGAGTGCCTGCAGGAAGGATGGCAGACCAGTGGGAGTGAAAAGATTGTCCGTATTGCTTTTAACCTTTATACAGACGGAACACCTACAACTGATGAATATAAGGATACAGAAGCGCAGATTACAGAAACACGGCTTTATTCAATAAGCGATATATTCTGCACAGGGTACGCCAGATATTTTGGGAAGCAATTAAAATCCGATACCCGGACTATTGTTTCTACGTGGATTGGGAGGACATGTTTTATGCTGAAGATTAGGCTGCAAGGCACACAGGGGATA
>ENA-OQBD01001064-OQBD01001064.1-human-gut-metagenome-genome-assembly--contig:-NODE-1064-length-13332-cov-2.001515_pt1 | contig 13332 bp, 19 predicted proteins | sample MGYA00242742_ERZ504543 | MGnify/ENA primary metagenome ERZ504543 (study PRJEB26092, sample SAMD00036239) | human gut metagenome | host: Homo sapiens | study: EMG produced TPA metagenomics assembly of... | reverse complement strand
GATTACGGCAGATAATCCGGACTTGAAACTGAAACCTCGCTTGACGGCGAATATCACGATTTATACGTTGGAACGTGCGAATATCCTGACCTTGCCGAACAAGGCACTTCGTTTTATCCCCGAGCCCGCCATCATGGAATCGTTGGGTATGACCGTGACGGATCCGAATGCGGAGGTACAACCCGGAAAACGCTTGGTTTGGTCCCCGCCAAGGAAATACCTTGAGCCCGAGGCAGATTACGGTCGGAACCAGCAACAACAGCGTGACCGAAGTAACCGAGGGCTTGAGCGAGGGCGATGAGGTAGCCGTAGATTTAGCGAGCGCCGCCAACATGCCGGAAGTAGGTGCAGGAGCGGAGCGTAGCCCCTTCATGCCGGGCCCTCCGGGAAGCAACAAAAAGTAAGAGATAGTTTGCGTCATGAAAGAAATTATCAGATTAGACAATATAAAACGAGACTTCCACGTTGGCGACGAGACCGTCCATGCCCTGCGAGGCGTGTCGTTCACGATTCGCGAGGGGGAGTTCGTTACGATCATGGGAACCTCCGGCTCCGGAAAGAGTACGTTGCTGAACACGCTGGGTTGCCTTGATACTCCTACGAGCGGGGAGTATTACTTAGACGGAGTATCCGTGCGCACCATGAACAAGCGGCAGCGAGCGACCCTCCGGAATCGCAAGATCGGATTCGTTTTTCAAAATTACAATCTGTTGCCGAAGACGACAGCGGTAGAGAACGTAGAGCTTCCTCTCATGTACAATCCTACTTATAAAGCGGCCCAAACGTAGGGAGAAGGCGGTCAACGCCTTGATCGCCGTGGGCTTGGGGAGACCGACTGATGCATAAAAGTAACCAGATGTCCGGTGGCCAGATGCAGCGTGTGGCGATCGCCCGTGCCTTGGTGAACGATCCGGCGGTGATCCTTGCGGATGAGGCTACCGGCAACTTGGATACCCGTACCTCTTTTCGAGATCTTGGTGCTCTTCCAGCGCCTGCACGCCGAGGGGACGCACGATTATCTTCGTCACCCACAACCCCGGAGATCGCCCAATACAGCAGCCGGAATATCACGTTGCGCGACGGTCATGTAACCGCCGATACGGTGAATACGAATATCTTGAGCGCCGCCGAGGCTTTGGCCCGCCTGCCCAAGAATGATGATTAGAATAATGAATTAATGTGGTAATAGCATATTATTTAGAATGAATACGACGAATTTACTAAAGATAGCCCTCCGGGCCTTGGCCAATAACAAGCTGCGGGGATTCCTCACAATGCTGGGTATCATCATCGGCGTGGCTTCCGTGATCACGATGCTGGCCATTGGTCAAGGCTCGAAGCGGAGTATACAGGCGCAGATCAGCGAGATGGGCTCGAACATGATCATGATCCAGCCGGGAGCCGACATGCGTGGTGGTGTCCGCCAAGACGCCTCTGCCATGGAGACGCTGAAGCTACAGGACTACGAGGATATCGTGAACGAGACTCGCTACGTCTCCGCCACTTCGCCCTCCGTGAACAGTAGCGGGCAGGTCATCTATGGCGCCAACAATGCCCCGACCACCGTCTACGGTATCAGCCCGGATTATATGGAGATACGCCGATACGAGGTGGAGGATGGCGATATGTTCAGCGATCAGGACGTGCAGACCGCCGCCAAGGTATGCGTGATCGGGAAGACGGTGGTGGATAACCTTTTCCCCGGCGGAGAGAATCCCGTCGGTAAGGTGATCCGTTTCCAGAAGCTACCGTTCCGGGTCGTGGGCGTACTGAAAAGCAAAGGATACAATAGCATGGGAATGGACCAAGACGACCTGATCTTAGCTCCATACACAACTATTCGAAAAAAAGGTCTTGGCCATTACCCATTTGCAAGGTATAACCTGCTCGGCGCTCAAGGAGGAGTACACCGATCAGGCCATAGACGAGATATCGGAGATACTGAGGCGTAACCATAGGCTGCGGGAAACCGATGATGATGATTTCACGATCCGGAGTATGCAGGAGTTGAGCACGATGTTGACAAGTACGACGGATATAATGACGACGTTGCTGGCCGCGGTGGCTGGTATCTCTCTTCTCGTTGGTGGTATCGGTATCATGAATATCATGTACGTGAGCGTGACGGAGCGTACGCGGGAGATCGGCCTCCGTATGAGTATCGGCGCGAAAGGCATGGATATCTTGGCTCAGTTCTTGATCGAGTCTATCCTTATCAGCGTGACCGGAGGATTGATCGGCGTGCTTTTCGGCGTGGGAGCCGCCTTGATCGTGAATGTCGTGGCGCATTTCCCGATCTATATCCAGCCGTGGAGCGTACTGCTCTCTTTCGTGGTATGTACGGTGACGGGCGTGTTCTTCGGATGGTACCCGGCCAAGAAGGCGGCGCAGCTCGACCCGATCGAGGCCATACGCTATGAGTAGACGAATGCTCACTAGATAAGGCTACATGGCTCATATAACGGTAGGAATGACTATATTTGCGTAGCACTAAAGAGGATAATAAGATGAATGACACACCACAATCTCCCCCTATCAAAGGTTTGGGAAAGTTGATACACATCGCGGGATGGGGTATCCTGTTCTGCTCCCCCTTTTTCTTCACGGGGAGGGAGTCGCAAGTCACGTTCGAGGGCTATTTCCGGAGCATCATCGTGCCGCTTTCCTTCATGCTCGTCTTCTACTTGAATTACGGGTGGCTGGTGAGGCGGTATTTGTTTAACCGCCGGACAGGGCGTTTCCTGCTGATCAACCTATTGCTTATCGGGGGTATGATGCTGTTCGTGCATCTCTGCATGCGCTATTTCTATCCGCCGGAGATGCATCACCCACCCCGTCCGCCCCGCCCGTTGAACGAGACGGTGGGGTTCTTTCTCGTCAACGCCGTTATCTACTCCTTGGTAGCCGGCCTTAGCGTGGCGATCAAGATGACGGACGGATGGTACCGGGTGGCGGCTATCCAGCGGGAACTGGAGAAGGAACGTGCCGAGGCGGAATTGCAGAACCTGAAGAGCCAGCTTAATCCGCATTTCCTGTTTAATACGTTGAATAATATCTATAGCTTGATAGCGTTCAGCCCGGAGAAGGCACAGGAGGCGGTGCACGATTTGAGCCGCTTGCTTCGCTATGTCTTGTATGAGAGTAGCCAGCCTTTTGTCCCATTGGAGAAGGATTTCGACTTCCTTCGTAATTATGTGGAGCTGATGCGTATACGCCTGCCCAAACATGTGGAGCTGAAAACGAATATCGTCGCTTCCTCCCCGGGAACCTTGATCGCCCCCCTGTTGTTTATCTCCTTGGTTGAGAATGCGTTTAAGCATGGGGTGAGCAATAATAAGCCGTCTTTCATCCATTTGGATATCCATCAGGAGGGGGCGGAGGTAGTTTGTACTATTGTGAATAGCTATTTCCCGAAAAGCCCGGATCAAGATAAAAGTGGTTCCGGTATCGGGCTGGTGAATCTGGAGAAACGCTTGGGGCTGCTCTATCCGGGGCATTTCTCGTTCCAATGCGGTCGGGAGGGGGATAACTATTCTTCTTATCTATCAATTACTATAAACGAGACTGAGATATGAGATTGACTTGCGCTATTATTGACGATGAACCTTTAGCGGTTAGCTTGCTGGAAAGCTACGTCTTGAAAACTCCGTTTCTGGATTTGCAGGGGACTTATAATAGTGCCTTGGACGCTCTTTCCGACTTACGGGATCGGCCGGTGGATCTGCTTTTTCTGGATATCCAGATGCCGGAGTTGAGCGGATTGGAGTTCTCCCGTATCTTGAACGCCGATACTCGTGTCATCTTTACGACGGCTTTCGATCAATATGCCGTGGATAGTTACCGGGTAAATGCGCTGGATTATTTGTTGAAGCCAATTAGTTATCCGGACTTCCTTGCCTCGGCGAATAAGGCGTTGCGATGGTATGAGTTGCTCCGTAAGCCGGTGTCTTCGGAAGAGAAGGAAGAATCTGCGCCAATTGCGGAGAAGGGCGGGATGGAGAGTATTTTTCGTCAAGAGTGAGTATAAGCTGTTGCAAATAGAGCTGCGCAAGATATTATATATTGAAGGATTAAAGGATTACGTGAAGATATTCGTGGAGGATGAGCCCCGTCCGGTCCTTTCGTTGATGAGCATGAAGAGTTTGGAGGATATGTTACCTTCGGATCGCTTTGTGCGTGTTCATCGCTCTTTTATCGTCCAGCCGGAGAAGATCAAGGTGATCGAGCGGAATCGGATTGTCTTTGGAAAGGAGTATATCCCGATCTCCGACAATTATAAACAGCATTTCCTAGAGATGATAGAGCGTAGATCGATCCTGCCGAAATAACCGCTGGTTAGTTGAACAACTGGAGCAATAATTTCTCTATCGCTACGGTCATAGGACGTCCGTCGCAGGAATAGTTGTTTACGAATAGGGCGATGGCGTATTGCTTATCGCCTTTGTTTATATATCCCGCGTATCCTTTTACCCGGCTCATGCTTCCGCTTTTAAGATGGGCTTTTCCTTGGAGGGATGAGCCTTTTAAGGAAATTCTCACGAGCCTTCTATCCCCGCTACGGCAATGATTCGTAGAAGGCTGTGTGTTGTTGTGAACATGGTTTTCATATAAATCAATAAATCAGCTACAAAAGCTGTTGATAACTTGTTGGTAACCGCAAGACCGCTACCGTCGTACATCCAGACGCACGAGAGGTCGAGTCCTTTCCCTTGCCAATATTCCCGAAGCACTTGGATACCCCGGTTAAAAGAAGACAGAACCTCTCCCTTACGGGGCGTATAGCGTAGGCCGATTGTCTTGATCAAGGCATCGGCGAATAAATTATGGCTGACATGATTGGTCACTTCCACGATTTCCCGAAGCGTAGGGGAGTAAGTGGTAACAATCTCGGTCCGTTTCCCGGGTTGCCACCTACCGGCTTCCCGCAAGATACGGAAACAAGACGGTGATTCGCCGACCGTGATCCCTTCATGTTCCAATTGCCTAGTGAGATAATCCGCTAGGAAAAGAGCCGGGTCGGGAATATCCCCTTTGAGCGGATACCATTCCCGGTTAGCGGGGACAATGCCATATCAAATAACGATCCGTGGCGAATGGCGCCCCTACGATAAAAGAACTATCCGAAGATACTTGCTGGGCCGTTAAGTAATTATGGAAATGGATGCCGGATAATTCCGGTTCGGTTCCTTTCAACTTCGGGCGGGTTCCCGGGAGCTCCGGTTTGCAACCCTAATTTATAAAGATTGTCGAATACGCAAAGCCCATAGCTTCCGGCACCATAATAACTACCCATATCTTCGCCAACCCATTTAAGGGAAGTGCCTTCCGTGTCAAATATACTTTCATCAGCGATTACGGCTCCTTGTATTTTATGGATACCCACCTTTTTCAAGGCGGAGATCCATTCCTGTAGAAACCGCTTATGATCCGGGGCAAAATGCGCTGAGCCAAGGCTGGGATCTCCGCTTCCCTTGATATATAAAATTGCCTTTTAACAAGCCGTTCTCGATGGAGCCGTCGTATTCTAATGCCGTAGGAAAGCGATAATCCTCGCCCAGTATCTCCAATGCGGTAGCGGTCGTAACCGTTTTCATGACCGAGGCTGGGGTCAGCTGCCGGATTGTATCGTAAGCGAATACCGTCTCGCCACTGTTAACCTCTTTCACGATCAAGGAAAATGAAGCTCCTTCCATATAAGGCTTGCGCAGGAATTGCTTGATAGGTTGTGGAGTCTGTGCCCCCACTGAAAGGTATAAGCAAGAAATGAGGAAGAAAAAGGATATTTTACGTATCATGATGTTTATATATTCTACTTTATTCTATCTTTGTCGCAAGCAAAGATATGAAAATAATATGAATCCACTGTTTGACAAGCCTTTTACGTTTGACCGTGTAATACGCATAGTGTTCGGTATACTGGTCATCTCAGGAATTATTTATTTGATAGCCTTATTACGAAACGCTTTGTTACCTTTCCTGATCGCTTGGTTACTGGCTTATATGATGCAACCGTTCGTAAAGTTCTTCCAATATAAATTATGTTTTAAGAGCCGCATCTTATCGATTATGGCGGTATTGGTGACTTTAGGGCTATTGATAACGTTGCTGGTAGTCATGGTCATTCCTTCCATCGCGGCTGAGGCGGATAAAACGCTAGAACTGATCCGCACACATGATCCCGGTGAAGGTCATGTCCCTTTGATCCCGCATTCATGGATGGAATATCTGGAAAGTAATGTGAACTTCGCCCAGATCATGGAGTTATTGAGTAAGGAGAATTTGTTGAAAGCGGTGAAGCAGATTGCGCCCCAGTTATGGTCTATCTTATCGAACACTTTCTCAATCCTTTTCAGTATCACGATCGTGTTCGTGATCTTGCTTTACTTTATTTTCATCCTTTTGGATTATGAGAAGATCGCGAATGGTTGGATCGATTTGATACCGGAGCGTTACCGTCCGTTCCTGCAAGGTTTGGCTGAGGATGTGGAATACAGCATGAACCGTTATTTCCGCGGACAATCGTTGATCGCTCTTTCTGTAGGGGTTCTCCTCGCGATTGGTTTTAAGATCATTAATTTCCCGTTGGCGGTCACGCTGGGCCTGTTTATCGGTGTGCTGAACTTAATTCCCTATATGCAGGCGATCGGTATTATCCCGATGATTCTATTGAGCTTATTGCGTTCGGCCGAGACTGGAGAGAACTTCTGGTTGATCTTTGGTATGGCTATTTTAGTCTTGGGTATCGTACAATGTATACAGGATTTATATCTTACCCCCCGCATAATGGGTAAGGCTATGGGACTGAATCCCGCCATCATCTTACTCTCATTATCCATCTGGGGAACGATCTTAGGCTTTATCGGCTTAATAATAGCCCTCCCATTAACAACCTTATGCTTATCTTATTATAAACGATTTATCTTGCATGAATATAATGAGTTAGATTCCAGAAGCCTTGCTCATCAACCTAAACAAGAGGAAATAAATTCAGAATTTAATCGCAAAAAAATAGCCATATCTATTGCGTATTGAAAAAAATATCCCTACCTTTGCACCCGCATTACAGAAGTAACGCATAGGATGATTCGCTAGCTCAGCTGGTAGAGCACAACACTTTTAATGTTGGGGTCCTGGGTTCGAGCCCCAGGCGGATCACTGAAAACAAAGAAAAATCAAGCAAATCCCTGATAATCAGACATTATCAGGGATTTCCTTTTTTCTGGCAGGTAGCAGAAAATAGCCGTTTCAAGCATATTATCGGTGGATAAATCGTGGGACTAAAATTTAGTTCAAAAAAGTCCCACGAATTTGTATCTTTCTCACTGATTCATAGTCTTTTGCATAGACTGACTTTGGAAGAGAATACATAGTTTTGTAACTTTAAAAACGATGTAAAAATGGCTCGAAAATCATTTTCTGTATTGTTCTTCATCAAGAAAGGCAAATTATTAAAGAACGGAGAAGCACCAGTGTGCATGAGAATCACCGTAAACGGCTGTATGGTAGATATTTCTATCAAAAGAAGCTGTCCCGTAAACCTATGGAATCAGGCAAAAGAAAATTCAAAAGGCAAAGACCGTATGTCGGTGGAACTGAACCACTACTTAGAAATCACCCGTTCGCACGTACACCAAATTTATAGAGAACTGGAAACTTCCGGCAAAGTTATTACTGTTGATCTTGTGAGAAAGTTGTTTTATGGTGTGGACGAAGATAACAAAACGCTATTGCAGGTATTCAGAGAGCATAACGAACAAAGCCGTAAGCTGATCGGCAAAGACTTTGTAAGTAAGACCGTTCAACGGTATGAAACCACTACCCGATATTTAGAGGAATTCATTAAGAAAGAATATCAGCTATCGGATATTGCTCTGAATAATTTGGAAGCTAACTTTATTTCTAAGTTTGATGCATTCTTGAAAATAGAAAAATGGTTGTGCGCAGAACTCTGCTATCACCCGACTAAAGAACTTGAAGAAGATTATCCGCATTGCTTTGGAAAACGACTGGATAAAGAAAGATCCATTTGCTTACTACCGCTTCAAACTGGAAGAAACTGATCCCGAATTTCTGACGATGGACGAGATTAAAATCATTCTCGCTAAAGAGTTCACAATTAAACGAGTAGAACAGGTACGTGACGTTTTTGTCTTTTGCATTTTTACTGGCTTGGCGTTCAGCGATGTGAAAGATTTATCACCCGAACACTTGGTAAAAGACAACAAAGGGGAACTTTGGATAAGGAAGAACCGCCAAAAGACCAAAATCATGTGTAACATTCCTGTGTTACCTGTGGCAGCTTCTATTCTTGAAAAGTATAAAAATGTGGTAGAATGTACCGGAAAACTATTGCCAGTATTGAGCAATCAACGCATGAACAGTTATTTGAAAGAGATTGCAGATGTATGCGGATTACAGAAAAAATCTGTGCACACACGTTGCCCGGCACTCCTATGCCACCTCTATATGCCTAGCGAATGGCGTGAGTATGGAAAATGTTGCCAAGATGTTAGGTCATGCAGATACGAACGTAACTAAACACTATGCACGGGTATTGGATCAGAATATTCTAAAGGATATGCAGAAAGTAAATAGCTGTTTGTCGGAATTAGCTATATAAATAAGACTATAGCCAATATAGAAAAAGGATTGGGAAAAATGAATTCATTTTCTCAATCCTTTTTCTATTAAAGTAAGTTTTCCAGAACTCAATATGAAACATTGACAAAGGTAAGTTCCGTATTTAGCCTGTTCAAGTCCAAGCCTTCGGTTTAGATAAAAATCTTCCTCTCATTGCATTCGAGCGTATTTTTATCTAAAGACTTGCACAGACTAAATACTTCACTGGAAAAGTCAATGATTCAAATTAAATTCCGAAAAACAATATTTTCGAGGGTGGCAGGTTATTCCTTCCAGCTTTCAAAATAGTGCTTTTGAAGTAGTTTATCAATGTCGCTCTGGCGGTAGATGATTTTACCTTTTATCTGGATAAAGGGAATTAGCCCTGTATCTCGCCACTCTTGCAGGGTTCGCAAACTGACATTCAGTTTTTTAGAAACCTCATTATTAGAAAGAAAGCACTCCCCGTTCAGGTGGGGCTTATAGTGCTTGACAATTGATTCAATACCGTTCAGCATTGAATCGAGCGAAGAAATGAACTCTTTGACTTGTGGTGTATCTTTATTTATTAGTTCCATGATTGAAAGATTGTTTTATTGAAATATTGATTTCAAGATTGCTAGATAGCTGGTTAGTTGCGCAGATAGTCACCTAGTGATGAAATGTTAAGTACATCTTTTCCCAGATCATAATCTATATAGAGCCGTTTGGATGCAGTGGTAATAAAATACTGGCTACCATCTTGCTGTATCTCATAAGTAGCGGGAGAAGCTTGTTTAGTGGTTTCCGATACATATATAATAGAAAGAAGATACTCTTTATCATTACGGTAGATAATAACCGTAGGATTCAGATTAACACTTTCCCATGTACCGACAATGGAAAACAGATTAAAGGACGGATAATCTTCTTTAGTTTTTTTCATAAGGTGTAGTTTGTTTGGGTGATTGATTCCGTGTTTCACTATCTGTAATAATTCTTTCTATATCAGAAGATTTATAATAAATCTTACTGCCGATTTGAGAATAAGCCAGTCGCCCGCTACTCCGATAATATTGCAGTGTTCGCTTGCTAAAGCCCAACAACAGACATACTTCCTGACTATCCAGCCAGTTTTCTACTTTCTGGGTATGAGCGCTGCACAAACTTTCTATTCGTTTGGCAAACTCGGTGAACCGTTCGCAGACATACGAAAAGGTTCTCTTTTCAATGGTTACTACTTCCATACTTCTAATTTTAAATGGTTTATAAAACGTGTTGATTCTATTTTCATCGGCAAATGAAAGAAGAATCAAGAGCCGTTTTTCAAAACTGTCCAGAAGTGGTATGAAGTGGTTAGTATTGGCTTGATAGCAAAAAACTTTCTTTCACTGCAAATTTACTAAGCAGATTATTTGTATGTTTCCAATAAGTAACATATATTTGTTCCCGAATAGTAACAATATATAAAATGAAAGGAATAAGCACAATAGGAGAAAGAGATCGGGAAGCCACTGAAAGGCGACTATTAGATACCATCGGTAAAATGATTGCCGAAGATGGCTTTGAAAAAAATTGGCATTAATGCTATAGCAACCCAATCAAATGTTTCAAAGATTTTGATATACCGTTATTTTGGTTCTGTTGAGGGGCTTATGGCTGCTTATATAAAGCAATATGATTTCTGGCTCAATTTTCCCCTTGAATATCCTAATCGTGAAGAACTACCTTTGTTTGTAAAAAGAATGTTTCAGGGGCAGATTGAACAACTAAGGAATAATCCAACTCTAAAAAGGCTCTATCGGTGGGAACTATCATGCAATAATGATATGATCGTAAAACTAAGAGAACAACGAGAAAAGGTTGGAGTAAATCTTGTTAAGAAAGTGAGTGAACTAACAGGACATCCACAAAACGAAATAGCAGTAATGGCTTCCCTTTTGACAGCATCTATCACTTATCTTGTGATGCTGGAAGATTTCTGTCCGATATACAATGGTATTCCCTTGAATGAAAACTCTGGATGGGAACAGATAAACGAAGGAATTGAGCTATTTATCAATAAGGTATTTCAAAATGAACACTGATTTTATACAAATAGTCAGTTATGCTTCTAAAGCTCCTTCGGGGCATAACACACAACCTTGGAAATTCGTCATTGCCGATAGTGCAATTACGATTGTTCCTAACTTAGAAGTAGCACTACCTGTCGTTGACGGAAATAACCGGGAATTATTTATTAGTTTGGGTTGTGCGGTCGAAAACCTATGTATTGCAGCTAGTCACTTCGGTTATAAAACTCAACTAGCTGAATATAGTGTAAAAGGTATAATTATAGAATTAACAAAGAGTGACTTTATAATTGAAGATATTCTATTCCACCAAATAGAGAAACGACAGACAAACCGTAGTATCTACAATGGAAATAAAATATCAAATGGAGCACTGGAACAACTTCAATCCATTCATAAAAAAGGAACTATACAGTTATACTTTATCGAGATAGGGACATCACTAGCTGGCACAATAACTGACTATATAATGAAAGGGAATGAAATTCAAATGAATGATGTTACATTCAAGAATGAATTGCTTTCATGGATGAGATTTAATAATAGCAAGTTGAATCTACACATGATGGATTAAGTTATCTGGTTTTTGGAAATCCACCACTTCCCAAAAGGTTAGCACGCCCAATAGTTAGCTTATTTCTGAAACCTGACATACAAAATAAGTCAGATAGAAAGAAAATAGTTTCTTCTTCTCATTTTGTGGTATGTACCATATTGCAGAATTCGTTTCAAGAGTGTATTAACGCTGGACGAACTCTGCAACGCTTTCTATTGAAAGCAACCGAGGTTGGAATTTCTTATGCGTTTCTGAATCAACCATGTGAAGTTGAAATATTAAATTCTGCCTTACAAGATAAGTTGCCAGTCAATAAGGATTTTCCAATCTTGATACTCAGAATAGGCTATGCAAAGTCAATTCCCTATTCTCCCCGTAAAAAGATTGAAACATTACTAATCTAATATTTTTTTTACCCGCAATGTTCCCGAATAGTAACAATTAATATGATAACAATTTAATAAAACTAACATGAAGAAAATGGGATTGACATTCATTTATTTATGGCTTATCAGCCTTTGTTCCTGCCAAAAGGAACTAATCGAATATGAGAAAGGAGATGTGAAAGTATGCATTGAACAGGGTGAGCAATGGTTACATGATTTTCCTTTGTTCCTAGGTATCAATAAGAAAAATCCACCACAGATTGCTATCTGGCTGGAAGATACACAAGGGAAATATCTCTCAACAGTTTATGTAAGCCATAAAATTGCAACTCAATCATGGCAAGCATCGGGAGGAAACCGACGAAAAGAAGCTCTACCACACTGGTGTTATTCACGTCGAGTGAAATACGATGATGGACTTTATTTGCCAACAAAAAAAGAACCGTTAATAGACGGTATTTCAGGAGCAACCCCACACAAAAGCTTTGAAATCAAACTAAGCCCGACAACAACATTAAAGAAGTTCATAGTAAAAATAGAAATTAATCACTCTACTGATTTCAATGAATACTTTCCTAAATCCGCTAAAGAGGGAGAAGCTAACTATTCAGGAGGGAAAGAAGGAAGCGGACAACCAGCTATTATATATGCTGCTAATGTCAATTTGTCGTCAGGAGAAAAATCATTTGAAGCAAACCTGATTGGACATAGTAGTCCTGATGGAAGTTCTGGGGGGATCAACGAAGATACATCGAGACTGACAACTGCTTTACATATTGTAAAACGAATAAATGTAACTATCCAATGAAAAAGATTATCCTACTAATTATAGCAAATTGTATTGTTGCTATTGCAACAGCACAACAGACAGAACGCTTCACTTTTGCAACAAGTGTAGGAACAGGAATAGACATGAATGAACCAGCAACCACCCCATTTGCATGGCAGATTCTAGGTTATTATGCTATCAACAAACACTTATTTATGGGCATTGGGACTGGACTATCCATTTATGAGAAAACTCTAATCCCATTATTTGCAGATGTGAAATTTAGAATCATAAAACCAAGAAAATTCACACCTTATATAGAATGTGGTGTTGGCTATAGTTTTGCACCAGACCAAAATGCAAATGGAGGTTTTTACCTAAATCCATCCGCTGGAGTAGAATATTCAATTTATAAAGATAAGAAGTTGTTCCTGGCTTTAGGATATGAATCACAGAAGTTTGAACGGCTTAAGACACAAAAGCAATCATTACTTACAGCCGAGTTTGCAGAGAAACTGATGCACAATTCTATTGCAATAAAATTGGATTCATGTTCTAAAAATATAATGATGTCATAAACAGAGAATACAATTAGCAACATGAGCCTATAATTATTTGAGGATTTCAGATGATTTGCGACCGTTAATAATCTATTTTTTATACTTTTGCATTGTACCAACTAACAAAAGTATTCACTTCTTATGAAACTCTGTATATAGCTACGCTCCTGCGAATAGCCTCCTTCAAGAAAGCTATTCAGCTATTTGACAAATAACGATTTATTTGCCACAGAGATTTACATCTTTTTATTTATGAATTTACGAGCAGGCAGACTATATTATACAGTCTGCCCGTGTCGTTTCATTTTACTATTGAACAATAAATCAATACATATAAACAAGTTATGATGACAAAAATATATCCACGCACCGGAGATAAAGCAAAACAGTC
>ENA-OQBD01001063-OQBD01001063.1-human-gut-metagenome-genome-assembly--contig:-NODE-1063-length-13363-cov-10.641432_pt1 | contig 13363 bp, 10 predicted proteins | sample MGYA00242742_ERZ504543 | MGnify/ENA primary metagenome ERZ504543 (study PRJEB26092, sample SAMD00036239) | human gut metagenome | host: Homo sapiens | study: EMG produced TPA metagenomics assembly of... | reverse complement strand
AAGCAGCACTGAATCAGAAACGGGAAGAACTTGCCGAGGAGATTGCATTTTACAAATTCCAGCAGTTTATGTTCCTGAAACAGTGGAAAGCACTGAAGGCATACGCAAATGAAAAGGGTATCCGTATCATCGGTGATATTCCGATTTATGTTGCATTTGACAGTGCCGATACCTGGGCAAATCCGGTTCTGTTCCAGTTTGATGAGGACAACCAGCCAAAAGCCGTTGCCGGATGCCCGCCGGATGCGTTCTCCGCAACCGGACAGCTCTGGGGCAACCCGTTATACAAATGGGACTATCATAAGAGCACAGGTTATGCATGGTGGCTGTTACGTCTGGCTCACGTGTTTAAACTGTACGATACTGTCCGCATCGACCATTTCCGCGGATTTGATGAATATTATTCCATCCCGTTCGGTGATCAGACGGCAGAGCGCGGCCACTGGGAAAAAGGACCGGGCATGGATCTGTTCAACACCGTCAAAGAAAAGCTCGGCGATGTGGATGTCATCGCAGAAGACCTGGGATATCTTACCGAGAGCGTGATCGAAATGGTGAAAGAATCCGGCTATCCGGGTATGAAGGTGCTGCAGTTTGCTTTTGACTCCCGTGAGGAGAGTGATTATCTGCCGCACAATTACGAGAGAAACTGTGTTGTCTACACCGGAACGCACGACAATGATACCATTCTTGGATGGTATTATGTCATGAGTGAGGAAGACCGCGAATTCTCCAAAGAGTATATGGGAAATGCAAAGAGTACCGACGAGGAACTCCCGTGGGATTTCATTCGCATGTCAATGGAGAGCGTGGCAAATCTGGCTGTCACTCCGATGCAGGAATTTTTAGGTCTTGGAACGGAGGCAAGAATCAACTATCCGTCCACACTTGGAAATAACTGGAAATGGCGCCTGCTTCCGGGACAGTTTACACCGGAAATGGCAAAGAGAATTCATCGGCTGACACAGATTACAGCACGTATTGCAAAATAAAAACACGCGCTGGAGAGAAAGCAAAACAGGCCGGGGAAACAAGCCGGAAGAGATTCCGGCAGAACAGGTACAGAGTTTAAAGGAGAGGCCTGCAGAATATGGAACAGGTAACAATCAGGGACATTGCCCGCAAATGTAAGGTAGGCGTGAGTACCGTATCGAGAGCGATGAACAATCATCCGGACATCAATCCGGAAACAAAAGAGATGATTTTAAAGGTGATTGCCGAATCGAATTACGTACCGAACAACAGTGCCAGAAACCTGAAGCGGTCGAATGCCAAAGCGATTGCCATTCTGGTAAAAGGCATGGACAACATGTTCTTCAACAACATGATCAGTGTGATTGAAGAGGTTGTGCGAAAAAAGAAATACGCCTGCATTATTGAGCGAGTCGAGGAAAAGGCAAATGAGGTAGACTCCGCGATCGAGATCGTCAAAGAAAAACGGCTGCGCGGCATCATTTTCCTCGGCGGAAACTTTACGCATCCGCATGAGAAAATGGCGCAGATCCCGGTTCCGTACGTGATCAGTACAATCGGGGCGGTTTCAGACGGAGGAAAACCGTGCGCGAGCGTATCGGTCGATGACTACAGGGAAAGCTATAAGATGGTAGATTATCTCTGTGGTCTCGGGCACCGGCGCATTGCCATCATTACCGCCTGCGAGGACGACATCAGTATCGGACGGCTCCGTCTGAATGCGTACCGCCAGGCTTTACTGGATCATGGGATACCTTATGACCCTGATCTGGTATTTCATATGACGAAGGACGACACGTATTCTTTCGCCACAGGGTACAAGATAACAAAAAAAATTCTGGAAAAAAAGACGGAGTTTTCCGCGCTGTATGCCACCGCGGATACGCTGGCAATCGGTGCGTGCCGTGCCTTAAAAGAGGCCGGGCTTACCGTGCCGGATGATATTTCCGTTGCCGGATTTGACGGAATTGATGCGGGAGAGTATTATATACCCAGTATCACAACGATCCGCCAGCCGGTGGAGCAGCTTGCCGCAGAGACGGCGAAAATGCTGTTTTCCTTAATTTCAGGAAAAGAAGAACCCTGCAGCAAAGTATACGATGGGGAACTCGTCGTAAGGGAATCTACGAAGTCGCGGATCGCGCAGCAGTAAAATATTTGCTGTTTCGCTGCCCCAAAAAGTGATTCAGAAGTGAACCGTCCCATTCAGGGAAAAGCTTTGAATGGAACTGCGAAAGCTGCCAATTGCAGGAAATCTGGAATGGCAGCGCAACTAAATGACACTGTGGGAATTTATCCACAGCAATACGAGGAGAAAAAAATGGAAGAAAGAATTCAGGCAATCTTAAAAGAGCGTTTTGGAAGAGATCTGGACAACTGCACAAAGAGCGAAATCTTTGAAGCCCTGATGGTTATCACCAAACAGGAGATGGCAGGTCGCAAAAGAAACACCGGAAGTAAGAAGCTGTATTATATTTCAGCAGAGTTTCTGATCGGAAAACTGCTGTCCAATAACCTGATTAACCTTGGCATGTACGAGGAAGTTGAAAAAGCACTTGCAGCTCACGGAAGAGAGCTGACCGAGATCGAGGAGATGGAAATGGAGCCGTCCCTTGGAAACGGAGGTCTCGGCCGTCTGGCAGCATGCTTCCTTGATTCTATCGCAACGCTTGGCCTGCCGGGAGACGGTATCGGCCTTAATTATCACTTCGGTCTGTTCCGCCAGCTTCTGGTCGACCACAAACAGAAAGAAGTGAAAAATCCATGGATCACAAATGAGAGCTGGCTCGTCAGACAGCCGGTATCCTTTGCAGTTCCGTATAAAAACTTCACGATGCATTCTACCCTGTATGATATCGACGTACCGGGTTACAACAATGGCTGTAACCGTCTGCATCTGTTCGATGTAGATACGGTAGACGAGAGTATCGTTCCATCAGACAGCATCAACTTTGACAAGCATCAGATCCAGAAAAACCTGACACTGTTCCTCTACCCGGATGACAGCGACCGTGCCGGACAGCTGCTTCGTATCTACCAGCAGTATTTCATGGTCAGCAACGGCGCACAGTTCATCCTGATGGAGTGCGAGCAGAAGGGCTACGATCTGCATAAGCTGTATGATCACGTTGTGATCCAGATCAACGATACTCATCCGTCCATGGTCATTCCGGAGCTGATCCGTCTGCTGCAGGAGAGAGGCTTTACCATGCAGGAAGCCATCGATGTTGTAAGCAAGACCTGTGCTTACACCAACCACACCATCCTGGCAGAGGCACTGGAAAAATGGCCGATCGATTACCTCGAGGAGGTTGTTCCGCACCTGATGCCGATTATCCACGAGCTGGACGCACAGGCAAAGAAGAAATACAAAGATGAGAAAGTAGCGATCATCGACAAGGATCAGCGCGTCCACATGGCACACATGGATATCCACTACGGATTTTCTGTTAACGGCGTTGCAGCACTGCACACCGAGATCCTGAAAAACTCCGAGCTGAAACCGTTCTACGATATTTATCCGGAGAAATTCAACAACAAGACAAACGGAATCACTTTCCGCCGCTGGCTGCTGCACTGCAACCGTGAACTGGCACAGTATATCGAGAGCCTGATCGGACCGGGATTCAAAAAAGATGCCGACGAGCTGGAAAAACTGCTCAAATACAAAGACAACAAGAAGGTTCTTGCAAAACTTGAGGAGATCAAACACAACCGCAAACTGGATCTCAAACAGTTCCTGTATGAGACACAGAATATCGCGCTGGATGAAAATTCCATCATCGATGTACAGGTAAAACGTCTTCATGAGTACAAACGCCAGCAGATGAACGCCCTGTACGCTATTTACAAATACATGGATATCAAGAGCGGCAACAAGCCGAAAACCCCGATCACCATGGTATTCGGTGCAAAGGCTGCACCGGCTTATATCATCGCAAAAGATATCATCCATCTGATCCTGTGCCTGCAGGAGCTGATTGATAACGATCCTGAGGTAAGCCCGTACTTCAAAGTGATTATGCTTGAGAACTACAACGTATCAAAAGCTGCAAAGGTGATCCCGGCAGCAGATATCTCCGAGCAGATCTCCCTGGCTTCCAAAGAGGCTTCCGGAACCGGAAACATGAAATTCATGCTGAACGGTGCCCTGACGCTTGGAACAGAAGACGGTGCAAACGTTGAGATTGGCGATCTTGTCGGAAAAGAGAACATCTACATCTTCGGAAAGAAACCGCAGGATGTCATCGACCTGTACGCAGATGCTGCTTACTGCTCAAAAGACATCTATGACGAAGATCCGGAGATTGCAAAGCTGGTTGATTTCATCGTCAGCGATGAGCTTCTTGCTATCGGCGACAAGGTTTGCCTGGAGAGACTCTACAAAGAGATCTTGAACAAAGACTGGTTCATGACGCTGCTCGACCTGAAAGAGTACATCAAGACAAAAGAAAGAGTATACAAAGACTACGAGAACAAAGATGCATGGAACAAGAAGTGCCTGATCAACATCGCAAAAGCAGGCTTCTTCTCCTCCGACCGTACCATTGCACAGTACAACGAGGATATCTGGCATCTGGCATAAGTGCAGAACATGCATACAAAACGCCGCCGCAGACGATTCGGTTCGTCCGCGGCGGCGTTTTTTAATGCAATTTTTATGAAAGATTCAGCCGTCTGCTTAAGATATAGCGGCAGATCAGGAACAGAACAACGCAGAGCACCACGGTGATGATAAGGGTGGAAACCGAGGATGTGGTAACCACAGCAGTCGGTGTGGAGTCCTGGAAAACACGGACGATGCTGATTCCGCCGAAGATCTGGATCACGGTAGTCATGCCGATGTAAGAGAGGACAGCCGTCAGAATTTTGTGGCTGGATACCAGGCTTCCGATGCTGATGGCGGCATAGAACAGAAGAATGCCAAAGAACAGCGAAGCGAAGAAGCCAACGATGGAAAACAGTGCCATACCGATGTGGTTCGTGATGCCGATCAGGGAAAAAGCAGCATCGGCAACACCGGTAATCTGTGCCCAGAGATAGGACAGAAAATCGGAAAAGGTCATGGCCTTGTTGTAAAAAAGCAGGGTGTTTGCGGTAAAATACCGGATTGCGTACGGCAGAAGCAAAAAAGCGAAGGAAGCGAGAACGGAAAGTGCGTTTAAGATGCTCCATGCGCCGAAAACCAGCATTTTGGAGAGAATATGATCCGTTGCCGATACCGGAAGGACGTTGGTCAGATACCCTTCGTCGGTAAAAAGATTTTTATAGTAGCGCTGGATCATCAGCACCTGTGTCATGACGGATGCGGCGATCACAATCAAAACGTACGCAAACAGATAGAGGACGATCAGCAGATCCGGCAGCTCAGAAATCTGGGAAAAGAGGAATCCGAAGCCTCCGAGAGCGCCCATGAAAATGGCAGCACCGTTCAGCAGCGCCATGTTTTTCCAGCATGCTTTCCACTCATGTTTCAGACATTTTTTTAACATTTGAATACCTCCCTGAAATAAGAATCAATCGATTCACCCTCCTGCATCCGGATATCCTCAACCGAGGCGTGCAGTTTTAACTGGCCCTCCTGAATGAAAATGACTTCATCCAGAATATTTTCGACATCTGAGATGAGATGGGTTGAAATGAGGATGGATGCGTCCGGGTCGTAATTGTTTAAAATCGTCGATAAAATATAATCGCGCGCAGCCGGGTCAACGCCTGCAATCGGTTCATCGAGACAGTACAGCTTTGCGCGGCGGCTCATGGTAAGAATAAGCTGTACCTTTTCCTTTGTTCCCTTTGACATGGTTTTTAAGCGATCCTTCGGACTGATTTTTAAAGATTCCAGCATGGCGTTGGCGCGGGAAGTATCAAAATCGTCGAAGAAATCGCTGTAATAGGTCAAAAGATCCGAGACGCGCATCCAGCTGCCGAGATACATTTTATCCGGCAGATATGAAACAATTTTTTTTTGTCTCAATACCGGGATGGTTGTTGTCGATACAGATTTCCCCTTCACTTGGCGTAAGCAGACCATTCAGCAGTTTTAGCAGGGTTGTTTTTCCGCTTCCGTTCGGACCGAGCAGTCCGATGATTTTTCCAGAGTCCAGGGAAATATTGATGTGATCGAGTGCGGTATGATTTCCAAAGCGCTTCGTAAGATCTTTACACGTTACAAGTTCAGGCATGATTTTCTTCCTCCTCCATGGTTTTTGCGAGTAACTGCAGGATTTCCTCCGGTGTAATGCCGAGCTGTTTCATATGGGCAACAAAAGCAGATACTTCTGCGGCGGCAAGTTCTTGTTTCATCTGATGAATTAACTCCTTATCTTCTGTGATAAAGCGTCCGCTGGTTCGCTGGGAATAAATGAGTCCGCTGCGTTCCAGTTCGGAGAGGGCTTTCTGCATTGTGTTGGGGTTGACGGCGGCCTCCTGCGCGAGATCGCGGACGGACGGAAGCTTGTCACCCGGCTGATATTGTCCGGTAACAATGTCCATCTGGACCCGCTCGATGATCTGCAGATAGATCGGCCGCGCGGAATCGAGGTTCCATGGCATAATGGCGTTCACTCCTTTTGTACTACTGTATTAATTTGATAATACAATCATACAATCGCTTTAGGGATTTGTCAAGAATTTTAAGAAAAAATTTTAGATTTCGAGGGAAAACTGTGGTAAACTAACCATAAGTGCGGCACAATAAAATTAGAAGAAAGACCGCAGAATCGTTCCGCCTGAAAGGACGGATGAAAGGGAGAATTATGGCAGAAATTAAACTGAAAAAAAGAGAAGAGATGGATCCGGCGTACTGCTGGGATCTTTCCAGCCTGTTTGCCAGCGATGCGGCATTTGAAGAAACAGAGCGGAAAATCGAGAAAAAAATTGAGACATTCCGTTCCAGACAGGGAACCATGAAAGAAAGTGCAGAAGCACTGTACCGTGTCCTTTCGGATCTGGACGAAATCAGTCGTGTATTTTCCAGCCTGTATGTATATGCAAGTCAGAAATACCATCAGGACATGGGAAATCAGAAATATCAGGGATATGCAGGAAAGATGGACAGCATGATGGCGGTTCTCGCAGACGCAGCTTCCTTTGTGGAACCGGAAATTCTGGAGCTCGATGAGGAAACGGTTGCGAAATTTGAAGAGACGTATGAACCACTCCGTCTGTATGACCGCGTATTAAAAGAAAATTTCCGAAAAAAGGAGCATATTCTTTCACCGGAAATGGAGGCTGTTCTTGCAAAAGCCGGAGAGATGGCAGCCAGCCCGGATCAGATTTTCTCAGCTTTTTCAAATGCAGACCTCAGATTTTCACCGGTCACGGATGCCAAAGGAAATCAGGTTCCGTTAAGCCATGGTACGTTTATCGGATTTTTACAGTCGAAGGACCGCCGTGTGAGAAAAGAGGCGTTTGAAAAATATTATGCCGAATATGAAAAACACAAAAACATGCTTGCCGCAACATTTGGCGCAAATCTGAAGCAGGCAGCGTTTTTCGCAGATGTGCGGAAGTATCCGTCTGCTCTGGCAGCGTCGCTGGATGGCGGAAATATACCGGTCTCGGTTTATGACAAGCTGCTTGAGGCAATTCATGCAAAAATGCCGGCCATGTATCGTTACGTGGCATTGCGCAAGAAGCTTCTTGGGGTAGAAGAGCTTCATATGTATGATGTATACGTTTCTCTGACGAAAAAGTACGAACAGAAGTATACGTATGAGCAGGCGACCGAGATTGTAAAGAAAGCACTTGCTGTGCTTGGTGAGGACTATGTGGCACTGCTGGAAAAAGGATTTTCAGAGCATTGGGTTGATGTCTACGAAAATGAAGGAAAACGCAGCGGCGCTTATTCCTGGGGATCTTACGATTCTCATCCGTATGTGCTGATGAGCTTTGACGGAAACATTGACTCTGTCTTTACCCTGGCGCACGAAATGGGTCATTCGCTGCATACCTGGTATTCCAACCATACACAACCGTATACGTATGCAGAGTACCGTCTTTTTGTTGCCGAAGTGGCATCAACCTGCAATGAGGCTCTGCTGATCCGCTATCTGCTTGAGCATGCGAAGGAAAAAGAGGAGAAAATTTTCCTGCTGAATTATTTCCTGGACCAGTTTAAGGGAACGGTATTCCGTCAGACTATGTTTGCAGAATTCGAAAAACGGATTCATGAGAAAATGGCAGAGGACGGCACACTGACCGCAGATGGCATTTCCGAGCTGTACCTGTCGATCAATAAGGAATATTTCGGACCGGATATGATTTCAGATCCGCAGATTGCGCTGGAGTGGGCGAGAATTCCGCATTTTTACACGCCGTTCTACGTGTATCAGTATGCAACGGGTTTTTCCGCTGCGATTGCGATCAGCAGCAAAATCCTGGCTGGGGAACCGGGCATTGTGGAAAAGTACAAACAGTTCTTAAGCGGTGGCTGCTCGATGGATCCGATCGACCTTTTAAAAATCTGCGGCGTCGATATGACAAAGCCGGAGCCGGTGGAAGAGGCACTGGATGTCTTTGCTTCTTATGTGGAGGAACTGGAGAAGCTTACGGCACAAGAAGAGTAAAAGTTAAAAGTGCATAAAAAACAATGGAAATATGTGTGAAAAATATACAAAGTTTGGCGCGCTTTTCCCTTGAAAAAGTTTTTGGATATGTTACAATATTATTACGGAATAAAAATAGAAAACTGGGATATGAAAAAAAATTGCGATTAAGAGGGAGAATTTCCATATTTCTGTCGAAGAAAGGAAATTAAGCAAAATATTTTCGGAAGGCGGTTTTGACCTTAAAAACAGGGCAGCCGCAGCCGGTTTTTTGAAAAAACAGACGGATAGCAGATGAATAAAGGGTGAGAGTATGAATTTATATGAGGCTATTTTTGTTAGAAAATCAGTAAGAAATTATTGTTTCGACACGCTTCCGCCGCAGACATTAGATAAGATTTGGGAGCATTACAAGGAAATGCCGGCGTTGTTTTCCGGCATCGGTGTGGATATGGCGATTCTGGACAACCGGAAAGGGCAGGAGAGAATGCTCAGTATGTTCAGTGTGAAGGCGCCGTATTATATGGCTTTTTATTCGGAGGAGTCAGAGCGATACCTGATGAATGTGGGCTATATTATGGAGCAGATGGTGCTGTATCTGTGCAGTATCGGACTGGGAACCTGTTTTATCGGAAGTAATCGTGTGAAAAAGGCGGAGCTTGAGAAGAACGGAAAGCGGCTGGTGGGGATCGTCGCTTTTGGTAAGAGTCATGGTTCGCATACGAGACGGCAAAGTGAGGCAAAGAGACTGCCACTGGAGGATCTTTGCGTGTTCAAAGAGGTGCCGCGGCAGTGGATGACGCAGATGCTGGAGGCGGCGAGACTGTCGCCATCCAGTATGAACAGCCAGCCGTGGAGATTTGTGGTTTATGATAACAGGATTCATATTTTCTCGAAGAAGCACAGTGTGGAGAAGCTTCGGAAGTGGGATGAGGTGAATTTTGGGATTATGTTTGCAAATATGATGGTGGCAGCGGAGGAGCTGTGGCTGGATGTCGACCTGATCAGACTCGGGGATATTTCGCAGAAAAACTTCTCAAATAATCAGTATGTGCTGAGCGCGATTCTGAAGGCGTAGAGGTGAATACGGACGACCGCGGACGACCTCGTGCGGCTTCGTACCTGCGGTGCAGCGGGCGAGAAAAAGAGGGCGGAACTTGTGGCGCGGAAGGGGCCCGGAAAAATGGGAATCAACGCAATTCGTCAGGAAACCTGATGGTTTCCCGACTCAGTGCGTTTTGACCTCTGGTGTTGTGCACCAGAGGTCATCCCATTTTTCCGGGCCCCTTCTGCGCTCACAGTTCTTGCCCTCTTTTTCTATGCCCGCTGCACCGCAGGCACGAAGCCACGCGAGGTCTGACGGTGGGGACGGGGGTAAAGCGTCTGGATCCGCCAGGAGGCGGATCGGCGTGAGCATGTGGGGTGGATAGAGGTCTGGATCCGCCAGGAGGCGGATCGGCGTGAGCATGTGGGGTGGATAGAGGTCTGGATCCGCCAGGAGGCGGATCGGCGTGAGCATGTGGGGTGGATAGAGGTCTGGATCCGCTAGGAGGCGGATCGGCGTGAGTATGTGAGGTTGGGAGGACGGATGGAAAGGAGTCTGGATTCGTCAGGAGGGTGGTTCGGTGTGAATTTGTGGGGGGAAGACAGCTGTGCGGGTGTCTGATGGAGAGCGAAAATTGAGGGAATCGTAGATACTTTTGATTTTTTTTGAAAAAAATTGAAAATAGGTATTGACAAATGAGGGGAGTTCCTGTATAGTATCATTTGTAAGGTGCAGCGAGCACTTAGCAAGATAAAAATTAATAAATGCGCGAGTGGCTCAGGGGTGGAGTACAACCTTGCCAAGGTTGGGGTCGCGGGTTCGAATCCCGTCTCGCGCTCTACTGGAAACCGGAATGTGTAAGCATTCCGGTTTTTGCGTTGTGGAAAAATAGATGAAAAAGAAATCTTATTTTTAAAACTTAAGAATATTGCATTTTAAATTTTCATATGCTATAATGCCGATAGGCAATGAAATGAATGGCTTGCAAAGTCAACAAAAGCCCCACGAGCTGCAACTCGTGGGGCTTTCTGTGCCTTTTGGGCAAGGCGGCTTAAACCTTAGGCTGGCTGCCAGTTATTTCTTACCGTCCAGCCATTTGCAGATATAGTAGGCTACTATACTTGCCATAACGGAAAGAAAAAATGAAATGAATAGTTCTTGCACTGTCAACCCTCCCTTCTCTGCCTGTCTGGGAGTGGCAACGTTCATTAGTATAACATACAATTCTTATTTCTAAAATAAAAAAATTCCCTGTTTTTATAAAAATTCAAGGCTTCGAAAAAAAAGTTCTTGCCCGGTAGTTACTACCGTACGGTATGCTAAGGATAACAAAGCAAATCAGCGAAAGGGGAATGTAGTATGAACATTACGATGGAGAATTTTAAAACCGCAAAGTATGATGTGTTTTCTATTTTTGATGACCGCTGGGGTTTGTGTACTGCGGGTACGCCAAGGGAGTATAATACGATGACGATCGGGTGGGGTACGATGGGTACGATCTGGGGACCGCCAAAGAAAGGAAAGCAGATCATTACCGTATTTATCCGTGAAAGCCGCCGGACGCATCAGATTCTGCAGAAGGAAGACGAGTTTACGGTCTGCTTTTTTCCAGAGAAATATCGGAAGGATCTTGGAATCCTGGGATCAAAATCGGGAAATGATGTGCCGGATAAGATCAGTCTGACCAGTCTGACACCGAAGATGCTGGGAAATGCGGTTGGATTTGAAGAGGCAGAGCTGACCTTTGTCTGCAAAAAAATCTATGCGGTCAGAATGGAGAAAGAAGATCTGCCGGAATTTACGCGCGATACTTTATATAAAGATGGCGATCTCCATTATCTGTATATGGGCGAGATTGAAGATGTCTTTGGCATGATTGAGGAATGAAACAGGAAAATTGGCGTGATGTATCAGTATTTCTTATCACAATCTTGTATATACTGCACCGGGCAGAAAGGCATCAGACTGCGTGAAATGCGGAAAATGTGAGAAAGTATGTCTGCAGCACCTGCAGATCAGAAACCTGCTGGAGGATGTGGTGAAAGAGTTTGAAGCGGAGCGTGCTTGAAAAAATTTCCGAAATTTACAAAAAGTACATCTGATCAGGGAGTAACCTGATCAGATGTACTTTTTTGTATGCAGTATACCAGAGTTTGATCCAAGGGGACCATTCTGCTGCAGAATAATTGGATTAATAGTTGGCTTTATAAGAATTTCTCTTTTCCGCCGTTACGCGGTGCATCCGCTCTGCCATTACAACCATCAGAATCAAAATGGCCATCAGGAATACCGGATACAGTCCGAAGGAAATATGCTGGCCGAGAACACCGAAAACCGGCGGCATCAGGCAGGTTCCGACGTAAGCAAAGGCCATCTGGATGCCGATGATTCCCTGGCTTAAGTCGGCACCGAAGTTTGCCGGTGTCTCGTGAATGATGGAAGGATAAATCGGCGCACAGCCAAGTCCGATCAGGATCAGGCCGATAAACAGAAGGGAATCGCCAAGCGGCAGCAGCATCAGAATCGTGCCGACTGCGATCACAGCCTGTCCGAGCCGGATCATTTTCTGGTCATTTAATTTCATTGTGATGAAACCGCAGAAGAACCGTCCGATCGTGATGCCAATGTAGAACAGGCTTGCCCAGCTTGCCGCACGCTTTGCATCGATGCCGCGGAACAAAGTACAGTAGCTTGCAGCCCACATGCCGGCAGTAGATTCTACCGCGCAGTAGCAGAAGAAGCAGGTCAGAACCTCTTTGACACCGGGAACGCGGATCAGGCGGGAAAAACTTCTCTGTTCCGGAACGGAGGTCTCATCTGCAGAAGCATCAGCAGATGGCTTCTGCCAGAGCGGAAGACTGAAAAATAAAATCAGAGTCAGCACAATCTGAAACAATGCGATGGTACGGTAGCCGTTGTTCCAGGTGGAATGATTGATGGCATATCCCATGACGACCGGCCCCGTGCTGCATCCGACGCCCCACATACAGTGCAGCCAGCTCATATGGCGGGCTTTATAGTGCAGGGCAACGTAGTTGTTCAGGGCTGCGTCCACGCTTCCGGCGCCGAGGCCATAGGGGATACCCCAGAGGCAGAGGGCGAGAAAAGAGTGGCTGACGGAGAATCCAAACAGCGCCACTGCTGTTGTGAGAACGCTTACTGCCGTGATTTTTCCGGTGCCGAAGCGGGTATTCAGACGGTCGCTGTTCAAACTGGATACGATTGTTCCGGCGGCAATAATCATAGAAATGATGCCGGCAGAAGAAACAGAAGTTCCAAGCTCCTGATACATGACCGGCCACGCTGAGCCGAGCAGAGAATCCGGCAGTCCGAGACTGATGAATGCCAGATAAATGACTGGTAACAAAAGTGAAACCATGGTAAAAACCTCCTCTTAAGAAAAGATAAAATAAGAATGAATCGTTTTCTTGCGTTTAACGCAAAACCAAGATTCATAAGCAGTTTTAAAGTATCATAACCGATAAAAAGAATCAATACTTTCTTTTTTTGATTTTACAGTAAAATCTTTGTGGAAAAAGCTGTAAATTTATTTATTAATGTAGATTATTTTTTATATCAAATTTATTAGTTGTACTTTACAGTACGGAGAAGATCGTGGTACACTAAAAGAAGACTGGTTGCGGTTCCCGCATCGGTGAACAGTAACCGGGCATCCCGGTTTGCCGGGGCATTCATATTTAAGAGAACACAAGGGAGAAAAAATACACAAAGAGAGGTAGACAAGAAATGGGAGGCTTTTTTGGAGTTGCATCAAGAAAAGACTGTACACTGGAAC
>ENA-OQBD01001061-OQBD01001061.1-human-gut-metagenome-genome-assembly--contig:-NODE-1061-length-13398-cov-2.420692_pt1 | contig 13398 bp, 11 predicted proteins | sample MGYA00242742_ERZ504543 | MGnify/ENA primary metagenome ERZ504543 (study PRJEB26092, sample SAMD00036239) | human gut metagenome | host: Homo sapiens | study: EMG produced TPA metagenomics assembly of... | reverse complement strand
GCTCAACTCATTGAACAAGGCCTGTGTCTCGTCATAGTGGCCACTCTTCTCCAATACCACGCAGGTCTCGTTCATCTCCAAGATACGGGCGTTGTATTTACGGATCAATCCCTCCACGGTTCCCATCTTGATGAAAAGCTCGGTACTTAGCTTATAAAGAGCGATCTCTTGATAAACCAGATCCTCATCCGTATTATAATAAGCCTTCAAGATATCCACACGTTTATCGATCTGTTTCACCACCTTATCGATCATATCCTCATCGGCGAATGTCGTGATCGTAAACTTATGGATGCCCTTGATAGCGGACGGAGAGACGGACAGAGTCTCGATGTTCAGCTGTCGGCGTGTAAAGATAATCGTTATCTGGTTCAAAAGACCTACGATATTCTCTGAAAAGATAATAACGGTATATAATTTCTTTGTTGTCATAGCTTCATCTCCTCCTTATTTCTCGTCTCCCATAATCATGTTTGTCACGCTTCCCCCGGCAGGAACCATCGGATACACCATTCCGCAAGTCTCCACGTTAGCGACCAACACGTAAGCGCCGTCGTGGTTTAGCATCTCGGCGATAGCGTCGTCCAATTCCTCCCGCTTTTCAACGGCACGGCTGGCGATACCATAGGCTTTAGCGATCGCCACGAAATCCGGATTCTCCATGATGGTGTTTGAATAACGCTCGTGGAAGAACAATTCTTGCCACTGACGTACCATACCTAAGAAGTTATTATTAAGAATAATAATCTTCACGTTCAGTTTCTCCTGCATGATGGTACCCAATTCCTGAATCGTCATCTGCATACCCCCATCACCGGTAAAGAAGCAGACCGTACGGTCTGGAGCCCCGAACTTAGCGCCCATAGCGGCCGGCAGACCAAATCCCATCGTACCTAAACCACCGGAAGTCACCACGCTACGGGTTTGTTTATATTTGAAATAGCGGACACCCATCATCTGGTTCTGCCCAACGTCGGTCACCAATACAGCGTCGTTACCGGTCGCCTCGGAAACCTTACGGACTACCTCGCCCATTTTCAGTTGGCCCTCGGTCGGATACAATTCCTTCTCGATTACCTTATCGTATTCCTCTTTCTCGTCCCGATCGAACTCGGCATTCCATTCCGGACGTTTACGTTCTTCCACAACGCCGTGATCATCGGTATCGTGTGCTTGGCATTACCCAGCACCTTTACATCTACGGGGACGTTCTTACCGATTTCCGAGTTGTCGATATCCAGATGGATAATCTTGGCTTGCTTAGCGTATGTCTTTAAATCGCCAGTCACACGGTCGTCGAAACGCATACCGATAGCGATCAATACATCACACTCATTCGTTTTCCGGTTCGGCCCTACGTTTCCATGCATACCGAGCATTCCCTTGTTCAATGGGAAATCGGTTGGCAACGCAGATAAGCCCAATACCGTAGATCCGGCAGGTATATCATTCTTTTGGAGAAACGCTTTCAATTCCTCTTCCGCACCGCCTAACAATACTCCCTGCCCGACCAGACAGAAGGGTTTCTTCGCCTCATTGATTAAATCGGCGGCGGCCTTGATACGATCCTTTTTGATATCCGGCTCCGGCTGATAACTACGTACGTAATCTACCTTCTTATATTCATAGTCCACCAGCCCTACTTGCGCGTCCTTCGCTAAATCCAGCACAACTGGACCCGGACGGCCTGTAGAAGCGATATAAAAAGCACGAGAAACAGCCCATGCGATCTCCTCCGGCTTGCGGATTTGATAAGCCCATTTCGTGATCGGTTGCGTGATGCCAATCACGTCGACTTCCTGAAAAGCATCGGTTCCCAACAACGGCGAGGGTACTTGACCGGCGATTACGACCATTGGCGTACTATCCATCAGCGCGTCAGCGATACCCGTGATGGTATTCGTAGCGCCCGGGCCGGAAGTAACCAAACGTCACTCCTACCTTGCCGGATACACGAGCATAGCCTTGAGCCGCATGGGTAGCGCCTTGCTCGTGGCGCACCAATACATGCCTCAACTGGTCCCTATAATCATATAAACTGTCGTAAATAGGTATCGCCTGTCCGCCGGGATAACCGAAGATAGTATCTACTCCTTCAGCAATCAACGCTTTCAGCAAAGCTTCCGAACCGGTTATCTTTTGTTTCTCCATAAGAAATAACGTGTTTAATGTATATTATTGGCTTTAATCTTCAACAATCCTTACACCTCCCTTATCGGCGGAGCTAACCATCTTCCCGTACGCTCTCAACGCTTTCGATACCTCACGCTGACGCATCGGCGGCGTAAAGGCTTTCTTTCCACGCGCCTCTTCCGCTTTACGGCGCTCGGCCAACTCCTCGTCGCTCAGCCGCACGTTGATGGAACGTTCCGGGATATTGATCTCGATGATATCCCCGTCTCTCACCAGTCCGATAGCGCCACCGGAAGCGGCCTCAGGAGAGATATGCCCGATAGAAAGACCGGACGTACCGCCACTGAAACGACCATCCGTGATCAAGGCGCACTCCTTACCTAAGTGACGGCTCTTTATATAAGAGGTAGGATATAACATCTCTTGCATTCCCGGCCCTCCTTTCGGACCCTCATACGTGATGACGACCACATCGCCTGAAACGACCTTGCCTCCTAAAATGCCCTCGCAAGCGGCATCCTGTGAATCGAAGACTTTCGCCGGGCCGGAGAATTTCCAAATACTCTCATCCACGCCGGCGGTTTTTACGACACATCCGTCCAAGGCGATATTCCCTCTCAAAACAGCCAAGCCGCCATCCTTGGAATAAGCGTGCTCCACGTCACGGATACAACCTTCGGCACGATCCGTATCTAATTCCTTATAATAAGATTCTTGGGAACCCATCTGGATACTGAACCGATGAGCGGGAGCGCTCTTGTATTTACGGATCGCCTCCTCCGTTACGTTCGGGGAAGTGACGGCGTATTTATCAACAGCCTCGGCCAAGGTCAGGCCGTCCGCACGTCTCGTGCTGCCATCCACAAGCCCGGCTTTCATCAACTCGTTCATGATACCGAGGATTCCACCGGCACGGTTTACGTCTTGTACATGATAAGTGTGCGTATTCGGGGCTACCTTACACAGGCAAGGTGTCTTGCGGGATAACATATCGATATCCTCCATATGAAAATCGGCACTGGCTTCTTGTGCCACGGCCAATAAGTGAAGCACCGTATTGGTAGACCCCCCCATGGCGATATCCAGCGACATGGCGTTCAAGAAAGCCTGACGGGTAGCGATGTTGCGAGGTAACACGGAATCATCCCCGTCACGATAGTATTTGTAAGCGTTCTCAACGATTTGCTTAGCCGCGTCACGGAAAAGTTGGATACGGTTCTTATGGGTAGCCACGATCGTCCCGTTCCCCGGAAGCGCCAGACCGATCGCCTCGTTCAAGCAGTTCATAGAGTTAGCGGTAAACATACCGGAACAACAACCGCAACCCGGACACGCATGGCGTTCCACCTGCTCGATACGCTCATCGCTTACCGATGTATCGGCGGACTCAATCATCGCGTCGATCAAATCCAGATGGCGGCCATCCAGCTCACCTGCCTCCATCGGGCCACCGGACACGAACACCGTCGGGATATTTAATCGCATGGAAGCCATAAGCATACCCGGCGTGATCTTATCGCAATTGCTGATGCAAACCATAGCGTCCGCCTTATGGGCATTTACCATATATTCCACGCTGTCCGCGATAATGTCGCGTGAAGGAAGCGAGTAAAGCATCCCATCGTGCCCCATAGCGATACCGTCATCGATAGCGATCGTATTAAATTCAGCGGCGAAACAACCTTGTTTCTCGATCTCGGCCTTGACCAGTTGCCCGATCTCATGCAAATGCGTATGCCCCGGCACGAACTGGGTAAATGAATTTACGATAGCGATAATAGGCTTGCCGAACTGTTCCTCTTTCATCCCGTTGGCACGCCATAGCGCACGGGCTCCGGCCATCCTACGACCTTCGGTGCTAAATGAGCTTCTTAACGGATTCTTCATCTCTTTCCTAATTTTTTGTTCGTAGAGCGCTTTATCCACGCCTCTACCTTGAATTATTTATAATGAAAAAAAGCCTTTCCCTATATGGAGAAAGGCTTAAGAAATATCTCTACGACTTCACAACTTCTTACACACCTTTCTCCTTACCTACTAATGACTAGAAGGACCACCACGAGAATAATATGCAATACGTTGTTCATCATCTTTTCTTATTGTCTTTGTTTGTTTGACGCTGCAAATGTAGAACAATAATTGATATGCGCAAAGGATTTAAAAGAAAATTCTTTATTTTTCTTTCAATTCTCAAGCAAATATCATTTTAGGATTGCATTTTAACAGGAGCAAGAGTGTATTACTTAGGAATCGGAAGGTATAGAAGAGAAAAAAACTTCGATTTCCTACTAAGGACAGCGAAAAGAAAAATGTCATCTAGAATAAATTTCAGATAACATTTTTATCAAATAATACGACTTACGATAACACGTATCTCATAAGAAAATCCCATTCTAGCGACAAAAAAGATACATATAAACTCCAAATCACATATTTATTAACACTTGTAGACTATAAATAGCCTTGAAAAAAATTCATAATAATGTTTTAGAAAAAACATAAGGAAGTTCTCCGAAGAACATAAGGAAGAAATTTCATCTAGTATCGGACTAAATTTTGTTAACATTCGAATGAAAATCACCTGAAATCAAGACTAAATCCGGCATAACCCACGCTGGAAGCAGCTCAAGCAAAGACATTTTCAAAATGACTTTCAGACAGAGAAAGCCTTAAATACTCAACCGATAGACAGCTCTTCAAACATCAATCATAAAAAAAGACCAACAGCACCTGCATTCAAACATCATTCTGATTTACACAACCATCAAATGCTTGCGTTTTTCCCGTGCGACCAAGCCCCCGGCCCCATAATTCATCACCCACAGAGAGCAATAATAGCACTTTGACATTTCGTCAACAAGGTTCACATAGAAAAGTCTATCCCCACCAAATTTCATAAAAAAGCCCCAATAGCGAAACAGGAAATTTATATAGTTCCAAGCTAGTTCTTAAATAAAATTTGCCCTCCTCAAGAAAATTAGCTAATATCGCGACTATTCATAAAGTTGTTGATGGATTAATCCATGGGAGAGAGGAACAAGCATATTGAGAACCTTAGAAAGGGTAATCGTTCATCTTTTGAATATCTTTACACGGTTTGGAGTGGCAAATTATATAATTTTGTCATGAAAATTTCTCATGGGGATTCCTACTTGGCAGAGGAAATGGTACAAACTGTATTTCTTAAAGTATGGAAAAATCGAGAACAATTAGACCCAAAACTGTCTTTTGGAGCCTATTTATGTACGATAGCAAAAAACTTATTAACTAACCATTACCAACATAAAATGATGGAGATTCTCTATATAGAACAACAAATAGACCACCCCGGAACTCCTTATGCCAGAGGTACGGACGAGGTCGTAGAATATCATCTCCTAGAAGAATTCGTTGATTCTTTAATACAACAAATGCCCGAAGGAAGGCAAAGAATTTATAAACTAAGCAGACAATCCCACCTATCCAACCGGGAGATAGCAGACCAATTGCAGATATCAGAGAATACCGTGGAATCCCAACTGACCAAAGCCATCTCCTTTCTACGCAAAAGGTTAAAAGACCAATACGACCTAGGACTTTTAGCTTTAAGTTGCCTCCTCAATAGTTAACGAATACTAAATTCGCAGGATGCGATAACGGAAAACTTCCCTGTCATTTGTATACTGAATAAAGACAGAGGAAAATGGAAAGAAACGATTACATACATATATTTAACAAGTTCCTAGAGAATAAGGCAACTCCATCGGAAATAAAGCTATTGATAGAATGGCTAAAAGAACGAAAAGCTTTTGACACATGGGCTGATGATATATGGATGCAATCCCCGATGGAAATGGATTCCTTCAGTAAAACAACATTTACTGGACGAACTCCGTAAACAAATCTTTTTTAAAGAAACAGGGAAAAGGACATTCATGAGTCTTTCTCTCCCTTCACTTTTCCATTATGCGCTACGTATCACAGCAATTATCCTATTGCTCATAACAACAAGTATTGTCACCTATCATTATGCAATGGATAAACAGCGAGAACCGATGGACATGATTGTCGCTGTCGAGAAAGGACAAAAAGCGAATATAACATTGCCTGATGGTTCAAAAGGGTGGATAAATTCAGATTCAAAGTTATCTTATGGAAGCCGTTTTAATGCAGATGAACGGGTTCTGAATCTAGAAGGCGAAGCTTATTTTGAAGTCAAGCCCGATGCTAAACGTCCTTTTATCGTTCAATCGGGAAAGGTATCCGTAAAAGCTTTAGGAACCAGTTTTAACGTAAAGAACTATAACACGGAAGAGCACATATCCGTTGTATTAATGACCGGGAAAGTAGAAGTAACCGCAAACGATAACCATGTAGACCTGTTGCCTAATGAACAAGCTATTTTCAATAAACACTCTAGCATACTGGGGAAAAACAAGGTTGACAATAGTCTAGATTACTCCAGTTGGATGTACAATACATTGAATTTTGAGTCAACACCATTCAGCGAGATTGCTCATACGCTGGAACGTTATTACAATACCCAGATCGTATTTAAATCTGAGGCCTTAAAGAGTTATCGTTTTACAGGTAAGCCCGGGAATACCAGTCTAGCGAGCATCTTACATTTATTGTCTCTTACCTCACCATTAGCCTACGAGATAAAAGACAGTGTGGTTATTTTGTATGAGAACAACGACAAAAAGAGTTATATAACAGAGTATTAAAACAGTAAATAGCAATTTCATGAAAAGCCCGTAAAAAATCGGGGTAGAAATGCTAGGCATTTCCCCCCGAAAAAGAAATCAGTTAACCGCGCTTAGGTATCTCGCAAATAGCAAGCGCAAGTACTAATATCCATAGAATACAAAAGTATGAAAAAAAAACTTGTCCGTGTAATCACAATACATAAAAATACGGTCAATCAAAACAGTCGGTCTGGCACTATTCAGTAGTTTAATCTTGGCTCCTTCACTTTATGCCCAAATTTCACTGGATGTACAAGACCAATCCATCCGTCACATATTAAAAGAGATAGAAAAGGCGGGGGAATACAAATTCTTCTATAACAGTGATCTAAGTAACCTAGATCACAAAACGTCAATATCCGTACAGGATAAAAACATTGATGAAGTCATGAGCCTATTATTAGCCAATACGGAAATATCCTATAAAAAAGAGGCCAATAATATGATTGTATTAACAGTTAAATCATCTTCTTCACCGCAAGCTCCGAGAAAGACAAGAAAAATAACAGGAACAGTTGTAGACCCTGACGGTTTACCAATCATCGGAGCAAATGTAATCGAGCAGGGTACAACAAACGGTTCCATTACGGATTTGGATGGAAAATTTGAATTAATAATTACCGAAAATGCCATCTTAAATATCTCTTATATCGGTTTTTCCGACAAACAAATAACAGTCAAGGAAGAAACCTCCTTACAGGTTACAATGACGGAAGACACCCAGAAGTTAGATGAGATAGTAGTTGTTGGATACGGTGTACAGAAAAAGGTAAACCTTACTGGATCTGTTTCTGCCGTAAAAGGCGAAGAACTCAGCCAACGCCCAGTAGCTAACGCAACTCAAAGTTTACAAGGATTAGTACCCGGATTAACCGTATCCAACTCCAACTCAGGTCGCCCGGGAGCTAGTGGAGCCTTGAGTTTACGAGGACAAGGAAATTTAGCGAACACAGCGAATCCTTATGTATTAGTTGACGGTGTAGAGATGGATTTGGCAGATGTAAACCCCAATGATATTGAATCGATTTCCGTCTTAAAAGATGCCGCTTCCGCAGCTATTTATGGCGCCCGTGCCGCTTATGGCGTAATTTTAGTTACGACGAAAAAAGGTGAAGAAGGTAAGATGCGCATCAGTTATCAAGGTACCGTAGGATGGAGTTCCCCTACTGTAATGCCGGAAATGGCTAATGCTTATGACTATGCGACTTTTTTTCAATCAAGCTTGTACCAATGCTAACGTAATCAAGCAATATAACCCGGAAAAATTACAGCAACTTCAGCAGTACATGAAAGATCCTGCTAGCGTAAATCCTTGGGCAGAGCTTAATGGAGAAAATAATCTAGTAGGAGCATTCGAAAACACACCAAAGGGTTTGGGCAATGTGGATTACTTTGATTTACATTATAAGAACTCCGCATTCAAACAAAACCATAATTTGAGTCTCAGTGGAGGTGGCAAAAAAGCGCAATATTATATCTCTACCGGAATGTATACGGAAGATGGTATTTTAAGATATGCGGACATAAAATATAAACGCTTAAATTTCAATGCAAATATCGCCTCTCAAATTACGGACTGGCTAAATTTGAAAGTTAATACTAAATTCATGAACTCGGATAATGACACACCTTTTGGTAAAGGGGCCTTATCTGAAGGCTTTTATCATTCATTAGCTCGCTTCCGTCCTACCATAAGCCCAATCGATCCTAATGGTCATTTTACGGAGCTTACAATGATTCCCTATTTACAAAGTGGCACGTATACAAATACACAGAAAAATAATCTGACACTGACTGGTGGTCTCGAAGCACAACCAATCAAGAACTGGAGAATATTCTTCGACTATACGTACCGGCAAAATAATGAGAATTATGAGGCGCTCAACGTAGCCCCGATGATCCCGGGAGCGGATAACGAGACCTTATACAAAGGGACAAGGCAAGAATTAGGCGTGATGGAGAATGGGCAATTCACCCGTTCATCCGCCTTAAGCCAATATCAATCAATTAATCTATACTCAAACTATATGTTCTCTTTGGCCGATAAACATAATTTCACCGTTATGGCTGGTTACCAAGAAGAAAATTACGCATATAGCTATTTATATGAGTCTGTAACCGACATGATCTCCACCAATAATCCAGGCCTCAATCTTGGCACAGGAGAAAAATCCACGACAGATACTCGAAACGGATGGGCTACCCGAGGATTTTTCGGACGTATTAACTATGATTATGACGGACGCTATTTATTAGAAGTGAATGGACGCTACGATGGTTCTTCTCGTTTTGCCTCAGATCATAGATGGGGATTTTTCCCTTCGGTCTCTTTAGGATGGAATATTACACGTGAGTCTTTCATGGAAAAATCTTTAGAGGTATTATCTAATCTAAAGTTACGAGCCTCTTGGGGACTATTAGGGAATCAAAGCGGAGCCGGACTTTATACTTTTACCTCAATCATGGGAATCCAGCCGTTAGGTAATTGGTATTTTCAAGATGGAAGAGATATGTACATAAACGCCCCTGGAGTTATTGATCCTTTTACAACTTGGGAAAAAGTGGAAAGTAAGAATCTTGGCCTTGACTTCGGGTTCTTTAACAACGCTCTGACCGGCACCTTCGATGTATTCCAGCGGGATACAAAAGATATGTTAGGACCAAGTGCCGACCTTGCAGATTTCTTTGGAGCAGAGGCTCCCAATACGAATAACGCAAGGATGAGAAACCGGGGATGGGAACTTAGCCTGCAATACCGAGGAAAAAATCGGGAAGGATATTCATTATTCAATAGGAGGCTCTTTAGCTGATGCGACATCCGAAGTTACAGCTTATGAAAATCCGACAGGGACCAATCCTCAAGATAATTGGTATGTAGGGAAGAAAGTCGGTGAGATTTGGGGATACAAAGCCTCTGGGCTACTCCAGACCCAAGAAGAAGCTGACACATATAATAACACATACGATTTATCTTTCTTATCCGGTCAAAAATGGATGCCGGGAGATGTTAAATATATGGATTTAAATAACGACAAAAAGATCAACAATGGAAATAACACATTGGAAGATATGGGTGATATGTGTGTTATCGGGAATACGACTCCTCGATATCAATATACGCTTAATGGTTCCATTTCATGGAAAGGAATTTCCCTTAGCATGATGTTCCAAGGCATAGGAAAACGAAATTGGTCTCCAGATCTAGGAACCGTTTACATTTTTGGGGATCGGGAGCTTATGCACAAGTCACGGTATTCAACGATCATCTAGATTATTGGACTCCAGAGAATCCAGACGCCTATTATCCCAATCCTTATACAGGAGCAGCAGGAAGTATCAATCAGTTTCGAAATAAGACCTCACAAAAAAGTGACAGATACATGCAAAGTGCCGCTTATTGCCGTTTGAAAAATCTGACAATTAGTTATGATCTGCCTAATTCATGGAGCCAGAAAATTGGGTTGAGCAAAGCACAAGTGTTTTTCTCTGGAGAGAATCTTCTAACATTTACCAAGCTTCCTTCCATGTTTGACCCGGAAGCTATTTTTACAGGTAATGACTATACCAGTGAGGCCGGAAAGAATTATCCAATGAATAAAGTGTTATCTATCGGAGTTATTGTTAATCTATAAAGCGTAATTTATTTATGAAAAGAATATATCTATCAATGGTTTCCCTATGTCTATTAGGGCTATGTAGCTGTTTCGACATGGATAAATATCCGGAAGGAGAATTGTCTTCTGTCAATTCTTTCACCAGTACAACAGAAATCACCAAGTATCTGAATCAGTTTTATGAATCAACTCTTAAAATTAATGACAAAGATGTGGCAAACTCTGCCATAAAGGAACAATCTAACAGCATTGGAAATCCAACGGGTATCGCCTTTGGAGACTTGAATAGCGATAATATGCAGAGTAATGTAATAGACACACGTCTTGCGGGAGAAACCACATTAAGTTCCGCTGTCGAATTAACAGAGTATAAACATATCAGAAGTCTAAACTTCTTAATCAACAACCTCGATAATTGCGAGGAGATCGGTCCGGAAATGGAGCAATGCATCGGAGAAGCTTATTTCTTCAGAGCCTGCTATTATTATAGGTTATTCGTTAATTATGGAGAAGTCACTTGGTTAACGAAAGTATTAGATCCGATTCAAGAACAGATGGAACGTCCCCGAAACAGTAGGCTTGAGGTCGCTGATAGTATATTGGCGGATTTAGATATAGCGATCGAGCATCTAAACACTCAAACCAATAGCTCGACAATGCGTGTACACAAAGATGTAGCAAGAGCGCTTAAGAGTGAGGTCGCTTTATTTGAAGGTACTTGGGAGAAATACCATCGTGCGAAAAATCACGCCATTCTATGATAAAAAACGTAACTGATGAGAAAATCAGCTCTTATCTACGGCAAGCCGCAGATGCCGCTAAAGATGTAATAGACGAAGGGGTATGGAGCATCTCAAAAGGGGATCCCAATACCGCTTATCGAGACTTGTTCATCACTTTGGATCTCTCACATAATCCAGAAGTTTTATGGTGGAAGAAATATGATGCCGCCAATAACATCGGCCATTCCGTAACACGTTATTTAAATAAAGGAGGTGGCACTTGTGGGGCATCCGCTTCTCTTGTTGATGATTATTTAACAAAAGAAGGAAAACCTTTTGTCGGTTCCGAACGAGACAAAGCAAAGGTAATGTACGGGGACGAATTGAGTCCGGACTTACGAGACCCACGATTATCCCAGACCATTTGCATGCCAGGACAAGATTTACGTCCAAATGGAGAATTCGTATTCAAAACTTCCTCCTTTGAATGAGGAAAGCCGGAATCAAAATACGACAGGTTATTCTATCCTAAAATACGTAGAATATAATACGACTTATATTCCTACTATAGATGGGGAAGGCAAAAGCCAAGCGCCAGCTATACAATTCCGTTACGCCGATATTTTATTAAACTACGCTGAGGCTCTGGCAGAATTAGATGGCGCGGCTAACGCTAGCAAAATAAAAGAAGCCTTAAGGCCACTTCGAGAGCGTGTGGGCATGCCCGAGATGGATTTCGACAGAGAGTTCAATACCGATCCCGATTATCCGTTTAATAAATTGGATAAATATATACAAGCAGTACGAAGAGAACGACGCATAGAAAAAGCTTTAGAGGGAAGCCGGCTCCAAGATATCTTGCGCTGGGCCGCCGCAGACATCCTCATTATTGGAAAAACTCCAACAGGTGCATTATTCAAAGGGAGCTCTTTGGAAACCGCTTATGGAGAAAGCCTGCAAGAAGGTGAAAATCTTTTCTTAACAGGTACGCCCTCCGACTCCAAACGCTATATCATACCGTTCAATAATAAGCATTATCCTAACGGATGGCAATTCAATCCGGAACGAGATTATTTATTACCCATACAACCTCGTATGCTATCGCTTACAGGTAACCAATGGGTCCAAAACCCCGGTTGGTAATTTACTTGATTACAGGATTTAGCCTAATAAAAGAGAAAGTCTTTCCTCACAAATTTTAGGCTAAAACCCTGTAACAAACAAATTCCTTAATCACGAACACAATAAAAGTCTAAATAATGAAAAAAGAATTATTATTCACATTCTCTGCTTTAATAGCTACGACTTCCTGCAACATCAAAAAAACAGATTCAGAGCAGATAGCAGGAAAAAAGCCGATGAATATCATCTATATCATGTCTGACGATCATTCTTACCAGACAATCAGTGCTTATGATAAACGCTTCATACAAACTCCCAATATAGACCGACTGGCAAACGAGGGAGTACGTTTCACCAATAGCTTTGTTGCCAATTCCATCAGTGGACCTAGTCGAGCCTGTATATTAACCGGTAAACATAGTCATGCTAATGGTTTCACCGATAACAGTTCCACATTTGATGGTTCCCAGCAAACATACCCCAAACTTTTACAAAAAGCCGGATATGAAACAGCAATAATCGGAAAGTGGCATCTAACTTCCGCTCCTACCGGATTTGATTATTCGGAAATTTTAATAGGCCAAGGCATTTATTACAACGCTCCATTTATCAAAAACGGGAAACAGGTCCCATCAAAAGGCTATGTTACCAACGTCATCACAGAAAAAGCAATCGACTGGATGGAGAATATACATGATAAAAATAAGCCTTTCTGCTTGTTACTCCATCACAAAGCTCCTCATCGTACATGGATGCCCGATACTTGTGATTTACAACTTTTCAGCGATACGACATTCGAGTTACCAGCCAATTTTTATGACGACTACAACGGTCGTCAAGCCGCTCATGAGCAAAAGATGAGTATCATAAAAGATATGGATTTAGTCTATGATTTAAAAATGGCTGATAAAGAAAATGAAATCCATACAACTACAGGGTTAGAGAATGCCGGACGCAGCATGTATAACAGTATGACACCCGAAGAGAAAGCAGCTTGGGATGCTCATTATGATCCAATCATTCAGAAATTCAAGAAAGACAAACTTTCTGGTAAGCAACTATCTGAATGGAAATATCAAC
>ENA-OQBD01001058-OQBD01001058.1-human-gut-metagenome-genome-assembly--contig:-NODE-1058-length-13430-cov-3.930316_pt1 | contig 13430 bp, 14 predicted proteins | sample MGYA00242742_ERZ504543 | MGnify/ENA primary metagenome ERZ504543 (study PRJEB26092, sample SAMD00036239) | human gut metagenome | host: Homo sapiens | study: EMG produced TPA metagenomics assembly of... | reverse complement strand
GCGAACCATCAAGCATGCTCTGGGTCTTGCGCCAGAAGAAGAAAAATACGATCTTGCAGCAGATATATACACAGCGCGTAAGCGTCAAATTTCATTGCGGCTCGAAGCTGCTTTAATGATGCCTTCATATCAGGGAGCAAAGCAGACTCATCAAATAATGATGGATTGGAAGCGTTTGTTAGCTGAAATTCCCTATCTGACTCCAGGCCTTATTGAAAGCGAAGTCACGCTGTGCAGCAATATTTGTACGCGCTCTAAAATGGGAATCATGCCAAACGATAGACTTGTGTACACTTCGTACGCTACGTTCAATCATAAAGAACCTTATGGTGAAACTTTCAGAAAGGCACTCGCATCGCGTGCTGAAAAGGAAATGGAGCGAGAAGCGGGTCGACTTTCCTCTGCGAAAAAGGAACTAGAGGAGCGCATGGGAGCATACCGTGCTCGGGTAGAGTCAGGGGAGATTTCAGCGGCAGAGGAAAAAGAGCTTCTGCAGGATGAGCTTTCAACCTTGCGCAAGCAGCTGGCAGACGTGGTGGGCATGTCGAACGAAAAACTGTATCAGCAACAATATGATGAACTGCAAAAGCAGTTAGCGGAGTTGAAGCCCTATAAATTCTTTAAGCGCGCAGAGGTAAACGAGCAGCTCAAAGAAGTTGAGAAAAAGCTGAGCCAGATTAAAACACAAGTTGAAACCGCTACTACCAAGATTCAACCTCAGATTGATGCCGTCGAGGCAAGAATAGCTGAATTAGATTGATGCTGTCGAGACAAGAATAGCTGAAATTGAGTGTTGGTGTTGGCTTTGGTTTGTTGGGCGTTCTGTCCGGTTTGCTGAGTGTTCTGTCCGGTTTGTTGGACGTTCTGTCGGAGCGGCGCTAGTAACCGTTGAGGTGGGACTAACGCGACTAACGCAAGGCTACTGCTTTTGGGCGGCAATGCCTTTTCTTTCCTGTATGAATGAATCTCTTTTTAAAAACATTTAAAACTGCAGATAAAATACGCCAAAATAAGACCTAAGCAATATCGCTTAGTGATAACGGGGATAAGCGAGGTTGCGGCAGCGGTTGCAACCTTGGTCGCGTGCGGCTTTGGTGTGCCTGCGGCATTTGCTAAGGTTTCAGCCTTGGTTGTGCTTGCGGCTGTTTCAGCCTGCTGCAACTTGACTGCATTCAGCTTCAGCTGTTGCAGCCTTTACGCGAAATTGAATTTGAGGTTTTGTTCAAGGGAGAGGGGAAACCATGTACGCATCGAAAGAATTCGAGGGATTTGGTCCTCTGTCGGGCATTCGCGTTGTCGAGCTGGCGGAATGGGTGGCAGCTCCTGCTGCGGTACGGTGCCTAGGAGAAATGGGCGCCGAGGTTATCAAGGTCGAAAATCCCGCAGGTGATCCGCAGCGCACACAATGCTATGGATTTGGTGGTAAACGTACTGAAGAATGCGACCCTACCTACGAAAACGTAAATGCCAACAAAGATTGGATCAGCTTAAATCTGAAAACCGAAGAGGGCATGGCAATCTTTATGGATCTGCTTTCGACCGCGGACGTGTTTGTGAATGGCGTGCGTGACAAGGCGTTAAAGCGTATGGGCTTGGATTACGAAACACTGCACGAAAAGTTCCCTCGTCTTATTTGGGCTCAGATGCGCGGTTATGGCGAATTTGGCGAAATGCGTGATGAACCAGGATACGATGCGGTCTGTTGGGGATCGCGCGGTGGCGTGAATGCGGTATTTCGCCAGGCAGGAGAATCTCCTGCGACAGCACCTCAAGGGTTTGGCGATTTCAATGCGGCAGCAATATTCGCTGGTGGTATTGTGGCGGCGCTGTTTGATCGTACGCGTACTGGCGTAGGTAATAAGGTGACAACGAATCTGTATCACGTGGCGCTGTGGGGTCATTCGCATGGTATTCAGTCGCGTCAGTTCGGCGCGCAATATCCTGGAAGCCGCGCGAGGGCGAACAATCCTTTCAACAACACGTATCAGTCTAGAGATGGCGTATGGTTTTTGATCTGTTTGCCAGATTACAATCGCTATTTTGCATCCATGATGCAAATGCTGGGGTTGGATGAGCTGATTGAGGATGATCGGATCACGACTCTTGCAGCAATGGCGGAGCATGGGCTGCAGGAATATGTGGTTTCCAAGATCGGCGAAGGATATGCACGAAAAGATTACGATGAGTGGGATCGTATCATGCTAGAGCAAGAGGTTCCTCATCAGAAGTTGTTTGATTACGACGATATTCTGGCTGATGAAGAGGCGTACGACAACGATGCGTTGCGTCGATACGAGAGCAAAGATTTTGGACCGCGCGTTTTCAATACTGCACCGCTTCGTTTCGGTAGTTATGGCGATCCGCCGTTGGTACTTGGCAAGCCTGCTGGATATCATACCGAGCGCTTCTTGCGCGATAAGGGATATTCTGCTGAAGAGATTTCTGCACTGGAGGAAAAGGGTGCTATTCGTTGCTGGCATGGTGAAGATTTGGACGATATTCCCGTGCTGCGATCAAAGCGAGATTTAGCGGACGAGTAAGGTACGGAAGCAAACCTGAAGTCAAGTGTTGATGTAGCTGTGGCCGATACGGTTGTGGCTGATGTGGGTTTGAGCAAGCAAATTGATGTGGATACTGAGTTAATAATCGCTTCGTTAATTGCTTTGTCGTGCATAATGTTTACATATTCTTTTGTGCGCCAATGTAGAATATCAGTCCCTTATGCAAGAAGTAGCGAATAGCGAAGGTGAGTGTTGTGTTCACATTAAAATTATTCGATACACCATTGCTTGATTTTGAGATGAAACGGGAAAATAGCACGTTACAGGTGAAGATATTTCGCCTTTACGATGATGTTGTTTCTTTATTGCCATTGGATTGGCATATTTCAGACGGCATAAACTCAAAAAAAATCCCGCTCATTCGCTAGACTGTTTTGAAGAGCCCTTGAAACGCTGGCTTTCGCAACGAGCTATTCCTTCAAATAGAGCCTATGTGAAGAGTTTTTTAGCAAAGCTTGGTTTGTCGGAGCGAGATATTCCTGGAATTATTGCGATATGTCGAGGGCTTTCTCTTAACGATTGTTACTGGGTGGTACGCGAAAATGATGCATCCACTTTTGATAAGCGCAATCTTTACGATAATCGATTTAGTAATACCCTGGGGCACATTGCTTTCACGGGGGTTGGCAGTAAAGTACCTTCGGTGTTCGCATCGACTCCGGAACTTACTACAAATGGCGCTCTTGCAAAATGTTGGCGTCGTATAAATGGGAAAGTTTACCTATTTAAAGAAGGATCAGTAGGATTTGCCAATTCTGGAAATGAGCCCTATGCGGAGTATTATGCTTCTCAGGTTGCGACTGCAATGGGGGTAAACTGTGTCCCTTATGTTCCAACGCTTTGGAAAGGTCATTTCTGTTCAAAATGCGAGCTTTTTACTAGTAAGCGTTATGGCTTTATTAGTGCAGGGCGTTTAATCAGTTCGGGCGGAATAGATGCTGTCGAACAGTATTGCAAGGATCTTGGTGATGAATTCGAGGAAGCTTTTTCGGAAATGCTGGTGCTCGATGCGATTATTTTGAATACTGATCGTCATTTCGGAAATTTTGGTTTTTTGGTAGACAACGAACTAAACAAAATAGTTTCACCAGCGCCTTTGTTTGATCATGGTATGTCTCTTCTATATTCTGCGCTGGAGAGTGACTTTGAAAATGAAGAGGAATTTCAGACCTATGTTCAGACGCTTCTACCTCGTACTTATGATGACTTTATAGGCCGAGCAAAGCAGAGCATGGGGAGAAAACAGAAAGAGAAAGTGCGTGGGTTGCTGGAATTTTCATTCAAGAAGCATCCACGCTATAACTGGCCAAGTTGGCGTTTGAAAAAACTTGAAAATTTGATTCATGAACGTGCAAAACTGCTATTGGACTAGTAGTTGGAGTAAGGACTGCATGATGTCTCGCGAAGAAAATCCTTTTAAAGTGGTCTATGCTGCGGACGAAAGCGATATTAAGCTTTGGAAAATTCGACGAATAAATAATGAGTACCTAGACGAATTTGAACGTTATCTGAAAGGTACTGGATTATCTGAAAAGACCGTTGAGATTCACCTGTCTAACCTCGATTTTTACTTGAATAGTTATTTAGTGAGAACAGATGAGGATATATTGGAATGGTCTATTGAAGATGGGTGCTATGCGCTGGATAGTTTTTTGGGTTACTACTTTATAAGGAAGTGCATGTGGTCATCGCTTTCGCAGATAAAGTCCAATATTGCGAGCTTTAAAAAGTTCTACAAATTTTTACTTAGCAAAGGGGTAATTTCAAAGACGGCATACAACGACATGATCCAAATCATCAAAGAAGAAAAAGACAATTGGATTCGTGCTTGCAAAGAGTATGACGAGTCTATTGGGATTTGAGTCTATTGCGATTTATATAGGAGAGGTTAAAGGGTCGTCTAAAGCAGCGAAGAACGTATATGCCCAGATTATGAATGCGGTAGATTTGCTTTGTGAAATGCCGGATTTAGGAATCAATTTGGAGATAGAGCTTTAGAAGTAAGAGGTTACAGAACCTATCTGGTAGGAAACTATCGAATTTTTTTCATACGCACGATGAAGAAACCTTGATGATCTGGCGCATTATCCATGTACGACAGGATATTGATGACTATGGGCTAGTTGAGATGTAGCTTAATTCTAGCTCGGTCGTGGTTTGCTTCTTTCAATCATACTTTTCGCTAAATAATATGGTTAAGATCTTGAGTTCTTGGTCTTACTTATATTGGCATCGATAATTTATGGAATCTCACCACTCGCAATCGTCACTCACGCTCACTAACAATTGCGAGTGAGTGTGAGTGATAGATGAGAGAGAAACGCTAGAGAAGAGATTTACTAAACCTGCATATATGCTTTTCTCTTTTTCGCTGTCTCTCGCATTTCTTGCATCGTCACTTGCAAAAGTGCTTCTATCACTCGTAACTGTCAGTGATAATTGCGAGTGATTGTGAGTGATGGACAACAGACAATCAGATGTGGGAATATCTTAATCGGTTTAGCTGGCGATGAATGCTTTTAAATCACAAATGTTTTACCGAACAATTTCTCTTTGAAAATTAAGGTTCACGCAAAGACGTAGTTCTATGTCAACAGATCTGCCAAAAGAAAGGAATCCGAATCCCGATTTGAATGATCTTGGGAATACTGCTTAATGCATCGTATGATTTCGGATGAATCGCTCCAGTAATCATTGAGAAATTTTGCGCTTTTGATATCGGCCAACTTGAGGTATTGCTTGCAGAATTCACAAGGTTTCAACTGCCTATTTGCTCGGCTTCGCCTTTTCCATAAATCAAAGGCGTTCTCTTTATAGATGGCGAGCATTTCGATTTCTGGCGAAGTAATAAAATTTCGAACTATAGCAGCATCCTTATATTGCTTTGGTAAAGAGAATGAAGGAGTGCCGCTATCTATTATTCGAGCAATTAAAAGTTTTGAAGCGCTTTCGGTTTGGTAGTTTTCATTTAAGTATTGCTCGGCAATGCTTTTCGCTTTCCGATTACGAGTGAATGGCATAAACGTCATTCGATCTTTAACTATGTGGCTGGTGGGCACCAGGAGTGCTTCAGCGTTCACTAACTTATCGATAATGACACCTTCTGCAGTACCCTCTACACTAAACAGGACATAATGGGTGGTTAGCTCGCTTTTTATGTCAACAGTATTACTCACTGACATAGTTCCTTACATAATCTCGCATGGCCTGAACATCGGGATAGCGAGGAGTGGATCCCTTAATAAGATTTGCCATAATGACTTCGCTTTTTTTGTTTTCGATACGTTTTACTTTATCCGAAAACTTTATGGCTTCAGTTTTATAGTTTTCGTTTCTTACCAAAACATAGATATTGTCCTTGCGGTGAACAGAATCTAGCAGTTGTGGGTAATGGGTGGAAAAGAAAAGTTGAGCCCCATGGGGATTTGTTATCGGAGAAGCGAATAAATCAATTACCGTAGAAACCAAAGAGCGGTTAAGAGCTTCTTCGATTTCATCTATTACCAGACATCCTCCTCTTTTTAGAACATCAACGGCGCGTGTTACTAATTCGGATCCTTCAACTGTTCCCCTAGAGAGGATGGTGTTGGCAACATCTGCACTTACAATTTGTTCGGGTTCGTTGAAGAACTTTAGTTTATACACGCTCGATTCAGCATTCCATTCCAAATACTCAACACTGTTATCGAAAGCTTGAACAATGGGAGTTGAAAGGGTTCTTTCGGGAAGTTTTTTATTCCGACCTTCAATGTAAACATCTTCTTTTCTGATAAGAGGAAACACGATGCTGAGTCCGTCATTCAAGAAAGCTCGAACATTTTTTGGAAGGACGGTTTCGTCGCCCTCGGGACCATTTCTTCGTGTAATAATCTGCGATTTTTTTTTAAAGTTTTCAAAAGAGGCAAAATCTGAGCGCGAAATGCGACTCCCTCGGAATTGCCAAAGTGTTTCATCGATAAATGAGAAGGTGTCAACAAATAATGTGCCGTTCTCTTTGTTGGGGCCTAAGGCATGCTCTAATTTTGATTCAAGAAGGTAATAATGGCCATCTTGCCAAAAAATAGCTCGGATAGTTACTTTTTTATTTATCTTTCCAATTCGTGAAGCGGTGCTGTTGGCAAAACCGCGAACGATGGTGGGCTGGGTAAGTATGTTTAGAACAAGGTAGATTAGATTAAGAGCGGTAGTTTTGCCGGTTGCGTTAACGCCTGCTAATCCAATTATATTTTGGGAATAGATAGCACCGTTCTTAGCCAGTCTGAAGACATCGTTGGGAGCAAGCGTTTCGTCTTCAGGAAGAGGAACGCGATCTTTAGCGTAGAGATCCAATTCAAACGTATCGTTTTTAAACAGTGGGACACCCTGAACCTGTATTTTTAAAAGTTTCATTTTGTTTGCCTTTACACTTATAAACAAAATATTTGTTTATAAGTGTATCATTGTGAGGTAAGATTAACAAGAAAACTGTAACGAAACGCTGTTTGAATTGATTGGAAGGGTATCTTGGAAATCACTTGGATAATAGGCAATGGTTTTGATTTAAACTGTGGGCTGAAGAGTTCGTATCAGGATTTTATAGAGAAATACTGGAAGAAAAAAGCTGTTGCGAGTAACCAGGAAAAGCTTGAGCAAGCAGCTAATAAAGGCGGCCTACTCGAGGTTGAGTTATGGAGTGACGTAGAAGAAGAAATGGGGAGAATAACACAGGTTTTTGCAACAGAAACTATTGCTGAATATGAGACCATTTTTTCTGAAATGTTAGCCTTGCTAATCGATTATCTTAAGATTCAAGAAGAAACAATTAGTGCAACCAATTTGGTAGAGCGTAATGTGGCTGAATTTTATAATTCGGTTACGGGGTATCAAAAAAGGTTGGCTCCGACGGATCAGGATAAGGTTCCTAATCACCTTGGAAGCGAAAATAATACTTACAACTTTATTTCACTTAATTACACCACCTTAATTGATAGTTTTGTAGATGCGGCAAAAGGAAAATATAATCCATTTGCTCGTAGAGGTTCATATACCGATAAGGTCTCAGGGGTTTTTCATATTCATGGTTATGCGGATATGGAAGGTGCTCCAGTTTTTGGCGTTGGAGATAAAAGTCAGATTAGCAATACTGATTTAGCGACCGACCATGAATTTTGCGAATTATGGATTAAGGAAAGTCAAAATGAAATTGCTGGCAATCATCGAACAAGTGAATTCAAGTCTCTTGTTAATCGGACTAACGTTTTTGTCTTATATGGTTGCTCGTTGGGAGTGACGGACGAATACTTATTATGTGAGATAGGCAGAAGAATGAAGCAGAATACTTCTGTGGTGATTGTGATTTTAGATTATGAGCTTCCTAGCCGTACTGCTCCTGATAGGGCACCTTTCGTTCGTCGTAGGCGTGAAGTAATTGATACGTTTATAAGACGAGCAAATATTTCCGAAAGCAATCGTGAAATATACGAAAAGAGAATCGTGGTTGCTTCATCTAAAACTTACTTCAAGTTTTTAAAAGATAATTCGGGTGGAACAAATGGGTAACGCTAGCTTGCGAAAGGTAAAAGGAGCTCAATGAATTCATTTAGCCTAATTGCAATGGATAATGTATCTGAAGACTTAAAAGCAGCCCTTAAGTGTGCCTATGAATTTCCGCAGGAAAAACTAGATTTAGCGCTTGATTATCAATGGGTAAGTCGTGTGTTGTCTGAATGTCATCAGCTTTATCAATTATTTGATTGGAATTGGCAACAGCTGCAGACAAACGTTTGCTGTGATTATTTTGATTATATTACTGATCCAGGCGGTAGAAAGAAAGACCTTACTTTAGAAGTTAACGGGCTAACCGCAAATGTTATTTCTGCTGGAAAAGGATTAATAGATTATCTCCAAGCGTGTAGTGGTAAGGATGATGACTTTAAGAGGTTTAATAATCTCCGAGTGGCAAAGTATTCAAAAGAATCGGCATATTATCTCCTCTATGAATTGAGAAATTATGTCCAGCATGGACAGCTAATAGTTGCGACGTATGCTTTCCAAGGCAGAACAAAGGCTTGCTTTGATCTATTTCAACTCAAGGACCCATTGTTTTTTACGCCAAAAGGAAAGCTCGTAAAAATGTTCGAAACCAATATTGGAATAATTGAATCGTTAAAAGGAGAGCCAAAGCTTTCATTCGGTTTATATATGGACTTATATAATATGGAAATCAGAGAGCTTTACCTGGAATTTCTCAAGTGTTTTAAGAATAAAATTAGACAAGCAACAAAGAGGCTATTTTCTTTTTTGGATAAGTACCCGCGATATTTGACTTCATTGCCGGATGGCGAGAAATGCTTGCTTTACAAACAGGGTGATGATTTGCATTTAATAATGGGTTTAGAGGTTAAACTTACCAGAAGGCCCTATCTAGATTGTCTGGATAAGACTAAAAAAGCAGTATGAAAAAGCGGAAAAAACAAGCGAAAAAGAGACAGAAAAACTTTTCACAAATAAAACGATAAATGATAGAGAATGCTCCCATGCTTTTATGTTAGTGCTGGCCATTTTGGGTAAATCACTACAATGTCAGTGTAGCGTTGTAAAGGATCTTGCGTCGGGGGAATTTCATCTCCTCTCCTTATCGTTTGGTCTTAGTTTGTTTTTATAAGTGTGCTCATATGTTTGCGTATCGATTTTTACCTTTTGATCTCTATGAGGTATGACCTGTATACGATACGATCTATTACTGCAGCGGCACCGCTTCTTCTCCTAGTTTCGTAGGTCAATCAGCTGGAGCAAATTAGGAGCATGGGAGGAGACAGTCTAAACCGCTTCGTGCCTCCACTACTTCAAGGATTTTACGTGCATTTTTGGCTCTGACGTTTTCGAGGAGCTAATCATCAATAATTAAAAGCTTGCATTTACATAGCACTTTATAAACTTGAGCCACTCTTCGGTTCATAAGGACGTACTAGCGCGGGATAAACAGTTCTTTCTCTTGGTTGTCAAAGACGCTTGTCCTACTGCCTGCTCTTTTCTGAAAAGGATGGGAGTTGATAGCTTTAGCTCATTTTCGGCATGTTCATGATTACATCTCGCAGTTTTGCGGATTGGCGCTAGAGGATCGAGTGGATGGCTTTCTCGTCACCTCCTCAGGCGGGGGTGTGCCTTGCTTTTAGCAGAACAGATTGAACGGTGGATCTGGCGCATCCGCACGGTAGCGCAATATTGCGCTGGCTTCCTCCAAGGCTGACAAGCCCCAGAATTTCACGATATCTAATCATATCTTTTCTTTTCTCTAGAAATACTTGGTGATGCTTATTGCGCCAGGTTCGATTCTAAAAAAGGAAGCCTAGAAAAACTGGGCTACATAAGTGGACTGATCTAGCGCGGAGCGCTGGATTGTTTAATGATGGAATGGCGGACTGATCTAGGTGCAATATCCATTTCTCATGGAAGTAGTGGAAGTCCGCTACGGTATAAACTCAACAATATTTTGCATCCAGTTCCGGAAGAATGACTGGAATGCCCGACTCGGAGGCGGTGTTCATACTGAAGCGATCATAGACGGAATTGCTTATAACACTGCATGGATAGAAATGAACGAGCTTAATATGCGCCAGAAGTTTGGAATGAACGAGATAGATAGCTAAAAATCAAGGGCGTGGTGCTCAACCGCGTCGCTCCCGGTACTATTTTGCAATATTAGCGGCGCTAACACGCATAAATAATCAAATTAGCGTTTGTCTGCGCTGTTTGATCTAATATAAAAATGTTCATTTTACTGTATTCAAGCCGAAAGCCCGACTTTCTATCGGTGTTTTTTTACATGTATTCGGAATCGTTACATTGACATAAACAAAATATTTTAACTTAACTATGCGGTGTAGATGGGCAGAATGCTAAATTGCTTGATTTCCGCCGACGACGAGTCAATTATTTCTAGAAATCGTCCTTTATTTCTTGTTTGGTGATTGTTGAAAAGTCTATTGGTTGTGAATTCTTCGAATAAAAACTAATCTCCCGAAAAGGTTTGAGAATGTTTTCCGACAAAAAATAAATTGACTTGCAGTAAGGTTTTTCTTTCCAATTCCGGTTTTTACTATTTGCAAAAGAACCGGAATTGAATAATCAGTAATCTGCTGCTTCATTTGCTTGAATTGTTTATCATCAACAAGCAAAAGGCATCCTGTGTGTCATCTTCAAAAGTAGCTGGAGCCGAAAATGACATGGTGTTTTGCTCAAGATCAGAAAAGCTGTATTTATTACAAGCCCGATAGTGGAACAGTTTTTGTGGAGTAATGACGGTGGCTAAATTAAGCAAGTGCTTAAAATTGATGTTTTGTAGAGGGTTATTTTTTGCAGTTTAATATAGAAAACTCAAAAACATCTCGAGCGCTTCCATTTTTTAACCTCTCTAGTCAAACATCTATTTAGCCTTCCTGTAATACGGGATAAGGGGTTTTAATATTAATCAAAAAAGCTAGAGATCGTTATTGCTTTTGTCTGCCTGTTCCATTGACTCTACGACTTCATAAGGATTAACTGTTGGAATGCTTTGCCTCCCAACAGGGCTTTCTGCTGTAATGCTTTCAAGTATTGCTCTAATCTTTCCATACGCAAGAGATACTGCGTTAGCAGCTATAAATCTATCCCGATGCTCTTCGTCAAAATCTTTAAGGATTTCAATAGGAGACGACACCTCTATTCCTATTTTGCATCGTGCTGAAAACGCTTCATCTTTTGTTTTAGGGTCAAACCAAAAAGGAACAACCTCAAGAATGTAATTGCATCTATATTCCGACTCATTAATTACCGGAGTTCCCTTGCCTAAATTTAAAGTTAAATTAAAATCAATCTCTTTACTTTTGTATGAATCTTTGGTGTCAAAAGCGATGTTAAGAATTGCAAGTTTTGTTACTTGTATTGGGGATATCCATTGAGGTGCACTCATGCGGCAATCCTTTCAAGTTTGTCTAATGGCATACGGGTGTGATGTTTATTTAGATTGGTTTGATTGCTTGATATCTTGGTATTTTCTATATGTCCACTTGTAACATGTGTTGATTTGGACATATAGGAGCTCGCAAAAGAAATTGAAGCCGAGACGCTTTCAGATTCGATAACCTCCCAAAATGCTTTTTCATCCATCTCTTTTAATTCAATTGGGGATAGATAGCAGTCAAGTGCATATGCGATTTTCGCCATAGTCTTAATTGTCAAATTTGTTCCCTTAGTAAGCATCTTTGAAATTGCAGAAGGGCTAATATCTAGGATTTCTGCAATATCTTTTTGAGACAACCCTTTTTCTTTGAGCTTTAAAAACACTTCTGCTTCAAAATCAAGGACCACTTTATACGCAATATTTTCAGGGGATGGTTTAGGGAGCTTTTCGGAATCAATGAAATCTAAAAGGGATACTTTCATAGACATGTTACATAGCCTCCTTGTTCGATAGTTCTACTGCAATATTTATTTGGTCTTTTATTTCCTTAACCTTTTTGTCTAGGTCTTTTCCGTTGTGGGCGTTAAAAGCGTCGATCATAATAAATCTTTTATTGTCTTTGTCGAAATAGGTAATTATGCGCCACTTTTCGTAAAACTTTCTAATTTCGATTAGAGATAATTTCTGGTTTTTGTATTGTCTTTATTCGCTCAGTTTTAAAAGCAAAAATCAATTCCGTCTTCATAACCAAGAGAATCTATTTCGCCGATAAGAGACAATAGATTTCCTATTGCATCCTCGTTCTTTTTGAATCTCTTGGTAAGAATATTTTTGATTCCATTGTTTGAGCGCCTATCAAGTAAAAAGAAGAAATCACTAATAGGCTTTAAATACCATTCACCTAGATCCATTTAACCCCTTTCAAGAAGGATTCTAATTAACTTTTAAGTTAATTTCAATTAGAACAATTGTCCTGTTTTGCATTTTGTCCATGTGATCTCCGACACCATCAGCATCACTAAACACATTCGTAATCTCTTGCTATCTAGGGTTTTCGAGGGTTAGTGCTTGGGGGAGTCAAACGATTCTATCGTTTGAAGTAAGCAGTGCGCAGGGAAATATTTACGTTTTCAATAGCTAGATCGATTCAAGTAATCAAAAGGAATGAAATGGATATTTGGAGATTGTCAGTCTAGATGCTTTATTTTACATTAGGTATCTAGATGACTATTTGTTCTGAAATTTATCAAGAAGTATCCTTGGAGATGTAGTGCTTTTATAAAGACTGATGAGTGTTTGGTATAGCCAGAATATATATAAGTGTGACTTCGAGCGCTTTTGCTTGCGGTTAGTTTATTTATTTCATTTCATAAGATTGGCGTATTTGAAATAGCTACTTCCGGGACGGGGTGTTGTTTGTGTCTGATTTTTGGTCGGAAATAAAAAATAATAGCCGCAAAAAACGTATCGTTCCTGTGCTTGTATTTATAATCGCTCCTTTATCTTATTTGATCACTTATGCTTTGCGGTTAGGTGAAGCGGCATACTACGGAATACCTTTTTCTTTGGTTACTGTTACAATCACGGACTTTTTTCGTTATTTAATCCCTGCATTATTGATTTCAATGATAACAATTTCGATTGCAATATCGATGATCAAAAAAATGTCACATAAACCAACTATTTCTTATCTTATTGTTATGATTGGTGTTGTGTGCACCTATCTATTTTTCCTAATATCATTAATTTTCTATAGTTTCCAAAATTAAAGGGGCGAAGTTTGAAAATCTAGACATTCTATCATTAGTTCTATTTCTTCTATCGTCGGGATTGATAATTGTTGGCAGCATTTTTTCCGCAAAAATAAAAATGCAGCAAGGTTAAACTTTGTGAACAAACCCTAATTCCTTTTTAACTGCATACGCGAGACAAACTAAAAAGTTTCTTAT
>ENA-OQBD01001057-OQBD01001057.1-human-gut-metagenome-genome-assembly--contig:-NODE-1057-length-13434-cov-7.919741_pt1 | contig 13434 bp, 9 predicted proteins | sample MGYA00242742_ERZ504543 | MGnify/ENA primary metagenome ERZ504543 (study PRJEB26092, sample SAMD00036239) | human gut metagenome | host: Homo sapiens | study: EMG produced TPA metagenomics assembly of... | reverse complement strand
TCGGCCCGCCCAGCCCCGGCACCTGCAGCAAAGCCGCCAAGGTGGACGGCTTTCACGGGCCGCACCGCTGGGTCATTGTCTCTTTGCCCAAAAGTGCCTGAGCACTCCATTTCACTGTGATGCAAAAAGGACCTCCGGATGCTTCTCCGGAGGTCCTTTTCTCATTCAGGTTCAGGCTTCCATTTCTTCCAGCGGAACAAGGTAGGCCTTGCGGCACTCCTCGTATTCCAGCATGTAGTCCTTGGTGGGGTTGTGGTGCATGATGCTCTTGAGGGTGTGGGAGTCGTAGTCCTCGCCGGCATCCATGCCGATCAGGCGGGCAGCAACGTTGGAGCAGTGATCTGAGATGCGCTCTGCATTGTTCAGCACATCCAGGAACACGACACCCGTATCAATGGAGCACACGCCGTCCTTCAGGCGCAGGATGTGCTGGTCGCGCAGGCGCTCCGCCATCACATCGATCACCTCTTCCAGCGGTTCCACCTGAGCCGCCAGACGCATATCGCTGTTTTCAAAGGCATCGTTGGTCAGGTTCAGGATGCGGTTCAGCGCATTCTCCAGCAGCTGCAGCTCCTTGGTGGCGCTTTCACTGAAGGACGCTTCCTTTTCCTGCAGTTCTTCTGCCTTTTCCATAATGTTCACCGCATAGTCGCCGATGCGCTCGAACTCGGTAACAAAATTCAGCAGTTCGGTCACAGTGTGGCTCTCATCGTCGCCCAGCTCCTGATCGGTCATCTTGATCAGATAGTTGGAGATTGCCACCTCCATGCGGTCGATCAGGTTTTCACGCACCCGGATGGCGCTGACGGTATCCTCGTCCATCTTCAGCAGCAGCGGTGCAGCCAGATTCACATTGCGGGCAGCACGGCGGGACATCTTGATCACAGCGCTCTTAGCCTGCTGCAGGGCCACAGCCGGGCTTTTGAACAGGCGCTCGTCCAGCACCGGCATGCTCAGCTCCTGTGCTTCCTCGGCGCTGTCCGGCACAGTGAGCAGTGCCAGCTTGGACAGCACACCGCTGCACGGCAGGAACAGCAGCATGGCGCACACGCTGGAAAGGGTGTGGATGTTTGCAATGGTGCTCTTGTTCATCACGTCGTTCCACATGGGGATGCCAACGGTGAACTGCACCGCATACACCAGTGCCAGCAGGATCACGCTGCCAATGATGTTGAAGTACAGATGGATCAGTGCAGCGCGCTTGCCGTCCTTGGAGGAGCCGCCAATGGTGAGCAGCGGCGTAAAGGCCGTGCCGATGTGTGCGCCCAGAATAATGGGGATGGCAGAGCTGAAGGTGACCAGACCCGTGCTGGACAGTGCCTGCAGGATACCCACCGATGCCGAGGAGGACTGGATGATCACCGTGACCACCACGCCCACCAGAATGCCCAGAACGGGATTCGTCATGGTAACGAACAGATTCTGGAACACGGCGCTCTCACGCAGAGGAGCCACACCGGTGTCCATCAGGCTCATGCCGGTAAACAGGATGCCGAAGCCCAGCATGATCTGGCCGATGTTCTTCCTTTTAGCGCTGCGCAGGAACACATAAAAAATGCAGCCGATAAACGCCACCACGGGCGCAAAGGTCTTGGGCTGGATCAGTGTCAGCCAGAGACTGTCACCGGAGATATCCGCCATGCGGATCAGCTGGCCGGTAACAGTGGTACCAATGTTTGCACCCATAATGACGCCTACCGACTGCGTAAGGGTCATGATGCCGGAGTTTACCAGACCGACACAAATAACGACCGTGCCGGCCGAGGACTGGATGACACCCGTGATGAGGGTGCCAAAAATAACGCCCTTGAGCGTTGAGGAGGTCAGCTTTTGCAGCACGCCCTGCATTTTGCCGCCGGCCAGTTTTTCCAGACCAGCGCCCATAATGGACATGCCGTACAGAAACAGCGCAATTCCACCCAACAGAGAGGTAATGTGTGTGATATCCATAACGATACTCCTAAAAATGATCTTCCTTTTGATCCTTGTACATCTGCCCTGCCCGCACACCGGGCCTGCTTGATCCGGCAGATGCTGCGGCCTGCCGCTCTGCTGCGCAGAACGGCGCACAATGACCGCGCTTGGATCTATTATATCATTTTTTATCCTGTCACAACAAGGTTTATTTTACAAGAAAATCACTTTTTCTACACATTTTTCCGTCTCTTAATGAATTCGTGCTCTTTCCTTTTCAATTATTTTACATCAATTTTACATTTGCACCGAAGTCCCTGTCTGTTTGCGGGCGCTTACTCTGCCAGTTCTTCCATTGCTTCCCGCACCGTATCGGCCGAAAACAGGAACACTCCGCTGCCGGTGTATACTTCCACATGGCTTCCAACATAACGCAGTTCAAAATCTTTCATCCGTGTTCCCTCCTGTATCTCGTTTTTTGCAGCTTTTCAGAACGTTTTTGTTCCATGGCTGTATTATCGCACACAGCAGGTACTATAAATCGGATTTTCAACGCATTTTGCAGACAAAAAGCCGCCCGGCTTCAGATGCGGAACCGGGCGGCTGGCCACCTATTTATATCGTTCAATGCACAGCGGCATATTCTGGGATGCGCTGCTCATGGGCCTGCTGCTCTGTGCGGGCCTTCTCATAGCAGTAACGGATGATCGCCTGCCTGCGCACGATGCCAATGAAGATGCCGCGGTCATCCACAACCGGCACAAAGTTCTGGTTCATGGCCGCTTCGATCAGCTGATCCATGCTGGTGGTCACGGTGACAGCCTTGTAGTCGCGCTTGTGCGGGAAGGCCGAAATGGGGACATCCTCAGCCGCTTCCAGATCCAGACCATGGAACTTTTTCAGCCCCCAGAGAATGTCGCCCTCGGTCAGGGTGCCCACATATTTTCCCTGCCGGTTGAGCACCGGAATGGACGCGTAGCGGTTATTCTCCCACTTTTCCAGCGTCTGCCGAAGGGTGAAATCGTCGTAAACATACATCAGATCCTGCTTGGGTGAAAGGAAAAACAGAATATTCATGACAACAGCTCCTAAACATTGTTCCACGCGCCGTGCGCAAAAAATAACGCAGTTCATCCGCACAAGCGGGACCCTGCGCCGCAGTCCCTATCCTTGTTTCTATTTTAGCACTTTTTCATAGTCGGATAAAGAGTTATCACCCACCTTTTATATTTTTTTAACAGATTGTTTGCTTTCTTTCGTCATACTTTCGGTTTTGATGAAAAACAACCAGCGTCCGTTATGCTATCACCTTCCCGGTGCGAAGCCGCCCGAACCATGCCGCCAATGCAGAAACCTGCGCAAAAAGTTGATATACCAGCATTTTGCGCTGTACAAGCGCGCCCCAAAGTTGTATAATAATGTGGGTGTTTCTCGGCGCAGTATGTGTATCTGTCCGCCGCTGCGCCCCAGACCTTGAATGTGTTTTATGAAAATAACATAAAGGAGCAGAGCGACTATGATCACTTCCCGTTTCCCTCTGGGGGATGTCAGCTTTACGTCCGGGTATTTTGCTACTCTGGTAGGTGAAGCAGCCAAACAGTGCTACGGTGTTGCCGCAATGGCACCCCGTGATATGACCGATGCCGTCAGAAGCATGGTGCACGGTTCTGATTACCCGGAAAAGGGTGTCCGTGTCACGCAGGAGGATGGTCGTCTGGTGATCGAACTGCACATTGCAGTGAGCTATGGCCTGAACATTTCCACCGCCGCACGCAGCATCTCTCACCGCGTCAAGGACGAGGTGGAGCAGGCTACCGGCCTGAAGGTTGCCCGCGTTGTGGTTTCGGTAGACGATGTGATCGCCTGATTTTTGTTGGTTCATCCGAATGCGCCGGGCTTTTCCGGCAAGTACAAGGAGTAAAAAAGAATGATTTCTGGTAAGATTTTGCGTGACGCCATTATCTCTGGCGCCAACAACATCAACAATCAGCGCTCCCGCGTGGACGAGCTGAACGTTTTCCCTGTTCCTGATGGCGACACTGGCACCAACATGGGCATGACCGTGGGTGCTTCTGTGCGCGAGCTGGAAGCATTGGACGACAGCTGCACCGTGGGTGAGGCTTCCAAGACCGCTGCTTCCGCCATGCTGCGCGGCGCACGCGGCAACTCCGGTGTTATCACCAGCCTGCTGTTCCGCGGCTTCTCCAAGGCGCTGGAAGGCAAGAAGGAAGCCACCGCTGCCGACATTGTCGAGGCTCTGAAGAAGGGTGTCGAGGGCGCTTATAAGGCCGTTATGAAGCCCACCGAGGGCACCATCCTCACGGTTGCACGCATTGCCTCTGAGGAAGCTGCTGCCTGCGGTGCCGAGGATGTGCCCGCTCTGTGGGATGTGGTGATGACCGCCGGCCAGAAGGCTCTGGAGGACACCCCCAACCTGCTGCCTGTTCTGAAGAAGGCCGGCGTTGTGGATGCCGGCGGTCAGGGCATCATGATTATCTTTGAGGGCATGGGCAAGGTGTTCCATGGCGAAGGCATCGTGGCAGGCGGCGAGGCTGCTCCCAACAAGGCAAAGCTCTCCACCGAGAACGCCGGCAAGGGCGTGTTCACCGACGACCTGATGAAGGTGGAGGACATCAAGAACGGCTACTGCACCCAGTTCCTGATCAACAAGTATGAGGGTGCAAGCGCCGCAAAGATGCGTGCCTTTGCAGAATCCAACGGCGACAGTGTGGTGTGCATCGAGGATGACGATGTGATCAACCTGCATGTGCACACCGCTGATCCCGGCAAGATCCTGAGTGAAGCCATCAAGTATGGCTACCTGACCAACTTCAAGATCGAGAACATGCACGAGCAGTTCCTGGCCCGTCAGAAGCAGGGCAAGAGCCTGGAAAAGCAGGCTTCTGCTGAGAAGGCCCCTTCTCAGTCCAGCGAGTTCGTCTACGCTGCTGTGGACCCCAGCCGTGACTATGGCTTTGTTGCTGTTGCCGCCGGTGAAGGCCTGAAGGCCGTGTTCACCGATCTGGCTGCAGACGCAGTGGTCTCCGGTGGTCAGACCATGAACCCAGCCACCGAGGATATCCTCGCCGCCATCCAGAGCGTGCCCGCAAAGACCGTGTTCGTGCTGCCCAACAACAAGAACATCATCATGGCTGCTGAGCAGGCCCAGAAGCTGGCCGACCGTCAGGTGGTCGTTCTGCCCACCCGCACCGTGCCCATGGGCATTACCGCCATGCTGAACTTTGATCCCTCTGTGAACGCCGAGACCAACACCATCAACATGATGGCTGCTGCCGACAAGGTGTCCACCGGTCTGATCACCTATGCTGCCCGCGACAGTGAGTACGACGGCAAGCGCATCAGGAAGGGCGAGATCATGGCTCTGGAGAACGGCAAGATCGTTTCCACCTCCAACGATATCACCAAAGCTACCTACCGTCTGGCACGCGGCATGTGCAAGAAGGATTCCAGCTTCGTCACCATCATTTCCGGCTGCGACGTGAGCGATGAGGATGCCGAGAAAGTGACCGAGATCGTAAAGGCAAAGTGCCCGAACCACGTTGAGGTCAGCCACATCCGCGGCGGCCAGCCCGTTTACTATTATATGATCAGCGTGGAGTAAACACTCCCCCGTTCTGCTGAATTTTTAAGCACCTGCGATTTTTGCCGCGGGTGCTTTTTAAAGCAAAAGTGCCTGCACAGCTAAAGCCGTGCAGGCACTTTTGCTTTCAGAATCCTCAGAAGAAGCTCACCTGACTGCTCTCCGGCAGGTCGCCCAGAGCGCCCACCTGACGCAGACGGTCCAGAATGCTGCTGCCGACACCGGAAGCCTGCTGCAACTCTTCCACCGAGATATATTCTTCGCCGTGGATGGTCACCTTTTCCAGTGCATCGGCGGCAGCACCGCCAAGACCCTTCAGCGAAGAGAAAGGCAGACGTACCTTGCCGTCCTCCACCACATACTTGGAGCCGCGGCTCTTGCCCAGCTCAATGGGTAAAAACTCGTAGCCGCGCACCAGCATCTCGTTGACGAGCTGCAGGCTGACCAGCACATCCTCGTCCTTGGCGTTCTTCTCTTCCTTCAGGCGGCGCTTGACTTCTTCCATGTGGGCGCGGGCCACTGCCGCACCGCCCACAGCGGCCTCGTAGTCGATATCGTCGCCGCGTACGGTAAAGTACACGGCATAGAACTCCGGCGGGCGGTAGATCTTGAACCACATCAGGCGGATTGCCGACATCAGGTAGGCCACAGCATGGGCCTTGGGGAACATATACTTGATCTTGCGGCAGCTCTCGATGTACCAGTCCGGCACCTCGTGCTCCCGCATGGCTTCCTCCCAGCCATCCTTGAAACCGCCCTTGGCCACCTTGCCCTTACGCACAGCCTCCATGATATCAAAGGCCATCTTGGGCTCCAGACCCTTGCGCAGCAGGTACAGCATGATGCTGTCACGGCAGCCAATGACCTCCGCAATGGTGCATGTGCCGCTGCGGATCAGCTCGTCCGCGTTGCCGGTCCACACGTCCGTTCCGTGGGACAGGCCCGAGATCTGGATCAGTTCGGAAAAGTTCTTGGGGCGTGCCTCCACCAGCATACCGCGCACGAAGTTAGTGCCCATTTCCGGGATGCCGAAGGTTCCGGTCTGGCTGTCGATCTGCTCCGGGGTCACGCCCAGCGCTTCGGGGCTGGTCAGCAGGCTGTACACCTTGGGGTCGTTCATGGGGATACTGTCAATGGGGATACCGGTGTACTCCTCAAAATACTTGTAGAAGGTGGGCATATCGTGGCCCAGTTCGTCCAGCTTGAGCAGGGTATCGTGCAGGTACTTGAACTCGAAGTGGGTGGTCAGCAGGCCGCCTGCCACATCGTCCGCCGGGTGCTGGATAGGACAGAAATCGTAGATCTCGTAGGTGTCCGGCACAACGACCATGCCGCCGGGGTGCTGACCCGTGGTGCGCTTGACGCCGGTGCAGCCCAGAGTCAGGCGGTTCTCCTCCGCATGGTTCACCGTGCGGCCGCGCTCATCCAGATATTTTTTGACATAGCCGTAGGCGGTCTTGTCCTGAATACCGGACACGGTGCCCGCCTTGAACACGTTGGCTTTGCCGAACAGCTCCTCGGTATAGCGGTGCACATTGGACTGATATTCGCCGGAAAAGTTCAGGTCGATATCCGGCTCTTTATCGCCGTAGAAGCCGAGGAAGGTCTCGAAGGGAATATCGTGGCCGTCCACCAGCATCCGGGTGCCGCAGTTGGGGCAGTTTTTATCCGGCAGGTCAAAGCCGTCGTCCACGCTGCCGTCGGTGATGAACTCGCTGTGCTTGCACTTGGGGCAGCGATAGTGGGGCGGCAGGCTGTTCACCTCCGAGATGCCGGAGAAGTGGGCCACGGCCGATGAGCCGACCGAACCACGGCTGCCCACCTGATAGCCGCCCGCGTTGGAATAGGCCACCAGTTTGACCGCAATGACGTACAGCACGGCGTAGCCATGGCCGCAGATGGAGTCCAGCTCCTTCTGCAGCCGCTTTTCCACAATTTCGGGCAGCGGGTCACCGTAATCGCGCTTGGCGTGTTCCCACGTAGCATCGCGCAATTGCTGCTCTGCACCCTCGATGCTGGGCGGGTAGGTGCCGCGCGGGATGGCACGAACATTGTTGTCGATCATCGCCGCGATCCTGCGGGGGTTCTTCACCACTACCTCGTAGGCTTTTTCCTTGGGCAGATAGTAGAACTGCGCCAGCATATCCTGCGTGGTGCGGAAGAACAGCGGCGGCTGGTTGTCGGCATCTTTAAAGCCGTTGCCCGCCTGCAGCACAGCGCGGTAAGCCGCATCCTCCGGCTCGGTAAAGTGCACGTCGCCGGTGGCAATGACCGGCTTGTGCAGGTCCTCGCCCAGCTTGATGACCGTGCGGTTGAAGTTTTTGATGTCCTCTTCGCTGTCCACCTTGCCGTCCCGCACCATGTAGGCGTTGTTGCCCAGCGGCTGGATCTCAAGAATATCGTAGTAGGACGCGATCTTTTTCAGTTCTTCATAGCTGGTGCCATCCACGATGGCCCGGTACAGCTCGCCGGCTTCGCAGGCGGAAGTGAGCAGCAGGCCGTCCCGGTATTTGTTCAAAAGGCTCCGGGGCACCCGGGGCTTTTTGAAAAAGTAGTTCACATGGGCTTCGCTGACGATCTTGTACAGATTTTTCAGGCCCATCTGGTTCTTGACCAGAATGATGAGGTGGTAATACTTCTTTTTCAGCACCTCGCGGTTGCCGCCAAGGCCGGTGTTGATCTCACTGACCTTTGCTACCTGCTTTTCTTTCAGGTCGTTCAGCATGACCCCGAAGATGCGGCCCAGCGCGGCAGAATCCTCACAGGCACGGTGGGCTTCGTAGGCAGGCAGCTCCAGATGCTTGTTGATGGTGCCCTGCTTGTAGTTGTGCAGGCCGGGGTACATGGCCTGCGCCATGGTCAGGGTGTCGATATAGGTCGGCTCCAGCTTGATGCCGCTGCGCTTGGCGGCGGCGCGCAGGAAACGCATATCAAAGGCATGGACGTTGTGGCCCACAAGGATGCGGTCTCCCGCAAATTTGAGGAAGGCTTCCAGTGCTTCCTTTTCGCCGGGAGCATCCGCCACCATTTCGTTGGTGATGCCGGTCAGCTCGGTGATCTTGGGGGTGATGGGCTTGCCGGGCTTGACAAAGGTATCAAATTCCTCCACCACCTCGCCGTTTTTCACGATGACGGCACCGATCTCGGTCATATACTCCACGCCGGGGTCAAGGCCTGTGGTCTCGGTATCAAACACGCAGAACTCCCCGTCCAGCGGCTGATCCTTCACACCGTATACACAGGGGATCATGTCGTCCACAAAGTAGGCTTCGCAGCCGTAGATCAGCTTGAAGTCCGGGTCTGATTTATGGATATCGTCCGCTGCCAGCATGGCTTCCGGGTAACCCTGACACACACCGTGGTCAGTGATGGCAACGGCCGGATGTCCCATGCGGTGGGCCAGCTTGACGATGCCGCCGGGATCACAGAAGCCGTCCATGCTGGAAAGCTTGGTGTGCAGATGCAGCTCCACACGCTTGACCGGTGCGGTATCCTCCCGCTTTTTACGCTCCACGATGAGCACATCGTAGGGGTAGACGATATAATCGTGTTCGTACTTGTCGTAGGAGCAGTCGCCGCGCACGATGAGGGTGGTGCCTTTGCCAAGGCTCTCCCACTTGGAGCAGTCCTCACCTTCCTGCGCGCGGATCTTCAGGTTGATGGAGCCCTGATAATCGGTGATGGATACGGTATAAATTTTGCGGAAGTTGCCCTTGACCTCCGAGAAGAACACATCGCCCCAGATCGTGCACTTGCCGCCCTCGCCGCCAAGGTCTTTCAGCGGGGTGAGGTTCTTGGGGGTGAACATCTTGCCGTGGAAAATGGTGACGGGCTTATCGGTCAGGTCCAGACCGTCCACCTTGATGGACGGTGCTGTGTTCTTTTTCTCAAACTTGACCACCGGTGGCGCGATCTTGCGCTCCAGCTTTTCTTCCATCTGGTGCTGCTCGGCTTCGCTTACAGCGCTTTGCAGCGTTACCTGCGGCGTTACCCCGGTGTGGGCCGCAATGCGCTCTGCCAGCAGCTTTTCAAAGTGCATCTCCTGCAAAAACTTGGTGCCATGGCATACGCCGATGGTGATCTTCTGTCCGATGATGTTGATCTTGCACCGGTCCAGAAAGCCGTTGATGGGCACGCCGTCCCGCTTCATCTCTTCCATCAGATCGCGCAGGGCCGCTTCGTCCAGCATGGCATAGCCAAACAGGTTCTGGATGCGCAGCTCAAAGCCCTCATAATCCGGCTGCAAGGATGCCAGCAGCCGGGCACAGAGATTTTTGTCCAGTGGCGCACCGCTGCGCAGGGTAAAGATGACCTGCCGCTCCTGCCGCAGCATCTGCGCATGCTCCACAATGACCTGCCCGAAGCAGGCCGCAAATGCCGGGTCAACCATGAACTGCGGCCACAGGTTGGATACGAGTGGTGTCACAAATGGTACTCCTTTTTATACAGCACAAACTGCCGCACCCGTTTTTTGCAGGTGTGGCAGCTGTGAAAAAAGCCAAATTACAGTTTATAGATCTCATCCATGAACTGATCCAGGATGTTGTCTCCGGTCAGCTTTTTGATGGGCTTGCCGTGGATGAACAGCACCGCCTCGCCCTTGCCGCCGGCAATGCCGATGTCTGCTTCACGGGCTTCACCGGGGCCGTTGACCACGCAGCCCATCACGGCCACCTTGATGGATTTTTTGCAGCCCTGCAGCCGCTTTTCCACCTCGTTGGCGATCTGGGTGCAGGGATACTGGGTGCGGCCGCAGGTGGGGCAGGTGATGACCTCCGGGCCTGCTACCGGGAAGCCCACGGCGCGCAGGATGTTGTAGCCCGCTTCCACTTCCTTTTCCGGCTCTGCGGCCAGCGAGACCCGGATGGTATCGCCAATGCCTTCCAGCAGCATTCCGCCGATGCCCATGCCGCTTTTCAGCAGACCCATCTGGTAGGTACCCGCCTCGGTAACACCCACATGGAGCGGGTAATCCGTGACAGCGCTGAGCTGGCGGTAGGCCTCCATCATGCGGGGCACATTGGAGTTCTTGATGGAAATGACGATGTTGTTGAAATCGAATTTTTCCAGCAGGCGCACATGGTACAGTGCACTCTCCACCATGGCCTCCGGCGTGGGGGCACCGTATTTTGCAAGGATGTGCTTTTCCAGACTGCCGCCGTTCACACCGATGCGGATGGGGATGTTCTTCTGCTGACAGGCATCCACCACAGCCTTCACCCGGTCATCGTCGCCGATGTTTCCGGGGTTGATGCGGATCTTATCCACGCCTACATCTGCGCAGGCCAGAGCCGCCTTGTAGTCAAAATGGATGTCTGCCACAATGGGGATGTTCACCGCATTCTTGACGGCTTCGATGCACTTTGCATCCGCCGGGCTGGGGCAGGTCACGCGCAGGATCTGACAGCCAGCAGCTTCGCACCGCTTTGCCTGCGCCACATTGCCCTCAATATCCTCCACCGGCACGTTGAGCATCGTCTGCACCGCAACAGGATTCTTGCCGCCGATGGTCACATTGCCGATTTTCACTTCCCGTTTTAACTGCCGCATAAAGTTCCCCTTTCTGTTTTTGCTCACATTGCACCGGTCACAAGCCGGATGATATCATTATAGGTTGCAAAGAGCATCAGGCCAAACAGCAGTGCAAAGGCCGCAATGGTCAGTGTGCCCTGCAGCTTTTCCGGCACTGCATGGCCGGTAACGCCCTCAATGATCAAAAATACCACCTTGCCACCATCCAGTGCCGGGAAGGGCAGCAGATTGAACACGCCCAGATTGATGGTGATGAGGGCCAGCAGCTCCAGCAGATCCTGCCAGCCGTAGCTTGCCGCCTGACCGATCGCTGTCACGATACCCACCGGGCCGGACAGATTGTTGATGCTCTCACGTCCGCGCACAAGGTCTGCCAGCGAGATAAACGCGATGCGTCCGTAGTACAGGGTACTGTTCCATGCTTCTTTTAACACATTGAGCGGTGTTTTTTTGATGCCGTACACCGTAAAGCCAAGGGTCATATGGGTCTGGCCGTCCTCGTCCTGCCAGGTGTCGAACTGCACGTCCGGCAGTTCCACCTTCTGGCCGTCCCGCTTCACGGTGAACCGGGCGCGATAGGCTTCGGTGCGCACCAGCTCATAAAGGATGTCGTTGGCCACAAAGCAGCGCCTGCCGTTCACGGCAACGATCTCGTCCCCCGCCTGCAGGCCGGTCTGGCCGCAGAGGGCACTGTCCTCCACGGCATAGATCACCTTGCTGGTCAGCGGGGAGCTCTGGGCCGTGAGCAGGATCAGCAGCACCATGAACCCCAGCACAAAGTTCATGACCGCACCGGCCACCATCACCAGCATCCGCTGCCAGACCGGGGCCTCGTTCAGGGGGATGCCGGTGCCTTCTTCCGGCGGCACGCCGGGGCGGGTGTCCGCCTTCCGTCCGCCGGTCACGGGCTGCTGCGGCCTGCTGCTCGCTGGCTTCCTCCCTTCCAGCGCCACATAGCCGCCCACCGGCAGGGCCCGCAGGGTGTATTGGGTGCCCTTGCGGACGGTTTTCCAGAGGGCCGGGCCCATGCCGATGGAAAACTCGTTGACCCGGATGCCGCAGAGCTTTGCCACCGCAAAGTGGCCGAACTCATGGATGGCGATCACGGCGCTGAACACGAACAGCGCTGCAAGCAGCGTGATAAAAACTGACATTCGTACTCCTAAAAATCAAAGATGTGCCCGCACGAACTCCCGTGCCATGCGGTCGCACTCGTACACATCGCTGAGGGTGTAGTCGCCGCCGAAGCGGTCGCTGTCCACGACGGCTTCCACCAGACGGCCGATATCCAAAAAGCCGATCTTGTCCTCCAGGAACAGCTTCACAGCTTCCTCGTTGGCACCGTTGGCGGCGCAGGGGCCGAGACCGCCCTTTTTGATGGCCTTTTTGCAGGCGGCAAGGCAGCGGAAGGTCTCTTCGTCGGCCACATCAAAGGTCAGCACCTTCAGGGCCGCAAAGTCCAGCTCCGGCACCACGCCCGGCACCCGCTTGGGGTAGGTCAGGGCGTACTGGATGGGGATGCGCATATCCGGCACGCCCAGCTGGGCAATGACCGAATGATCGCTGAACTGCACCGCCGAGTGCACGATGCTTTGGCGCTGCACCACGATCTGGATCTTCTCCGGCGGCAGGCCGAACAGCCACACCGCCTCAATGAGTTCCAGACCCTTATTCATGAGGGTGGCGGAGTCAATGGTGATCTTGGCCCCCATGTTCCAGTTGGGGTGCTTGAGGGCATCCGCCTTGGTCTTGGTGCGCAGTTCCTCGGTTTTCATGCCGAAGAACGGCCCGCCGGACGCCGTGAGCAGGATCTTGGTCAGGCTGGGGCGCTCTCCTTGTCCTGCAGGCACTGGAAGATGGCCGAATGCTCGCTGTCCACGGGCAGCAGCTGCACGCCGTGCTGTGCCACCGCCCGGGTGACCAGATGGCCGCCGGTGACAAGGCTCTCCTTGTTGGCCAGAGCCAGATCGTGGCCGCTCTCGATGGCAGTCAGGCTGGCACCCAGGCCCGCAATGCCCACCACACTGTTCAGCACCACGTCCGGGCCGTCCAGCGCGGCCAGCTGCCGCAGGCCCTCCGGGCCGGTGAGCAATTTGGGCGCACCCGCCCGGCCGGACAGGGCCGCGTCCAGCCTTGCGGCGGCGTCCGGGTCGGTCATGCAGACGTATTTCGGGTGGAATTCCTCGATCTGCTGCAGGATCTTGTCTACATGGCTGTGGGCAGAAAGGCCGAACACCTCATATCCCTGTGCCCGAATCACATCCAGGCTCTGGGTGCCGATGGAGCCGGTGGAGCCCAGCAGCGTAATTTTTTTCGACATGGCACGTTCCCCCTTTTACTTGTAGAACACCGCCGTGATGACCATGGTCACAAAGGGCGCAATGAAC
>ENA-OQBD01001055-OQBD01001055.1-human-gut-metagenome-genome-assembly--contig:-NODE-1055-length-13445-cov-5.015318_pt1 | contig 13445 bp, 11 predicted proteins | sample MGYA00242742_ERZ504543 | MGnify/ENA primary metagenome ERZ504543 (study PRJEB26092, sample SAMD00036239) | human gut metagenome | host: Homo sapiens | study: EMG produced TPA metagenomics assembly of... | reverse complement strand
GTATCATTCACACGCTACAACGAGAAAGAGTCCAAATACAAAATGGGCATCCCCTAATATGTATTGATGGTCAGAAAGAAAGATATGTTCTCGTTCTTTGAAGAAAACAAGATTATCGATAACAAGACTTCTTTCTTAAGTTCATATAGCAGCAGTAACAATACATACACCTTTACCAACATCGCTCCCTTAATCACTTACTGCATTGAGGAACGGAAAAAAGGCATAACAGCAGCAGGTGGAGATCCTGAAAAGGAAGAAGACGGAAAAGAATGGGACGCTAAAAATCCGGACTGGAACAGAGTTGTCATCATACCTGTCAAAGCAGTATCCAATTCAAACAATGAAATAGTTGAAATATCCAACAGCTTAGGTATGGAAAGCGCTATGTTAAAAGGTGGAACGAATCCTGAGAATAAGCTGAAAATGCAAATCTTCTACACTACATTTTAAGACTTTTTTATTTAACCAAATAAAGAACAGGCGGCAACTACAGCAATATAGTTTCCGCCTGTTTAATTTACTCCACCGTAATCATACCACACCGGATGATAAATGGAAATTCATGGAACGCAAATATCCCATCAACACTTCACACCATGATTGAGAATGACCATAAAAACAGACTATATAAAATAAGCCGGCAAAATCCTTTTCACGGATCCTGCCGGCTTATTTATGTTTATGGGAATCCTCTATCCCCTAGAAAGGCAAATCATCCTTCTCGTCTGTCGCGGCAAAATCTACCGGTGCAGCGGGAGCAGCATTCATGGGAGGAAACGGAGCATCCGGTGCAACAGGTCCCTGGGCACCCACACGCTCTACTTTCCACGCACGGATACTGTTGAACCAACGACCATTCCACTCGCGGGCATCCACATCAAAAAACACATTCAACTCTTCACCTGCCTGAATATTAAATTGCGCTATCTTATCTGCTCCAAATACGTCAAAACACATTTTTTTAGGATATTGATCATGCGTTTCAATTACGTATTCTTGTACTTTCCATTCATTTCCTGTCTTTGAAACTCCTCCTCTCGGTTCGAGGACTGCTATTACTTTTCCTGCTAATTCCATATTACGTTATTTAAATTCGCCACGAAAGTACACTTTTCCTTGCGAGTAAACTAATTTTTTCGCCATTTTTTGCGCTTGAACCATAATCTTTTCGTAACTTTGGCAGTTAAATGAATATAGAGATATAGAATATAAATATAATAATATAAAACTATGAAGTTCATCGTTTCAAGTACTGGATTATTCAGTCATTTACAAGCTATTAGCCGAGTAATCAACTCCAAAAATTCGTTACCTATTCTTGATTGTTTCTTAATGGAACTGACTGACGGAACGTTGTCGCTCACTGCCTCTGACAGCGAAACGACCCTGTCCACTTCTTTGGAAGTAAATGAAAGTGACGGTGACGGACGCTTTGCCGTTTCTTCAAAAACCATACTCGAAGCCCTGAAAGAAATACCCGAACAACCACTGACTTTCCTGGTAAATACAGAGAATCTGGAAATCACCGTACAATATCAGAATGGTAAATACAGCCTGATGGGACAAAATGCCGACGAATATCCGCAGGCTCCCGCATTAGGCGCAAATGCGGTACACGTAACAATGGGCGCTCCGGTGATGCTGGCAGGTATCAACCGTTCTTTGTTCGCTACTGCCGATGACGAGTTACGTCCGGTAATGAATGGTATTTATTTTGATATCACTACCGAAGACATCACTTTCGTAGCCTCAGACGGGCACAAATTAGTACGCAATAAAACATTTGTGGCACACGGCGATGAAAAAGCCGCTTTCATTCTGCCCAAGAAACCGGCAACCCTGCTGAAGAACCTGTTGCCGAAAGAACAAGGAGATGTGCAAATTGATTTTGACGACCGTAACGCTACGTTTACATTAGAAAACTACAGCATGATATGCCGTCTTATCGAAGGACGCTATCCCAATTATAATTCAGTAATTCCGCAGGATAATCCGCACAAGGCCACCATTGACCGCATGATGCTGATCAGTGCGCTCCGCCGTGTATCTGTATTCTCATCACAAGCAAGCAGTTTGATAAAACTCCGCCTCAGTGAAAATCAGATCCAGATCTCCGCACAAGACATAGATTTCTCCACCTCAGCAGAAGAAACACTGACTTGCCAATATACAGGAAGCCCCATGAGCATCGGCTTTAAATCAACATTCCTGATCGATATTTTAAACAATATCTCGGCACAGGAAATACTTTTCGAACTGGCTGATCCTTCACGTGCGGGTGTTATTGTTCCTGTAGAACAGGAAGAAAAAGAAGACCTGCTGATGCTGCTGATGCCTATGATGCTGAACGACTAAAAACGACACGCCACCATGTGGCGGGAAAAACAATATATAATACAAGCTGGAAAATGAAATTGAACTTGAAGAATCCTATTGATTTTTTCGATTTGGAAACAACGGGAACAAATATAAACACAGACAGAATAGTGGAAATATGCTATCTGAAGGTGTATCCAAACGGCAACGAAGAAACGAAGACCATGCGTATCAATCCGGAAATGCATATTCCCGAACAATCTTCTGCCATCCACGGTATTTATGACGCAGATGTGGCGGACTGCCCTACTTTCAAGGAAGTGGCAAAAGAGATAGCCCGGGACATTGAGGGATGTGACCTTGCCGGTTTCAATTCCAATCGTTTCGACATTCCGGTTCTGGCCGAGGAGTTCCTGCGCGCAGGAGTAGACATTGACATGATGAAACGAAAATTCATTGACGTGCAGGTGATTTATCACAAACTGGAACAGCGCACCCTGTCTGCCGCCTATAAATTCTATTGCGGAAAGAATCTGGAAGATGCCCATACAGCCGAAGCCGACACACGTGCCACATACGAAGTACTGAAATCCCAATTGGACCGCTATCCGGAAGAATTGCAAAACGATATGGCATTTCTAGCCGAATATTCAAGTTTCAACAAGAACGTAGATTTCGCCGGACGCATTGTTTATGATGACAAAGGCGTGGAAGTCTTTAATTTTGGGAAATACAAAGGAATGTCGGTCAGCGAAGTATTACAAAAAGATCCGGGCTACTACAGCTGGATACTGAACGGTGACTTTACGCTGAACACGAAAAACGTACTGACAAAAATCAGACTACGTGAATCGGGAATGATGAAATGAGTATGAAAGGAAAAAAAATCGTACTAGGTATAACCGGAAGTATAGCCGCCTATAAAGCGGCTATACTCATTCGCGGACTTATTAAGAAGGGAGCGGAAGTACAAGTCGTGATTACCCCCGCAGGCAAAGAATTCATCACACCTATCACTTTGTCTGCATTAACAAGCAAACCTGTTATCAGCGAGTTTTTTGCCCAGCGTGACGGGACATGGAACAGCCACGTTGATTTGGGACTATGGGCGGATGCCATGATTATCGCTCCGGCTACCGCATCCACTATTGGTAAAATGGCCAACGGAATAGCGGACAATATGCTGATCACGACTTATCTGTCAATGAAAGCTCCCGTATTCGTAGCTCCGGCAATGGATCTGGATATGTTCGCACACCCTTCCACCCGGAAGAATCTGGACACGCTCCGTTCTTACGGAAATCATATTATAGAACCGGCAGAAGGGGAACTGGCAAGCCATCTGGTAGGAAAAGGCAGAATGGAAGAACCGGAAAAAATAGTGGAAATTCTGGAAGCTTTCTTTGCCAAACAACAAGACATGGCCGGAAAGAAAGTAGTCATTACCGCCGGTCCAACCTACGAGAAAATAGATCCGGTACGCTTTATCGGCAATTATTCTTCAGGAAAAATGGGATTCGCACTTGCCGAGGAATGCGCTTCACGTGGAGCGGAAGTATCGCTAATCAGCGGACCGGTAACGATTCAGGCCCATCACCCTAACATCCGCCGCATAGATGTGGAAAGTGCCGGAGAAATGTACGAAGCCGCCATCCGCGAGTTTCCTACAGCTTCGGCCGGCATCCTGTGTGCGGCAGTGGCCGACTTTACCCCGGAAACCGTAGCCGGTCATAAAATCAAAAGAGAGAAAGATAATTTAACACTGCAACTGAAACCCACACAAGACATTGCCGCCGCACTGGGAAACCGGAAAAAAGACGGACAGACATTAGTGGGATTTGCCTTGGAAACAAATGATGAAACAAAAAATGCACAAAGAAAACTGGAACGTAAGAACCTTGATTTCATTGTACTGAACTCATTGAACGACCAAGGAGCCGGGTTTCGTTGTGACACCAACAAAATAACGATTATAGACCGTCAGGGAGCAACTCCTTATCCGCTGAAAAGCAAACAGGAAGTAGCAAGGGATATTATTGACAGACTGGTAAATAATAAATAATTTCTTAATTTGCCACGTTGCCAATGTGCTAATGCGCTAATTACCATGCGGAATACAACAGCGCAGCAAATTAGCAAATTGACAAATCAGCAAATTATTAAAAAGGAGCAAGAATATGCTGCAATCTATCTATATACAGAATTATGCATTGATTGATACATTGGATATCAGTTTCACCCCCGGCTTCTCTGTCATCACCGGAGAGACCGGCGCCGGTAAATCGATTATTCTAGGCGCTATCGGCTTGTTACTGGGACAACGGGCCGATATCAAAGCGATCAAGAAAGGCGCCAATAAATGTATTGTAGAAGCACGTTTCAACATCTCCGCCTATCAGATGGAGCCTTTCTTTACCCAAAGAGATTTGGAATATGATCCGGATGAATGTATTATCCGCCGCGAGTTATATGCATCAGGTAAAAGCCGCGCATTCATAAACGATACTCCGGCCTCATTGGCGCAGATGAAGGAACTGGGCGAGAAACTGATAGATGTACATAGCCAGCATCAAAACCTGTTGCTCAACAGTGAGGGATTCCAATTGAATGTATTGGATATCCTGGCACAAGATGACAACGAACTTTCAGCATACAAGGATATTTATACCGAGTACAGAAACGTATGCAAACAGCTGGCCGACTTCATAACGCAAGCCGAGCAAAGCCGGAAGGATGAAGATTACATCCGGTTCCAACTGGAACAGCTGGATGATGCAAACCTTCAGGAAGGAGAACAAACCGAACTGGAACAGGAAGCCGAAACCTTGAATCATGCCGAAGAGATAAAAGCGGGTTTGTACAAAGTGGACCAAATAATGGCTTCGGAAGATGCCAGCCTGTTATCCGCTACCAAAGAATGTATGCAAACCCTGCATAACATAGCGAGAGTGTACACACGTGCCCAGGAATGGATAGGGCGTTTAGACAGTTGTTACATAGAACTGAAAGATCTGTCGCATGAAATAGCAGGCGCACAGGAGGAAGTGGAGTTCAACCCCACCCGTCTGGATTATGTAAATGAACGCCTGAACTTAATCTACTCTTTGCAACAGAAGCATCACGTACAAACAATAGAGGAATTGATAGCCGTGCAAACCGACTATCATGAGAAGCTGAACGCCATCACTTCTTTTGATGACCGTATAGCAGAACTTACCGCCCAAAAAGAAACGCTATATGACAAAGTGATAAAGCAAGCTGCTGTGTTGACAAAACTCCGTTCCCAATCGGGCAAGCACATTGAAAGACAGATGCAAAGCCTGCTGGTTCCTCTCGGTATGCCCAATGTGCGCTTTGTGGTGGAACTGAATCCGCGCAAGGAACCGGACAGTAAAGGGATGGACAGTGTGACATTCCTGTTTTCGGCCAACAAGAATGGAACATTACAAAATGTAGCTTCCGTAGCATCGGGTGGTGAGATTGCCCGTGTCATGCTTTCGCTGAAAGCCATGATAGCCGGAGCTGTGAAACTGCCTACTATCATCTTTGATGAAATAGACACCGGAGTTTCCGGTTCCATCGCCGAGAAAATGGCGCTCATCATGCAGGAGATGGGAAAACAAAACCGTCAGGTCATCAGCATCACCCACCTGCCCCAGATTGCAGCACGCGGCATCACTCATTATAAAGTATATAAGGAAGATACGGAAACAGGCACCAACAGCTACATCCGCCGCTTGACTGATGAAGAAAGAGTAAAAGAAATTGCCAATATGCTAAGTGGGGCTACCTTGACAGAGGCAGCCCTGAACAATGCAAAGGCGCTGATAAGTGGCTAGTGCCAATTACCACTAACCACCTGTCACTAACCATTAACCACTTATTAAATATGTTAGAAAAGAATGAAATGATTTTCGGTGTACGCGCTGTTATTGAAGCCATACAAGCCGGAAGAGAGATAGATAAAGTATTGGTGAAGAAAGATATACAGAGCGAACTGTCCAAAGAACTGTTTACCTGCTTGAAAAATACCCTCATCCCTGTTCAGCGTGTACCCGTGGAGCGTATTAACCGTATTACCCGGAAAAACCATCAGGGAGTTGTAGCATTCATCTCCTCTGTCACCTACCAGAAAACAGAAGATCTGGTACCTTTCCTGTTTGAAGAAGGAAAAACACCCCTATTCGTCATGCTGGATGGAATTACCGATGTACGTAACTTCGGAGCCATTGCCCGTACCTGCGAATGTGCCGGTGCAGATGCCATTATTATTCCCTCGAAAAACAGTGTCAGTGTCAATGCCGACGCAATGAAAACATCAGCAGGAGCTCTGCACACTCTTCCCGTATGCCGCGAACAAAATCTGACTAATACCATCAAGTATCTGAAAGACTGCGGATTCAAGATTGTAGCAGCCACGGAAAAAGGTGATTATGATTACACCAAAGCAAACTATAAAGACCCTGTATGTATCATTATGGGAGCCGAGGACACAGGTGTTCCCTACGAACACCTTTCCCTGTGCGATGAATGGATCAAAATACCGTTAATGGGTAAAATAGAATCATTGAACGTATCGGTTGCCGCAGGTATTCTGATTTATGAAGCTGTAAAGCAACGCGGCTTCACAGAAGACAAAACGGCATCCGCTTTATAAATACCGTATCATCGTTAACAAACAACTAACTATATCATGAAGAAAGTACTTTTGATACTGGCATGCGGCATAGCCGCCCAGCTAAGCTATGCACAAGCAACCCCAAAGTGGGCCGGCAAAGCTAAAAAAGCCGTTTTTTTCCATCGTTACATACGATAAAGATAACAAAATCAAGAATACAGGAAATGGATTCTATATCAATGAAAATGGAACGGCATTATCCGATTATACCCTGTTTGAAGGAGCCGAACGTGCAGTAATCATTAATGCGGACAGTAAAGAATTGCCTGTATTGCGTATCTTGGGAGCCAACTCCATGTATGACATCGTAAAATTTAATACTGAAACCGATAAAAAGACCATAGCATTAAAATCGGCATCACAGCCGGCATCGGTAGGTGAAACAGTCTATCTGCTACCCTACTCGACTCAAAAAGCGGCAACCTGCCAGACAGGGACCGTCACCAAAGTAGACACCATCGGCGACAAGGCATATTACTATACACTAGCAATGACAACCAACGAAAAAACAGTAAGTTGCCCTATTATGAATGCCAATGGAGAAGTATTAGGTTTAATCCAAAAAAACGCATCGGATGAAGCCAAGGAAAGTTATGCCATCGGAGCTACATACGGTGCCTCGCTGAGCATCACCGCCCTTTCTTTGAACGACATGTCACTGAATAAAATCGGCATCAAAAAAGGACTGCCCGAAACAGAAGACCAAGCACTGGTGTACCTGTTCATGGCATCTTCACAACAAAATCAGGACGAATATATCACCACATTAAACGATTTCCTGGAACAATATCCCAACAGCGCGGACGGATATATACGCCGTGCCACTACTTATATGGGATTTAATGATGATGAACACAACGCTTTGGCAGATGCTGACCTGAAGAAAGCACTGGAAGTGACAGCCAACAAGAGTGAAACGCAATATAATATCGCTAAATTAATTTATTCGTACACCATCTCTTTAGGTGACAAGAAACCATACGGTGACTGGAGTTACGACAAAGCTCTCTCCATTATTCATGATGCCATGCAGGCCGACAACCAACCCATTTACACACAATTGGAGGGAGACATTCTGTTTGCTATGAAAAAATATCCTGAGGCATACGCCGCTTATGAAAAAGTGAACCAGTCTTCCATAGCCTCTGCCGCTACATTTTACTCGGCAGCCAAAACCAAACAACTGATTGAAGGAACAGATATGAACGAGGTTATTGCCTTGATGGATAGTGCTGTGGCACGTTTCACCAAGCCTTATACATCGGAAGCGGCTCCTTATTTCTATGAACGGGCAGAGATAAAAGCCCAGACAGGCAAATACCGTGAAGCGGTAATAGATTATGATACTTTTTATGATGCTATCGGTGGACGCGTTACAGCCGCCTTTTATCTGCAACGCGAACAGGCGGAAATACAATGTAAAATGTATCAGCAAGCTATCAACGACATTAATAAAGCAATAGAAATGACTCCTGAGGATATAGCCATGTGGGTGGAAAAAGGTTCGGTGCATCTACGTGTAGGGCAACATAACGAAGCAATAGAAGCATTGGAAAAGGCTATCTCTTTAGACCCGAAAGCCGCAGCCGCATATCGTATGCTGGGATACTGCCAGATACAATTAAAGAAAAACAAAGAAGCCTGTGCAAATTTTGCCAAAGCAAAAGAACTGGGCGATGAAGTGGTAGACGGACTGATACAGAAGTATTGCAAATAATACCGGGAAGCTCCATCTGAAATCCGCGAATCTTGCTACATGATTTCTGAAATCTTGTTGCATGATTCGCGGATTTTTGCTACAAGATTTCAGGAAACATTCCCTGTCATTCAATGAAAAAGCAGGAAAGAAAAAAAATCTACTTATCTTCCCACTGCCGTATAATCAGTACCCGTTTCGTATCTTCCGTCACCCGGAAACGGTCATCGCTACGCTCTCCTACCAGCCATACAATCCGGTCTGCTGAGCAAACCACATACTGATTTTCTTTCTGGAAAAGAGAAAACTTACGATCTGTCAGATAATCGCTGACCTTCTTTTTTCCTTTCATTCCGAAAGGAAAAAACTTATCCCCCTGCCGCCATTTACGCACCGTGAGAGGTAGTACCACCTTGTCCGCATCCAAACAGGCCGTATTCTTATTCCTGGGGATGACAAAGTCCGGCATTATTTCCTGCGTTTCCATTGCAAGCCGGAATGGGGGCACATTTTCCTCCACTTCCTCATCCGCCGGCTTCCTCCTGCGAATAATCAGCTCCGTCCTGTCGCGCAACACCTCCCATCCGGCAGAAACGAATCTTTTTCCCGACTGGGCAGACAAACTGCGGAATACATCTCCTATCTGAACGGAATTGAAACCTAACGGATGAAGAATCTCAAACAGCAAAGCCGCCGGAGCACTCTCTTCCATCAAACGAGAAATAAGAATATGGCCGGACTTTTCCATCACCCTTTCTTTCCCCGCCTCTATTTCCTTATTATATATAAGAGAAACATCAGTCAGACGTCTGGATGTTTCAGCTATACTTTCACTGACAGAAGGATTCAGCTCACGCAACATCGGAAGAATATTCAGACGGATTTTATTACGCATATATTCATCTTGCAGATTGGTACTGTCTGTAACATAACCTTGACGCAAACAACGCAAATAATCCAAAATATCCTGACGGCTCACCTCCAACAAAGGCCGTACAATGCAGCCGTTATGCGGACTGATACCTTTCAAGCCATTGATTCCCGCGCCACGTATCAAATTCAATAAAAAAGTTTCCACACTATCGTCCCGATGATGGGCTACGGCAATAACAGCCATCCCCCTCTCCTTACGCAGTTGTTCGAACCAATCATAGCGCATTTCGCGAGCTGCCATCTCAACAGAAACATGATGCCTTGAAGCATAAGTGACTGTATCAAAATGAGTAACATGCAAAGTCACTCCCAGCCCTTTACACAACTCATTGACAAACCTTTCATCTCTATCGGACTCCTCACCACGAAGATGGAAGTTACAATGGGCAGCCTCACAATGATACCCTAAAACAAGCAAGACACGCAACAAAGCTACCGAATCTGCTCCGCCACTCAATGCCACTAACACCTTATCATGCAAAGTGAAAAGTTGTTTTTCCTCTATATACTTCTGAATATTCCAATGAAACATGACACAAAGATAAGGGTTCTGCAAGACAAAAACAAAGTGCCTGTTCTTTATTTAAAAACAATCTAAATAGTTTGCATACTTCTAAGTAATAACTTATCTTTGCGAAAAATTTAAAACAAGATGCGTTTATCCGAATTAAGAACAGGAGAAAAAGGCGTAATAGTCAAGGTTTTAGGTCACGGTGGTTTCCGCAAGCGAATCGTTGAAATGGGTTTTATTAAAGGAAAAACCGTAGAGGTAATCTTGAACGCCCCTTTGAAAGACCCTATAAAATACAGACTACTAGGTTACGAGATCTCTCTCCGAAGACAAGAGGCAGATATGATTGAGGTGGTAAGCGAGCAGGAAGCACGCACGATGCAAAACCCTTACCATGGTTCCATAACAGAAGATGTACCCGTGTCCGAATCAGAACTGGTGGCACTGGCAAAAGGCAAACGCCGTACAATCAATGTAGCCTTAGTAGGTAATCCTAATTGTGGAAAGACTTCGCTATTCAATATTGCATCCGGCGCCCATGAACATGTAGGAAACTACAGTGGTGTGACAGTAGATGCCAAAGAAGGTTTTTTCGACTTCCAAGGTTATCATTTCCGTATTGTAGATTTACCCGGAACCTATTCTCTTTCAGCCTATACTCCGGAAGAACTTTATGTACGCAAACATATCATTGAAGAAACTCCGGATGTAATCATCAATGTGGCAGACTCTTCCAACCTGGAACGTAATTTCTATCTTACCACCCAATTGATTGACATGAATGTGCGTATGGTCATCGCACTGAATATGTATGACGAACTGGAAAGCAGCGGCAACAAACTGGATTACATCAAGTTAAGCCAATTGATCGGAGTGCCTATGATACCTACTGTCTGCCGGCGGGGTGAAGGCATAGACCAACTGTTCCATGTTATCATCGGTATTTACGAAGGCGGGGATTTCCTGTCACAAAAGGGCGAAATACGTTCTGAAATTCTGGAAGATCTGAGAGACTGGCACAAAACCTATGTACCCGACCACGAATTCGGAAGCCACAAAGAAGAGGAAGATGCCCGCCCACGCGGATATATGCGCCATATTCACATTAACCACGGTCCTGAACTGGAGCGCAGTATCGAAGAAGTAAAAAAAGCAATCAGTCAAAACGAAGACATACGCCATAAATACTCCACCCGCTTCCTATCTATCAAATTACTGGAAAACGATAAGGAAATAGAAAATTTCATCTCTACACTGCCTAATGGCAAAGAAATCATAGCGATACGCAACAAGGAAACCTTACGTATCCGTAAAGTGATGAACGAAGACAGCGAGCAAGCTATTACGGATGCTAAATATGGTTTTATTACCGGAGCTTTGAAGGAAACATTCACCGACAATCATTTGGAAAAAGAACAAACAACCCGCGTGATAGACAGTATTGTGACACATCGCATTTGGGGATATCCTATTTTTTTCCTGTTCCTTTACATCATGTTTGAGGGAACCTTTGTTTTGGGTGACTACCCTATGCAAGGTATTGAATGGCTAGTAGACCAGTTGGGCAACCTGATACGGAACAATATGGCTGAAGGTCCTTTGAAAGACTTACTGATAGATGGTATTATCGGTGGAGTGGGCGGTGTTATCGTTTTCCTGCCGAATATCCTCATATTATACTTTTTTATTTCTATATTGGAAGATTCGGGGTATATGGCACGCGCTGCATTTATCATGGATAAAATAATGCACCGGATGGGACTGCATGGCAAGTCCTTTATTCCACTGATTATGGGATTCGGCTGTAATGTACCTGCCATAATGGCAACACGTACTATAGAAGACCGAAAGTCCAGACTAATCACCATGTTGGTGAATCCTTTAATGTCCTGTAGTGCTCGTCTTCCCATATATTTAGTTATGATAGGTGCTTTTTTCCCTAACTGCGCCAGCTTTATGTTACTTTGCATCTACACAGCAGGCATTTTATTGGCAGTAATAATGGCCCGTATTTTCAGTAAATTTCTGGTGAAAGGAGAAGATTCTCCATTTGTGATGGAACTACCCCCCTATCGTATGCCTACCTCTAAAAGTATCATGCGCCATACATGGGAAAAAGGAGCACAATATCTGAAAAAGATGGGAGGCATTATCATGATTGCCTCAATTATTATCTGGTTTCTAGGGTATTATCCACAACATGATGCTTACGAAAGCGTGGCTGAGCAACGAAAAAAATTCATATATCGGACAAATAGGCAAAGCCATAGAGCCTGTTATCAAACCGCTAGGATTTGACTGGAAGTTAGGAATCGGACTTATTTCAGGTGTGGGTGCTAAAGAACTGGTAGTAAGCACACTAGGAGTATTATACACAAATGAAGGAGATGTGGAAAATGTGAATCTTTCCATAAACCGCATTCCCCATTACTCCACTGGTTGCATTAGCTTACATGCTGTTTGTATGATTTACTTCCCCTGTATTGCCACTTTCGCAGCAATCAAGCAAGAATCCGGCAGTTGGAAATGGGCCATATTCACAGCAGGATACACCACTGGATTGGCTTGGCTTGTTGCATTTACTGTATTTCAAATAGGAAGTCTTATCGTTTAATAAACCTAAACCTAAAATTATTTGTTTATCAAGCATGGAGTTACAACAAATTATAGTTATTGCAATTGTATGCCTCTGCACCATATGGATAAGCATACGTATCTTTCAGTATTTCAAGCGCATAAAGAACAATAGCAATCCGTGTGAATGCTGTAGTTCGGACTGCGCCATGAAGTCTATGCAGAACAAGCCAAAGTACGGTTGCGTAAAAAAATGCAGAAAAAGTGAGGAAAAAAAATAGCAGAATATTTGCAGATTGAAAAAAAATGTCGTACCTTTTGCAACCGCAATCGAGAAACAAAGATTGCTAACGACAAGGTTCCTTGGATGAGTGGCTTAGTCAGCGGTCTGCAAAACCGTGTACGGCGGTTCGAATCCGCCAGGAACCTCCAAAAGCGAAAATGGATTAGAATGAAAATTTCTAATCCATTTTCGCTTTTCAGCTACTTACGTCCTCTATGGTAGAAGTAGAGAAGGGTGGGCTTCCACCCCCGCGACTCCACTGGAGATGTTGAGGCTTTATAGGGGTCAGCGGATTTTCCTGGTTGGTAAGCTTTCTTTTAAGCGTATAGCCTAGCCAGTCTGAACATGAAGAATTTCACGTCAGCCACCCCTCTTAACTGGCTTCGAAAAGCTTTGATTGTAGCATTGAACGACTCCGCTGAAGCATTTGTCAATCGTTCTTCAAAATAAT
>ENA-OQBD01001053-OQBD01001053.1-human-gut-metagenome-genome-assembly--contig:-NODE-1053-length-13477-cov-3.509738_pt1 | contig 13477 bp, 15 predicted proteins | sample MGYA00242742_ERZ504543 | MGnify/ENA primary metagenome ERZ504543 (study PRJEB26092, sample SAMD00036239) | human gut metagenome | host: Homo sapiens | study: EMG produced TPA metagenomics assembly of... | reverse complement strand
AAAAAAGGAGCTGGATGAGTTTCTTAAGGAATTCTAATATTTCCGTGAAAAACTTTTCAAAAAACCAAGATTGTGATAAAATGGCATACAGCAATTGAGTTTCAGAAAATTGCAAGTGGAGAGAATTTAAAAATCTTGGGCGAAGCATAGAATATGTATCGCAAGGAGTGCAGATCAGGAGGATAGGAAAATCATGGATTACAGACAGGAATATGAAAAATGGTGTAATGACCCGTATTTCGATGAGCAGACGAAAGCAGAACTGAAGGCAATTGCAGGAGATGATAAGGAGATCGAGGATCGCTTTTATCGTACGCTGGAGTTTGGAACGGCAGGATTACGCGGGGTAATCGGTGCGGGAACCAACCGTATGAATATCTATACAGTACGTCAGGCAACACAGGGACTGGCAAATTATATTCTGGCACAGGGAGGACAGGAGAAAGGTGTGGCAATCGCACACGATTCCCGTCTGATGGCAGATGAATTTACCGATGCAGCAGCACTTTGTCTTGCAGCAAACGGAATCAAAACATATGTGTTCAAGAGTCTGCGTCCGGTTCCGGAACTTTCATTTGCTGTCCGGACACTCGGATGTATTGCAGGTATTGTTATTACCGCAAGCCATAACCCGAGAGAATATAACGGATATAAAGTATACTGGGAAGACGGCGCGCAGGTAACACCGCCACATGATACCGGTATTATGGCGGAAGTAGCAAAAGTAACTTCTTTTGACATGGTAAAGACCATGGAGAAGGAAAAAGCACAGGCAGAAGGGCTGTATCAGATCATCAGCGACGACGTGGATGAATCCTATTTTGCAGAGCTGAGAAATTTATCCATTCATCCGGAGATCATCAAAAAGATGGCAAAGGATATCAAGATTGTTTATACACCGTTACACGGAACCGGTCTTGGTCCGGTCAAGCGTGTGCTGAGCGATCTTGGATTTGAAAATGTATATATCGAGCCACAGCAGGCAGTTGCCGACGGACATTTCCCGACGGCTCCGTATCCGAATCCGGAGAACCCGGATGCATGGGAACTTGCATTAAAGCTTGCGAAGGAAAAGGATGCAGATCTGGTTCTGGCAACCGATCCGGATGCCGACCGTCTGGGTGTATACTGTAAGGATACGAAAAGCGGCGAGTATGTGACATTTACCGGAAACATGTCAGCCATGCTGATTGCGGAATATATTCTGGGACAGAAACGTGCAAATAATACAATGCCGGAGAATCCGGTACTGGTAGAATCCATTGTTTCCACCGACATGGCAAAGGCAATCGCAAAGGCATACGATGTGGAGCTGGTAGAAGTACTGACCGGATTTAAGTATATTGGTGAGCAGATGCTTAAATATGAAAAATCCGGAGAAAAGAATTATGTGTTCGGATTTGAAGAAAGTTACGGATGTCTTCCTGGTACTTATGCAAGAGATAAGGATGCTCCGGCAGCTGTATGTATGTTGTGTGAGGTTGCTGCTTTTTACAAATCACAGGGAAAGACACTCTGGGATGGCATGATCGATATGTACGAAAAGTACGGATATTACCGTGAGGGAATCGCAACCATGACACTTAAGGGAATCGATGGTGCCGCACAGATTCAGCAGATTATGGATCGGGCAAGACAGAGTACTCCGGCAAAGCTTGGAGCGTTTGATGTACTTGCAGTCCGCGATTACAAGGCAGACACCCGTAAGGATTTAAAGACCGGGGAGGTGACTGCTACCGGACTTCCGTCTTCCAATGTCCTGTATTATGAGTTATCCGATAATGCATGGTGCTGTGTACGTCCATCCGGAACAGAACCGAAGATTAAATTTTATGTCGGTGTTAAGGGAGATACCCTGGATGGTGCAGATCAGATGCTGGAAGAATTAAAAGCAGAAGTGTTAAAGCACTTTGAATAATCGGTAGACTGTTATGATGAAAATATACATTTGTCCGCAATGTGGATGGCTCCGTATGGTTTCCAGACGAAAAGATGTCGAATGTCATCAGTGTGGGAACGCGCAGATGCGGCTGACCAATCTCGACCTGGAGAAATATACTTCCATGTCGGAACAGGACCGCGTCAGTTATGCAGACGCATGGCTGTATATACACAATAGGCAAAAGGATTCAAAAAAATGGCAGATAATAGAAGAAGCAAAAAAGAGAAGAAAGGAAAAAGAAGAGCAGAAAGATTGTATTGTTTGTATTTGAAATTCTGCTTCTCGCAATCCTGCTTGTCGCTGCGTATTTTATTGGCATGGTAAATCGTGTGAAATATGAAATATGAGTGAGACAGAGGCAGGAATTAATGATGATCTCAGCAAAGATACCTTGGAGTCTTTGGAAGGATATACCAATATTGCAGTGTTTGGTCTGGATAACCGGAGTGCAAATAACTACCAAGAGGGAAATTCCGATGTTGTCATGATTGCAAGTATTGATAATAAGACAAAAAATGTCAAACTGGTATCGGTATACCGTGATACATTTCTGTCAGTCGGAGGCGGCACTTATTTCAAGTGTAACAATGCTTATGCCAGAGGCGGGGCAAAACAGGCGGTTCAGATGTTAAATTCCAATCTGGATCTGGATATCAAGGAATATGTGTGTGTGGACTGGGCAGCTGTCGTAGAAGTGATTGATGATCTGGGAGGACTGGATCTGAATATTACCCAGGGCGAGATGAACCAGATCAACAAGTACAAGAAAGATGTGGACGGCGTAACCGGAAAGAATACCCCGAATGTGACGCAGTATGGTCTGGTGCATCTGGACGGAACACAGGCAACCACATATGCCAGAATCCGAAAACTTTCCGGAGATGACTTTAAACGTGCATCCCGTCAGAGAATTGTGCTGCAGGCAATGTTGGAGAAAGCAAAGAAAGCAAATCCGGCAACACTTGTCAAAATCTGTAACAGTGTGGTAGATGATATTTCCACAACACTTTCGCTGGATCAGATGGTGAGTCTGGCGAAAGATGTAACCAAGTACAAAATCAGCAGCACCACTGGTTTTCCAACAGATCTGACTACGAAAAACATGCCGAGATGTGGAGATACGGTAATTCCGGCAGATCTTGTGACGAATGTCAAAAAAACTGCATGAATACATGTTTGATGATGCCGCGTATACACCATCACAGACGGTGCAGGCAATCTCTGACACGATTGTAAATACAACCGGAATCACGGCAGATTCTGCAAAGATTAATACATCGGATTATAACGAGACCGTAGGTGCCACAGGCACGGATGAGATCCAGAAGGGATCAGAAACTACTGGCGGAACAAATGTACAGTAATCAATTGGGGAATAAGAGTAGACCAATCGGCATGATTGGTCTACTGTTGTCATTGGAGAGGAAAGTCAATAAAGATAAAGGAGAATGTTTCCATGAACGAACAGGTAAAGAAAAATATTATGGAGTATAAGCAGAAATATTTACAGAAACTGGCAGATGCGCAGGTGCCGGAGAAACTGGAAAAACAGTTGGAGGAAATGGACTGGACCTGTCTGGAACTGATTCATCAGAAAAAACAGCAAAGAGGGACGTTTGCGCCGCTGCAGGCGACCGAACTTTCCGAAATCCGAAAGAAGGAAGATCTGTATCGGGAAACGGGACTGAAAGCACTCTGGGAAGGAAAAGTCGGTGCAATTCTTCTGGCGGGAGGGCAGGGTACCCGGCTGGGATTTGACAAGGCAAAAGGCATGTTTAATATCGGAGTGACGAAAACACTCTATATTTTTGAACAGCTGATTAAAAATCTGATGCAGGTAAAACATGAGGCAGGTGTGTGGATTCCGCTTTATATTATGACCAGCGAAAAAAACGATGTACAGACGCGGACCTTTTTTGAAGAACATGATTTTTTCGGATATGACAGCAGTTATGTGAAATTTTTTGTGCAGGAGATGGTTCCGGCGGTCGATTTCGATGGAAACATATTGATGGAATCGGAGGATTCTCTCGCGATGTCTCCGAATGGAAACGGAGGATGGTTTAAATCCATGCTCCGGGCACATCTGGATGAAGATATCCGGACACGTGGGATTGAATGGCTGAATGTTTTTGCCGTGGACAATGTATTGCAGCGGATTGCGGATCCGGTGTTTGTCGGGGCAACGATTTTGTCTGGATGTGTGTGTGGTTCGAAAGTCGTGCGTAAGGTTTCTCCGTATGAACGTGTGGGTGCAATGTGTCTGGAAGATGGAAAACCATCGATTGTCGAATACTATGAACTGACGCCGGAGATGGCAGAGGCTGTCAATGAAAATGGTTCGCTGCTTTACGGGTTCGGTGTGATTTTAAATTATCTGTTCCGTGTGGATAAGCTGATGGAGATTGTAAAAACAAATCTTCCAATGCATATTGTAGAGAAGAAGGTTCCGTATCTGGATGAAAACGGTCAGCTGCAGAAACCGAAGGAGCCGAATGCCTACAAATTTGAAACACTCATACTGGATATGGTGTATATGATGGATAATTGTCTTCCGTTTGAGGTTGAGCGGGAAAAGGAATTTGCACCGGTGAAAAATGCGCTCGGAACTGATTCGGTAGAGTCTGCCAGGGAACTGTTAAAGAAAAATGGCATTGCCATTTAACAGGGATTTACAAAATTTACAGAACTTTGTCACAATTTGAACACAGTTGACAGGTAGAATTCTCCTTAGAAAACAGGAAAGGAGTTTTTCATTATGGATAACAACTATTATAATAATATGAATCAAAATCAGAATCAGAGTACACAAAATAATCAGAATGGATACAATCCGTACAATAGTAACAGTCAGGGACAGACATACCAGAATACATCATACAATGCGTACAATCCGTATCAGCAGCCGACCGGAGGTCCGGCACCCCGGAAACCGCGTCGCAGATCCGGATTCGGAGCTACCATTGGTAAGTGTGCGGCAGTTGCTCTGGTCTTTGGTCTGGTAGCCGGAGGTGTATTTACCGGAGTCAGCTATGTAGGAACCAAAGCGCTGGGAGTTTCCGGACAGAATGTAAGCAGTTCAAAGAGTTCTTCTTCCGCAAAAGTCAGCCAGACGAGTACCGGCAATGCAGCGGATCTTTCCGATGTTTCCGGAATCGCAAAAGAGGCAATGCCGAGCATTGTGGCAATTACAAATACCGGAACGGTATCCTATCAGACATTCTGGGGGGACACAGCAGCAGCAGAGTGAGAGTGCAGGGTCCGGTATTATTATCAAACAGGACAGCAAATATCTTTACATTGCGACAAACAATCACGTTGTTGCAGATGCCGATTCATTGAAAGTGCAGTTTGTGGATAACGAAACCGTAGAATGTAAGGTGCAGGGAACCGATGCTTCGGATGATCTGGCGGTAGTCAAAGTAGCATTGAGTGATATTAAGGATTCTACATTAAAAGAAATCAAGGTAGCTACGGTAAACGAGGATACCGATACCCTGGAAGTTGGTCAGGGCGTTATCGCCATCGGCAATGCACTTGGTTACGGACAGTCCGTTACCAACGGTATTATCAGTGCGTTAGGAAGAACCGTTACCGTGCAGGATGAACAGACCGGAGAGACCGTGGTCAATAACAACATGATCCAGACCAATGCAGCAATTAACCCTGGCAACAGCGGTGGTGCGCTGCTGAATGCAAGCGGAGAGGTCGTTGGTATCAACTCTGCAAAATATTCTGATACGAGTGTAGAGGGATTTGGTTATGCAATCCCGATGTCAGATGCCATGCCGATCGTTGAACAGCTGATTGAAAAAGGACAGGTAGATCAGTCCAAGGCTGCGTTCCTCGGCATTCAGGGACAGGATATTTCTTCCAGTGTTGCCAGTGCTTATAACATGCCGCAGGGGGTATATGTATATCAGGTTGTCTCCGGATCACCGGCAGAAAAAGCAGGACTTCGTCAGGGGGATATTATTACAGAATTTGACGGCCAGACAATTACAGGTATGACGCAGCTGAAACAGCTGATCGCATCCCACAAATCAGGGGATGAAGTAAAAATGACAATGGAACGGCTGGAAAATGGCTACAAGGAAAAATCCATTACCGTGACACTTGCAGCACAGTCCGATTTTGTATCCGAGAGCAGTTCCGATAATTCCAATGATTCTCAGAACTCACAGGATTCCGGTAACTCCGGCGATTCCAGAAACTCGGAAAATTCCGATAATTCCGGCAACTCCGGTTTCTTCGATGGATTTGGTGGATCAAATAATTAATGACAAATTGCATAAGATGCGCTATAATAGATTGTCCGAACATAATTCGGGCAATCTATTTTGTATTTTAAAGCAACACTGCCTGTGGCAGCAGGATAATGCCATGGGGTAGTTGCAGTTTTAGAAACAGGAGTCAGACAAAAATGAATAGGATAAAAGATTTGATCATTCAGTTCTGTAAGTTTGGTGCGGTCGGTGGATTGTGCTTTGGCATTGATTATGGACTGATGATCTTTTTGACAGAGACACATATCATGCATTATTTTGCATCCAGTGCCGTGTCGTTTACCGTATCCGTTATTGTGAATTATATCCTGAGCATGCGTTTTGTTTTTACTGGAAAGGAAGACATGACGAAGGCACAGGAGATGGTTATTTTTGTGGCACTCAGTATGATCGGGCTTGTGATGAACCAGATGATCATGTGGTTTGCCGTAGAACATTTAGGAATGTTTTATGCAGTAGCAAAAATATTCTCCACCATGTTAGTTACTACGTATAATTTTATCTCCAGAAAAAGATTCCTGGAAGCATAAGCCGGGGTTGGAGAGTTAGGAGGATGTATGAAAAAGAAAAGAATTGTAATCGCATTGGGACATGAAGCTCTTGGAAGTACACTGCCGGAACAGCAGAAGGCAGCTGCGCGTACTGCAAAAGCGGTTGCGGATTTTATCCGCGAAGATTATCAGGTGGTTATTACACACAGCAATGGACCGCAGGTTGGCATGATCCATACGGCAATGAACGAATTCTGCCGTCTGTATCCGGAATATACAGCAACTCCGACATCTGTCTGCTCTGCGATGAGCCAGGGATATATCGGATATGATCTGCAGAATGCCATTCGTACCGAGTTATTAAACCGCGGAATCTATAAGACAGTTTCTACGGTTCTGACACAGGTTGTCGTTGATCCGTATGATGAGGCATTTTATCATCCAACCAAAGTGATCGGTCGTGTGATGACAAAAGAAGAAGCAGAGGAAGAAGAAAAGAAGGGGAATCATGTGACAGAGGTGGAAGGTGGATACCGCCGTATTGTGGCATCTCCAAAGCCAATGGATATCGTGGAAATTGATGCAATTTCCGCACTGTCCGATGCCGATCAGGTTGTCATTGCCTGTGGTGGAGGCGGAATCCCGGTTCTGGCACAGAACAACCGTCTGCAGGGAGCCAGTGCTGTCATTGAGAAGGATCTTGCAGCCGGAAAGCTTGCAGAACTTCTGGATGCTGATATGCTGGTGATCCTTACGAGTGTAGATAAGGTTTGCCTGAATTATGGCAAAGAAGACGAGGTAAAGCTGGATACCCTTTCTCTTGCCGATGCAAAGAAATATCTTGCGGCAGGAGAATTCGGAGAAGGAACCATGGCACCTAAGATTGAAGCTGCAATTGACTTCATTGGAGAGTCTGCGATCCGCTCTGTTCTTGTAACCAAATTAAATAAAGAAGCAGGAGAGATTACCGGTGGTATGGGAACTCTGATCAAGAAATAGTAGTTTTTTGCAGGAGGCACAAAATGAATCGAATTAAGAGTTTTACAATCAATCACAATCTTTTGATGCCGGGATTTTATATTTCCCGTGAAGATGGGGATGTGATTACCTATGATCTGCGTACGCGCAAGCCGAACGCAGGAGATTATATGGACAATGCAACCATGCATTCCCTGGAGCATATGTTTGCTACCTATATTCGCAATTCCGAGATGGGAAATGAAGTTGTCTATTTTGGACCGATGGGATGTCAGACCGGATTTTATCTGCTGGTTCGTAACAGCAGAAGTCCCAAAGAAGTGTTTGCCATGACAAAAGAGGTTTTGAGACAGATTTATGATCATAAAGGAGAGGTATTCGGTAAGTCTGCAATTGAGTGTGGACATTATGAAAATTTATCTCTCGCAGCGGCAAAGGCAGAAGCGGCAACCTATCTTGCTGTGCTGGAAGAGCAGACAAATATGGATTTTACATATCCGGAATAAAACAGATTGCAGGAGGAAAAGATACATGAGAATCGGAGTAATTGGTGCGATGCAGATTGAGGTGGATAACCTGAAAGCATCCATGAGTGATATCAGCACGAAAGAATACAGTGGTGTCACCTATGTGTGTGGAACCATTGGGGACAAAGAAGTGGTTGCAGCAGTGTGTGGAATCGGCAAGGTGTTTGCCGCAATCTGTGCGGAGGCAATGATTCTGGAGTTTCATGTGGATTATGTGATCAATATCGGCGTGGGTGGCACACTTTGCAAAGAACTTGGGGTAATGGATGTTGCTGTGGCAGATAAGGTAGTGCAGCACGATATGAATACGACACCTCTGGGAGATCCAGTTGGACTTCTTTCCGGTATCAACGAAGTGTATCTGCCGACAGACGAAAAAATGTGCAGACTGCTGGGCAGCTGCCTGGCAGAAAAAGGAATTCACTATCATGTCGGAACGATTGCCACAGGGGATCTGTTTGTCAGCACACCGGAGCAGAAGACAAAGATTCATGAGAGGTTTGATGCGATTGCCTGTGAGATGGAAGGTGGATCTATCGGACATGTCTGTTATGTAAATAAAGTTCCGTTTGCGATTTTACGTTCCATTTCGGATGGAGAGGGTGCTTCTATGGATTATGCAACATTTGCAGAGAAGGCTGCACTGCAGTCAATTCTTGTGGTGATTGATTTCATTCAGAGAGCGGATGAGTTGCAGGCATAAACTGCTTCTAAATTTTTGGAATGGTACATATACTCTACAAAGACTTTTTGGTGGAGTTGTTATGTTCAAAAAAATACATCGTGAATTAAAAAAAGAGTCATGCAGGAAGATCGGAAACGGTCTTCTTGTCATGGCTCTTATTTGTTGTCTGATGTTTGTCTCGTATCAGGCGACATCTGCAGTGATTACAAGTGCTAAGGTCGGGGATCGTGAACTTCCGATTTACTGTGTAGACACAACAGAAAAGAAAGTAGCACTCAGCTTCGATGCTGCATGGGGAGCAGAAGATTTTCCACGTATCATGGATGTTTTGGATAAACATAAAGTAAAGGTGACATTTTTTATGACCGGAGGCTGGGTAGAAGATAACCCTGATTGTGTGAAAGAGCTGGTAAAAAGAGGGCATGATCTGGGAAACCACAGTGAGCATCATTATGACATGACGACAATTTCCCAGGAGGAAAAAGACAGTGAATTAAAAACTGTGCATGATAAGGTAAAAAAACTGACCGGTTATGAGATGTATCTGTTTCGGCCGCCTTATGGGGCTTACGACAATGATGTGATCAAGACGGCGTACGCCATGCATTATTATCCGATTCAGTGGTCAGTGGATAGTCTGGATTGGAAGAATTATGGTGTGGATTCTATTATCACGACGGTTTGCAACCATAAAGCACTTGCACCGGGAGCCATTATCCTCTGTCACAATGGAGCAAAGTATACAGCGGATGCATTGGATGCCATGCTGACCAATTTAGAGGAACAGGGTTACAAGATTGTGCCCATCTCGAAGCTGATCATGAAGAAAAATTATCATATGGATGCGACAGGAAAACAGATTGCGGATGATGCTAGAAAGCAAAAGACGACGGAGGCGGTAATACATTGAGTTGTGTATTTCCCGGATTTTTGGTTATTGAAACCAACAGATATACGGATTTCCCTTTTCGAAACATTTCTGTTCTACATAAAAACCTGCTGAAAGAACCAGACGGGACATATAAAGGATAAAGGTCGAAAAATATCCCAGTGAATAAGGAAAGTGGGACATATAGACAGGAGAGTGACAAAAATGTCCTGCTGTGGCAGCGGTATGGGACATATAGACAAAACGATAACAAAAAAGGTCCTTCTGAAACAGTCAAATGGGACATATAGACGTAAAGGTGATAAAAAAGTCCTATTATGACATTTACAAGGGACATAACAAACAGTTTTTTTCGTATATGTCCTGACTGACGAGAAAATGGGGATATAATATAAAAATTTTCCTCTATATGTCCTGTTTTTTCATGAAACTCATATTCCAGAAGCCAGAGAAGGGATTATGGGCAGAAAATATCAGAGAATGTAACGATACATAATATTTGCTTCTGGATGAAAAAGAATTTCACATTGACATATCTTTTCGGGGGGGGGGATAGAATCAATATGTAAAAAATATTATTTAAAATAAGGAGGAAATGATTATGAACAAGCTGAAAAAAGCAGTGGTAATGGTTTTAGCATTGGCAATGGTTTTAACATGTGCCATGGTAACACCGGTGCAGGCTGCGGGAAAACTGAACAAGAAATCGGTTTCTATTTATGAAACAGAGACGGTTTCACTGACTGTGAAAGGAGTAAAATCCGTAACTTGGAAAACTTCCAATAAGAAGACTGCCACCGTTGATAAAAAGGGGCTGGTAAGGGTGTAAAGAAAGGCACCTGTACTGTTACTGCAACGGATACAAAAGACAAAAACTGCATATTCATGTAAAGTTACCGTAAAAGCAGCAAAACTCACTTGGAATTGCAGCAAAGGATATTAGTGTATTCACTGGTGGAGAAACTATTTCTTATCCGGGAGAGGAAATCAAGGGCGCAACTTATGTACTGGATGGAAAGAAACTCGGGAAAAAGGATTACAGTACATGGACAGATAAGGATGGAGAGCGTGTAGTTTCTTATGTTACACTTACAAAGAAACTTACAGATGGAAAACATACCTTTGCTATCCAGAAAAAAGGTTATAAGACAGTAACAAAATCCTTCAAATTTACAGCATTAAAGGTTGATGGAATGTTTCCGGACGGAGAAGAGCCTTGGGTATCTGACGGAACCCTGTACGTTATCTGTACACCAAGCTGGATGGAAAAGATTTTGTTGATTAAAGTAGATGGTACAGAAGTAAAACCTAAGGATGCTTTTTAAATGGAGATGGTGTATTTGTTATCTGGGTGGATGCTACAGGAGCTTTCCGCAGGAGAGCATAAGGTGAGCGTTACCGCAGAAGGAATTCCGGATGGAGAAGCTTCATTTACAGTAAAATAATATATCTGAATTTCAAAGGATATGAATCATTGTCAGGAGGATGACTATGAAACAAATGAAAAAACTGCTTGCATTTGTACTGGCATTTGCGATGATCATCACGATCTATCAGCCATCAGCGGCATATGCAGCAACCAAAAAAATAAGATTAAATGCAAAGACAATGACACTTCAGGTGGGACAGAAAAAGACCCTGAAAGTAAAGAATGCAGGGAAAAAGGCCAAATTGAAGTGGTCCAGCAATAAGAAATCCATTGCAACCGTTTCCAAAAAGGGAGTGGTAAAGGCAGTAAAAGCCGGAAATGCTGTCGTTACCTGTAAGGTAACAACAAAAAATGGCAAGACAACCAAACTCACTTGCAAGGTTGCGGTTAAGAAAACAGCAAAAGTTACCAGCTTGACCGTTGGTTCTCAGAGCGAACTGGAAAAGGCTCTGAAAAACAAAAATGTTACAAAGATCACAGTTGCGACACAGGGAGCTGTTACATTTACGGTACCGCAGGGCAATTACAGTAAGGTGGATCTGGTAATCAATGCACCGAATGCGGATGTTGTGAACAATGGAAAATTCAAGTCTATTGATATTCAGGCAATCAAGCCGAATACCTACCGCGAGAATGCAAAAGGAAATGTTATTACGGTCAGTGCAACCGGTGATGCACGTGTGATTGTTGAAACCGGTGCTACCGTTGCAAAAATTATGGTTTCCGGGTCAAAGGGAAATGTAAAACTGGTGGTAGATGGAACCCTTTCCGGCATTACGATTGATGCTCCGGTGAATGTGACTGTAGAAGGAAAGACAACCGTAGCAGTACCTGTTACCGTAAATGAAAAAGCGGCAGGTGCAAATGTAACTTCCAGTACACCGGTAGAGGTAAAGGCAGCAGCGCCGATCGCACTGAACCTGACCAAAGGTGCAGAGGGAAGTAAGGTAGAGACCACATCTGATAAAGCAGAAGTAACCGTAAAGAATGAGACAACACAGGCAGTAACGGTTACGACTCCGGCAGGAAGCAAGGACGTGGCAAAGGATACCACTTCAAAAGTAGATAATGCAGGAAAAGTTACGGATGTAGCAGACAATACAGATGCCAATAATAATGGCGGTGGCGCAACAGGGGGAGGTTCATCTTCTGGGGGAAGTGTAACTCCGACTCCTTCTGTTGGAAAAATGGATAAGGCACAGAATGTTGTAAAAAATATTGAAAAGAATGAATTGTCTGCATCTATATCAGCATTACAGAACCCAATGATTTGTCAGAAAGTTTTGTTTGATGAAATTCAGAAAAAATTTCAATGAAGATGAGGAACTTAAAGATATATACTTTGAAGTTTCTTATAATGAGCCAATAGAGAAAAATGATCCAAAATTGATTGCATCTATGCGGGTTACAATTTATGGAGAGAATGATGAAAGTTATGAGATATACGGTAATGTGACTTTTATATGTAAAGAATCTGAAATTCAGGTATCTGCGCCTGAAATCAAACATATTTTGAAACATTCTCTGGTGGTAGCAGTTGAGCCAACTTATGAATATGCTTGTGTTACTAGCGGCACAGCAATTTCCGCTATAACAGAGAATCAGTGGGTACAAGGAAATGAGTCGGATGATTTTGGATGCTGTGAAATGTCCGGTCTTAAAGAAGATACAGAGTATGTTGTATATAAGAGAATTATTGGTGTAGATGAGTATTACGGAAGTACAACAGCTACAACAGGTGGGGAAGAAACTATTTGTCTTGCGGAGGCTGATGAGAACGCAAAGAATGTTAATGTTGGAAATGTTAAGGCAGGTGATCGAATTTCTATTCCGCTGAAAGGATTGAAGGTTGTATGTTATGCAAAGCCGAAGGACGGTTTTGAACATGGAGACTTTGATTTTCGGTGTGATGATGAAATGAACAAGTTGCTTTGGGATGGCTATTGGTCGCTGAATTCTTATGATAAAGATAACAACTTGCTTGTTACATTTACTGTTCCTGAACAACTGGAATCAGGAAAGGTATATACAGTTAAAATATGTTATAATTTTGAGTGTAGTAAGGAATCAGATAATCCTGATGAGTGGGGAGATCTTATTGCACAAAGTGATGATTTGATATATACGGTTACGTTTACTGTAGAATAATTGAATAGGTGCTTAGTGAAAACTGTCCATCCATAACGGGTGGGCAGTTTTTTTACTTGCAGAAAAAATTTATTATTTTTTGAAGGGGATCTCAAAAGTATA
>ENA-OQBD01001051-OQBD01001051.1-human-gut-metagenome-genome-assembly--contig:-NODE-1051-length-13501-cov-3.087334_pt1 | contig 13501 bp, 11 predicted proteins | sample MGYA00242742_ERZ504543 | MGnify/ENA primary metagenome ERZ504543 (study PRJEB26092, sample SAMD00036239) | human gut metagenome | host: Homo sapiens | study: EMG produced TPA metagenomics assembly of... | reverse complement strand
TTTTATCATATACCTGAAGTCTGGAGTGTGGACAATTACAAGATTGGACAATTTAAGTGAGTGTGTATGTTGAATGTTATCGGTTCTGTCGGAGTATAAGTATCAAGAAAAAACAATCCTCGACATAATATTACAAAAATAGACTAAATATTACAAAAATATTACAAAATAATAATCGAAAGTATTGACATACTACATATAAGTGCTATAATACACACATACTCGAGTTAACAAAATTGTAACATTTACAGGAGGGACATTATGATAACGAGGAAAATGAGACTGTCGATGGCGATGCTTACGATTGCCGCGAGTGTGTTGACGACAGGAAATATAAAAGCAGATGAGAAAGATACAACAAATGAAACAAATACAGCAACGGAAAGTAAATATGCGAATAAAGCAGTTGCAGATATTTATTCTACAACAACATTAAATATCCGAAAAAAGGGTAGTATAAATGCAAAGATCGTAGGAAAAATGAAAAAAGGTAATATTGCAACTGTGCTGAAGAAAGGATCTGAATGGTCAAAAGTAAGATCAGGAAATGTTACAGGATATGTAAAAAATCAGTATCTTGTATTTGGCGATGAGATTGAAAACTTTGCGAAACAAAATGTGAAAAAGGTGGCGAAAGTTCAGACGGAAACATTAAGAGTTCGTAAGAAAGCATCTACGGATTCAAAGATTGTTACATTGGTATCTGAAGATGATAAATTAAAAGTGAAGAAACAGACCAATGACTGGGCAAAAGTCAAGGTTGATGGCCAGACAGGATATGTGTCAAAAGATTATGCAAAAGTAACATACTCTTTTGGAAAAGCGAAATCCATGAAGCAGATTCAGGCAGAGCAAGAAGCGAAAGAGGCGAAGAAAAGAGCAGAAGAAGCAGCCAGAAGTAAGTCTGAAAATGAATCAGTATCCACAACATCAAGCGGTCATACTTCTGATGATGGAACAACATCTGGAAGTACAACAGGTTCCACACAGACAACAAAGAAAGCTTCCGTATCCGTATCATCTAGTGGCTCATCAGCAACAGGAAGCAGGATCGCAAGTTATGCCCAGCAGTTTATTGGAAATCCATATCGATATGGTGGAAACAGCTTGACAAGTGGAATTGACTGCTCTGGATTTACGCAGCAGATTATGGCGAAGTTTGGATACAGTATCAGTCGTACGAGCAGTTCCCAGTCTGGTGATGGAAGAGCAGTATCTACGAGCAATTTAAGAGCCGGTGATCTGGTATTCTATGGAGATGGTGGAAGCATTGATCATGTGGCACTTTATATCGGCGGTGGTCAGGTAGTACATGCAAGTAATTCCGCACCATATCCGCGAGGAGGAATTAAGATTTCAAACGTAAATTATAGAACACCAATCTGTGCAAGACGTATCATAGGATAGCTAGAAAAATTACCAATACAGTATTTATATAGGAAGAGCGTAAAAGGAAGATTCATGCAGAATCATTCTTGTGCGCTCTTCCTTTTTTTCGATATACCAGACATGAAAATAAAAATTATATTTCCTATATTGACAGAAGAACATCATGTTTATAGAATGTAAAAAGGTATATTTTGGTTAGGAAAATAAAGATAGAAAAGAGATGTAAAAAGAAAAATGATGAAACAAAGACGATTTACAAAACAAAAATAGCTGAATCGCCCTCATGTTACCACTGGCAGTTGATCAGCTTTTAAATTCGTTTATGGGTACGGTAGATACCCTTGTAGTCAGCAATTTAGGATCAGCAGCGATTTCTGCTGTCAGTCTGGTAGATTCCATTAATATTCTGGTAGTTCAGGCATTTTTTGCACTGGCTTCAGGTGGTACGGTTGTTTGCTCTCATTATCTTGGATGTGAGAAGAAAGAGAGAGCAACGAATGCAGCCAGGCAGTTAGTGTTTATTACATTCGCAATGTCACTGGTCATTGCAATCGCGTGTCATTTATTCAGCAACCAGCTTCTTGGAGTGATCTTTGGACAGGTGGAACCAGCGGTTATGGACAATGCGAAGAAGTACTTCTTCTTTTCGGCCATGTCTTATCCATTTATCGCATTGTACGATGACGGAGCCTGCATTTTAAGAGCACAGGAGAACAGCAAACTTCCGATGCAGATTTCTTTTGTTGCAAATGGCATTAATGTTGCATTGAATCTGATATTTGTATGGGTATTGCATTTGGGTGTAGCAGGTTCTTCTGCAGCGACGATGATCGCCAGAGCATTTGCAATGGTTGCGGTGCTTTATAAATTGAGAAATCCGAAGATGAAGATACAGCTTAGAGATTATTCTTCGATTCGTCCAGAATGGGAAGAGATCAAAAGAATCTTACATATCGGAGTACCCTCAGGAATTGAAAATGGAATGTTCCAGTTTGGAAAGCTTGCGATTCAGTCAACGGTATCTTTGATGGGAACGGCGGCGATCGCAGCACAGGGAATGACCAATATCATCGAGAACTTGAATGGGATCATGTCGATCGGAATGGGGATCGGATTGATGACAGTCGTTGGAGAATGTCTTGGAGCAGGAGAAAAAGAAGAAGCAGTCTATTATATAAAGAAGATTTCCATTGCAGCAGAAGTTGTATTGATCGCTACATGTCTTTTGATGTTTGGGCTTACTTATCCGATCACATATTTTGGAGGCATGGAACCAGAGAGTGCAAAACTTTGTATATTCATGGTAACATGTATCACAATCGTAAAACCAATCGTGTGGATCATGGCATTTATTCCACCATATGGATTCAGGGCAGCAGGGGATGTTAGATTTACAATGACGACCTCCATGCTGTGTATGTGGTTTTGCAGAGTCGTGCTTGCCATGGTACTTGCGAGAGTTTTTCATATGGGACCGATCGCAGTGTGGATCGGAATGTTTACAGACTGGACGATCCGTGGAATTATTTATACAATACGATTTAAAAATAGAAAATGGCTTGCTCATCAGGTGATCTGATGTTCGTTGCGGATGATGACGGTTCGTGTTATACTGAAATGTATTTGAATGATCAAGAAATAATATAGAAGGGATACAAATAAAATGAAAGTATCAGATTTTACATTTGATTTACCAGAAGAATTGATCGCTCAGGATCCACTTGAGGACAGATCAAGTTCAAGATTATTAACATTAGATAAAAATACAGGAGAGATCGGACATGATGTCTTCCATAATATTGTAAATTATTTAAAACCGGGAGACTGTCTTGTGTTGAATAACACAAAAGTAATTCCTGCAAGACTGATCGGAGCCAAAGAAGAAACTGGCGGTAAAGTTGAAGTTTTACTTCTCAAGAGAAAACAGGACAATGTATGGGAAACTCTTGTAAAGCCAGGGAAAAAAGCACGTCCGGGAGCAAGGATTTCTTTTGGAGATGGAAAATTAGTTGGAGAAGTCATAGATGTTGTTGATGAAGGAAATCGTTTGGTGAAGTTTGAATATGAAGGCATTTTTGAGGAAGTGTTAGACGAACTTGGACAGATGCCATTACCACCATATATCACACATCAATTAAAAGACAAGAATCGTTATCAGACAGTTTACGCCAAATATGATGGTTCAGCTGCAGCACCAACTGCTGGACTTCATTTTACAAAGGAATTATTACAACAGATCAAAGACATGGGAGTTAATATCGCATATGTAACACTTCATGTTGGACTTGGAACATTCCGTCCAGTAAAAGTTGATGATGTTTTAGAGCATCATATGCATTCTGAATTTTATAGAATTGAAGAGGAAGATGCAGAACTTATCAATGAGACAAAGAAAAACGGTGGAAGAGTTATTTCTGTTGGAACAACAAGTACAAGAACTTTGGAATCTGTTGCAGAAGAAGATGGAACTCTGCATGCAAAGAGCGGATGGACAGACATCTTCATTTATCCAGGATACAAATTTAAAGTGATCGATGGACTGATCACAAACTTCCATCTGCCAGAATCTACATTATTAATGTTAGTTTCTGCACTCGCAGGAAGAGAACATATTTTAAATGCTTATAATATCGCAGTAAAAGAAAGATACAGATTCTTTTCTTTCGGGGATGCGATGTTCATTCATCCATAAGAAGAATTTACTATAAAAGGATATCTTAGAAAGGAGTCACAATGGTAAATTTGATCGAAATAGGAAAAAGATATAGAAACATTATTATAAGATATGAAATGGAGGAAAGCTTATGAAACTTGCACTTATTGGAACAGGAAAGATTATTGAAGATGCATTGTTTGCAATGGAACCAGTAGAAACAATTGAGAGAACAGCGATTTTTGCAAGACCACATAGCAGGGATAAGGCAGAAAAATTTGCAAAACAGTATGCGATCAAAGAAGTTTACACAGACTATGAAGAATTACTTGAAAAGACAGAAGCAGATACTGTTTACATAGGACTGATCAACAGTGCTCATTATCCATATGCAAAACAGGCATTATTGGCAGGAAAGAATGTCATCCTTGAGAAGCCATTTACTGGATTTTATGAAGAAACAAAGGATTTAGAGAAGATTGCAAATGACAAGAAATTATTTATTTTTGAAGCGATCACAGTACTTCACAACGAAGTGTTTTATGAGATGAAAAAGAACCTGAATAAACTGGGGAATATCCGTATGGCACTTTGTAATTATTCTCAGTACTCCAGCCGTTACGATGCATATTTAGAAGGAGATATCACACATTCTTTTGATCCTGCATATTATGGAGGTTCATTATATGATATCAACGTCTATAATATTCATTATTGTGTAGGATTATTTGGAGAGCCAAAAGATGCGACATATTATCCAAATATCGGACCAAATGGAATTGATACATCAGGAACACTTGTGATGGAATATGATGGATTTAGTGCGGTTTGTACAGGAAGTAAAGATTCAGACAGTCCAGGATACGTCTGTGTTCAGGGTGAAAAAGGTTTTATGAAAGTAGATTCTAAACCAAACATTGCTTCTGAATTAAAGACGGTTTATGCAGATGAAAATATCAAAGAAAAATGTAAAAGATGCAGCAGGAGCGATGGTTCGTGCAACGATCACAGAAGATTATAAGGCTCCAGAGCATCACCACCGCATGACACAGGAATTTACAGATTTTGCAAGAGTCATTGATGAAAAAGATTATGAGACGGCAAAAGAATTTTTGGATGAGACAGTTGCGGTTGTGAAAGTACTTGAGACAGCACGAAAGAAAGCTGGAATTGAATTTTAAAATTAAATAGAAGGAAGTAATCTATGAAAGTGATCATTATCGGTGGCGGAGCTGCCGGCATGATGGCTGCATATCAGGCAGCAAAATGTGGAAACGATGTTTCCTTATATGAAAAAAATGAAAAATTAGGAAAGAAGATTTTTATCACAGGAAAAGGACGCTGTAATGTGACAAATGCCTGTGAGATCGAAGAGCTGTTAGATCATGTTGTGACCAACAAGGAATTTTTATACAGTGGTTTCTATTCTTTTACCAATGATGCAATGATGGAATTCTTGGAAGAACTTGGATGCCCTCTGAAAGTGGAACGAGGAAATCGAGTATTCCCTGTATCTGATCATTCTTCAGATGTTATCGCAGCATTACAAAGAGGTCTTAGAAAAGAGAATGTTGACATATATTTCAATACAACTGTCAAAAAGATTCTGATCGAAGATGGAATTGTAACAGGAGTAAGATTGGCATCTGGAGACACAGTGAAGGCAGATAAAGTCGTTGTTGCAACAGGAGGTATGTCCTATCAGGCAACCGGATCGACTGGAGATGGATATGATTTTGCAAGAAAAGCAGGACATAAAGTGACAAAACTTACGCCTGCACTTGTTCCGTTTGAGATCAAAGAAGATTATTGTAAACAGTTGATGGGATTATCTTTAAGAAATGTCGCAGTGACAATGACTGCAGATGGAAAGAAGATTTACGAAGATTTTGGGGAAATGCTCTTTACACACTTTGGAATCAGTGGACCAGTTGTTTTAAGTGCAAGTAGTTATATTGGAAGATATCAGGGCAAAGAATTAAAATTTATCATTGATTTGAAACCAGCACTTAACAAAGAACAGTTAGATCACAGAGTATTTAAAAGATTTTAATAAGACATTAAACAAAGATTTTGTAAATTCCTTAGATCATCTTTTGCCGAAGAAGCTGATTCCTGTTATGATAGAGTTATCAGGAATTCCAGAGCATAAGAAAGTCAACGAGATCACAAAGAAGGAAAGAGAACGATTTGTTTCTTTATTAAAGCATTTAGAACTTACAATTACAGGAGTTCGTGGATTTAAAGAAGCGATCATTACACAAGGCGGAGTTAACGTCAAAGAGATCGATCCGGGGACGATGGAATCAAAGAAGATCAAAGGATTATATTTTGCAGGGGAAGTATTAGATCTTGATGCGGTCACAGGTGGGTTTAACCTTCAGATCGCATGGTCAACAGGATATCTTGCAGGAATGAATTAATATATTAGGAAGCAGATCAGGAGGAAAAGATAATGTATAGTATTGCGATTGATGGACCAGCAGGAGCAGGAAAAAGCACGATTGCAAAACAATTGCAAAGAAATTAGAATTTATTTATGTGGATACAGGAGCAATGTACCGTGCGATGGCTCTTTATTTCATCAGACATGAGATCGATCCAAAGGATGAAGAGGCGATCAACAAAGCATGTCCAGATATTCATGTAAGTATCAACTATGAAGATGGAGTGCAGCAGGTGTTATTAAACGGGGAAAATGTAAATGGACTGATCCGTACCGAGGAAGTTGGAAATATGGCTTCGAAGACATCTGCATATAAAATGGTAAGAGCAACACTATTAGATCTTCAGAGAGATCTTGCCAAGACGGCTAATATCTTAATGGATGGAAGAGATATCGGAACAAACGTACTGCCAAATGCCGATTTAAAGATTTATTTAACTGCATCATCTAAAGTAAGAGCCGAGCGCCGCTACAAAGAATTGGTAGAAAAAGGTGTAGAGGCTGATTTCGATAAGATTGAGGAAGATATCATTATCCGTGACCGTCAGGATATGGAACGTGAGATCGCACCGCTAAAACAGGCAGAAGATGCAGTGCTGGTTGATTCTTCTGATATGACGATCGAAGAAGTTGTTGATGCGATCGTTGCAGAATTTGAAAAAGTAAAATAATAAAAAGTTTATTTACAAGCATTGAGGATAAAGATGGAAGTTATTTTAGCAAAAACAGCAGGGTTTTGTTTTGGCGTGAAGCGTGCTGTTGACACTGTATATAAAGAAGCAGGAAAGAAAAATGTATACACATACGGGCCGATCATTCACAATTCAGAGGTTGTTAATGATCTGAAGAAAAAGGGCGTGGAAGTGATCAATTCCAGAGAAGAATTAGAAGCTTTGGAAGAAGGAACGGTTATCATACGTTCCCATGGAGTTGCGAGAGAAATTTATGATCTGATCCATGAAAAAGGATTGGAATTAGTTGATGCAACATGTCCATTTGTCAGAAAGATCCACAAGATCGTAGAGAAAGCGGGCAACGATGGTGATCAGGTGATCATCGTTGGAAGTGAGCAGCACCCAGAAGTTCAGGGAATCAAAGGATGGTGTACTGGAGAAGTGCATATTATCTCAGATGCAGAGCAGTTTGAAGGGATCGATCTTAACAAGCCGACGACTCTTGTATCACAAACGACATTTAATTACAAGAAATTTCAAGATTTAGTTGAAATTCTGAATAAAAAGGGTTATGATATAGGAGTATGTAATACAATATGTAATGCCACGGAAGAGCGTCAACTGGAAGCAAAGTCTATCGCTAAGGGTGTAGATGCAATGGTTGTGATCGGAGATAAGCAAAGCTCCAACAGCCAGAAGTTATATGAGATTAGTAAGAAAGAGTGTGAGAACACCTTTTTTGTGCAGACACTTAGAGACCTGGATTTGAAACTTTTTGAATCGACTGGTAAGGTAGGTATTACAGCGGGGGCCTCAACCCCACAGAAAATTATCAAGGAGGTTCATGCTAGCATGACAGAAAAGAGTTTTGAAGAATTATTAGAGGAAAGTTTTGTGACAATTCACAACGGAGAGGTAGTGAAAGGTACAGTTATCGATGTGAAACCAGATGAGATCATCTTAAACATCGGATACAAAGCAGATGGTATCTTAACAAGAAGTGAATACTCTAATGATTCAGCCAACGTAGATTTAACAACTGTTGCTAAAGTTGGTGATACTATGGAGACTAAGGTATTAAAAGTGAATGATGGAGAAGGACAGGTTCTTCTTACTTATAAGAGATTAGCAGCTGAAAAAGGAAACAAACGTTTAGAAGAAGCTTTCGAGAATAAAGAAGTCTTAAAAGCACCTGTAGCTCAGGTTTTAGATGGTGGATTAAGCGTACTGATCGAAGAAGCACGTGTATTCATCCCTGCAAGCTTAGTTTCTGATTCTTATGAAAGAGACTTAAAGAAATACGAAGGACAGGAAATCGAATTCGTTATCAGCGAGTTCAACCCTCGTAAGAGAAGAGTCATCGGAGACCGCAAACAGTTATTAGTAGCTGCTAAGAAAGGAAAACAGAAAGAATTATTCGAGAAGATCGAAGCAGGAATGAAAGTAGAAGGAGTTGTTAAGAATGTAACAGACTTCGGTGCATTCATCGATTTAGGTGGAGCAGACGGACTTCTTCACATTTCTGAAATGTCTTGGGGACGTGTTGAAAACCCTAAGAAGGTCTTCAATATTGGAGATAAAGTAACAGTTCTGATCAAGGATATTCAGGGAGAAAAGATTGCATTAAGCTTAAAATTCCCAGAAGAGAATCCATGGTTAAAAGCAGAAGAGAAATACAAAGTAGGAAGTGTTGTAACAGGTAAAGTTGCACGTATGACAGATTTCGGAGCATTCGTTGAGTTAGAATCAGGAATCGATGCACTTCTTCACGTTTCTCAGATCGCAAAAGAACATATCGACAAACCATCTGACGTATTAAGCGTTGGACAGGAAATCGAAGCTAAAGTAGTTGACTTCAAGAAAGACGACAAGAAGATCAGCTTAAGTATGAAAGCATTAGCTAACGAAGAAGAAAAAAACAGAAGAATAAGATCTTTATCAAAGAATCCTGATTTTTATAAATCAGGTTCTTTTTCGTACAAGTATTGTAAAAAAACAAGTTTTGCGATATAATCAGTTTTAAAAATACATTTTTTTAAAATGATAAACCTCGAAAAGGAGTTATGACCATGGAATTAAAGAAGTTTAAAAAAAGTATTGGTTGCAAAACCGTGGTGAGATTGCGATCCGAGTTTTCCGAGCTTTAAAATGAACTTGGAATTACAAACGGTTGGTGTCTTTTCAAAAAGAAGACCGTTATGCCTTATTCCGTTCTAAAGCTGATGAATCTTATCAGTTGAATCCGGACAAAGGACCAATCGATGCCTATCTTGACATCAATACGATCTATTCGTATTGCAAAAGAGAAGAACGTAGATGCAATTCATCCAGGTTATGGATTTTTATCAGAGAATCCTGACTTTGTAGATGCCTGTGAGAAGAATGGAATCACATTTATTGGACCATCCTCAAGCTTAATGCGTAAGATGGGAGATAAGATTTCTTCCAAACAGATGGCAATTGAAGCTGATGTTCCAATCATTCCTGGTGTAGACCATGCGGTTCACGGACTGGAAGAAGTGACTAAGATTGCGAACCAAGTTGGATATCCTGTAATGTTAAAGGCTTCCAATGGTGGTGGAGGACGTGGAATGCGTATCGTTCATTCAGCCGAAGTAGATGCCAAAAGAATATGCAGAAGCAAGAGATGAATCCAAGAAAGCATTTGGAGACGATCAGATTTCGTTGAAAAATACTTAAAGAGTCCAAAACATATCGAGGTTCAGATCATTGGTGATCAGTATGGACATGTTGTCATTTATATGACCGTGACTGCTCTGTACAGAGAAGACATCAGAAGGTTGTAGAATATGCACCAGCATTCAGCGTGCCAGAAGAAGTAAGACAGCAGATTTTTGAAGCATCTATCCGTCTTGCAAAACATGTAGGATATAAGAATGCTGGAACATTAGAGTTCCTGGTAGATGCAGATAATAAATGCATACTTTATCGAGATGAACCCTCGTGTACAGGTAGAACATACGATCACAGAGATGGTAACAGGAATCGATATCGTACAGACACAGGTTCTTGTAGCAGAAGGATATTCTTTAGATTCTGAAGAGATCGGTATTGGATCTCAGGAGGAAGTGACATGTAATGGATACTCTATTCAGACACGTATCACAACAGAAGATCCAATGAATAACTTCCTGCCAGACACAGGTAAGATTACGGTATATCGTTCTGGAGCTGGTAACGGTATTCGATTAGATGGTGGTAACGCATATGCAGGAGCAGAGATTACACCATACTATGACAGCTTATTGGTAAAAGCGATCTCTCATGATCGTACATTTGGAAGAGCGGTTGACAAATCTATCCGTGTATTAAAAGAGATTCGTATTCGTGGAGTTAAGACAAATATCCCATTCTTGATCAATGTATTAAATAATGAGACATTCCGTGAGGGAAGATGCTATACAACATTTATTGAAGAAACGCCAGAATTATTCTTACTTCCAGAAAGTCAGGACAGAGCAACAAAGATCCTTGAATTTTTAGGAAATAAGATGGTGAATGTGCAGAAAGCCGTTCTTGACAAACCAGATTTTGAAGCAAGAATTCTTCCAAAGTATGATACAGAGAAGAAGATTTATGGTTCTAGAGACAAGTTCTTAGAGATGGGAGCTAAAGACTTCACACAGAGCCTGTTAAATGAGAAGAGATTACTGATCACAGATACAACAATGCGTGATGCACAGCAGTCTTTAATGGCAACACGTATGAGAACAAAAGATCTGATCGGAGCATCTGATGCGACAAACGCATTTATGGAGAATGCATTCTCTGTAGAGGCATGGGGTGGGGCTACTTATGATACAGCTTATCGTTTCTTAAAAGAGTCTCCATGGAAGAGATTAAAATTATTAAGACAACATATGCCAAATACATTGATCCAGATGTTACTTCGAGCATCCAATGCTGTAGGATACAGCAACTATCCAGATAATGTTGTTAAGAAATTCATCGAAGAAGCATCACAAAAAGGTGTAGATGTGTTCCGTATTTTCGACAGCTTAAACTGGGTTGAGAATATGAAGATGCCGATCGAGACAGCATTAAAGACAGGTAAGATCGTAGAAGGAACGATCTGCTACACAGGAGATATCACAGATCCAAACGAGACAAAATATACATTAGATTACTATGTAAAGAAAGCCAAAGAATTAGAAAGCTTAGGTGTTCATATCTTTACGATCAAAGATATGGCAGGTCTTGTAAAACCATATGCAGCGAAGAAACTTATTAGTGCATTAAAAGAAGAATTAAATATTCCAGTTAATCTTCATACACATGATTCTACTGGAAATGGTGTCAGCACATTATTAATGGCATCTGAAGCAGGACTAGATATCGCTGACTGTGCGATTGGTTCTATGAGTTCTATGACAAGTAACCCATGTATGAATTCATTAGTAGAAGCATTAAAAGGAACAGAGCGAGATACAGGACTTAATCCAGATGAATTAACAGAATTAAGTCAGTACTATGCAAGAATCCGTCCAATCTACAAACAGTTTGAGAGCGGAATGGATGCGCCAAATACAGAGATTTACAAATATGAGATTCCAGGTGGACAGTACTCTAATCTGTTAGCACAGGTAAAAGAAATGGGTGCAGCGGAAGACTTTGAAGAGATCAAAGGTTTATATAAAGATGCGAACCAGCTGCTTGGAAATATCGTTAAAGTAACACCATCATCTAAAGTTGTTGGAGACTTTGCGATCTTTATGTTCAAGAATGGATTAACAAAAGAGAATATCTTAGAAGTTGGTAAAGATTTATCTTATCCAGATTCTGTTGTAGAATATTTTGAAGGTATGATCGGACAGCCAGAAGGTGGATTCCCAGAAGAATTACAGAAGATCGTATTAAAAGATAAGAAACCGATTGATGTGCGTCCAGGAAGTTTATTACCAGATGAAGATTTTGATTATATCGCAAAGGGATTAAAAGAAAACTTCTATACAGAGAATATGGAAGATCCAGATGTCTTAAGTCAGAAGACATTAAGCTATGCGTTATATCCAAAAGTATATGAAGATTACTGTAGACATTTTGAGGCTTACAATGATGTAACAGGACTTGAAAGTCACGTATATTTCTATGGATTAAGAAAAGGTGAAGAGACAACACTGAAATTAGATGAAGGTAAATATCTGATCATCAAATTTATCGATATGACAGAGCCTGATGAAGATGGATACCGACTGTTAGACTTTGAAGTAAATGGATCTATCCGTGAGATCAAAGTTCTTGATAAGAATTTAGAGGTTAAGACAGACCGAAGAGTTAAAGCAGATAAATCTAATCCTGCACATCTTGGATCCACAATTCCAGGAACAGTTGGTAAAGTTCTTGTCAATGAAGGTGATGAGGTCACAGTGAATATGCCGCTGATGACAGTTGAAGCTATGAAGATGGAGACAACTGTTGTTTCTACGGTTAATGGTAAGGTTGATAAGATCTATGTCAAAGAAGGAGAACAGGTAAATCAAGAAGATCTGTTAATCTCTTTTGAAATTGATGAATAGAAATTGAATTAGATTTCATACTAAAGAAGGAAGTAAGAAGATGCTTCCTTCTTTTTTTAGTGCAAATTGCAGAGCATCGTTCTAAATAATAAAGATAAAAAATATGATACAGGAAGGTAAGATTTTGGTATGAAAGATAATGAGAGACAAGAAATAGAAAAATTTGGACAGTTGCAGGAAAATGGGATTTTTACGATGACTATCATTGGTGAGATCGAAGGGCATCAGTTATCTGCACAAAATGCAAAGACAACAAAATATGAACATATGATACCGGCTTTAGCAAAGGTTGAGCAGGATGAAAGTATAAAAGGAATCTTAATTTTGATCAATACGATCGGTGGAGATGTAGAATGTGGACTTGCGATCGCAGAGCTTATCGCATCTCTAAGCAAACCAACCGTATCGCTTGTTCTTGGAGGAAGTCATTCGATCGGAGTACCGCTTGCTGTGGCAGCAGATCATTCTTTTATTGTGAAAAGCGCAACAATGATGATTCATCCAGTGAGAAGTTCTGGAACATTTATCGGAGTATTCAAAGTTATCGTAATATTGAAAAGATTCAAGATCGGATTACGACATTTATTAGTGATCATTGTAAAATGAAAAAGGAAAGAGTTGAAGAATTGATGCTTCATATTGGACAGCAGTAAAAGATGTTGGTATGATCCTTTCAGGGGAGGAGGCAGTAAAAGAAGGATTGATTGATGAGATGGGTGGAATAAAAGAAGGCAACAGACAGATTGATTGAAATAATTAATCAGTCTGAAATAAATAGAAAACTTGATAAAAACAGATAATA
>ENA-OQBD01001049-OQBD01001049.1-human-gut-metagenome-genome-assembly--contig:-NODE-1049-length-13527-cov-4.915299_pt1 | contig 13527 bp, 17 predicted proteins | sample MGYA00242742_ERZ504543 | MGnify/ENA primary metagenome ERZ504543 (study PRJEB26092, sample SAMD00036239) | human gut metagenome | host: Homo sapiens | study: EMG produced TPA metagenomics assembly of... | reverse complement strand
ATGGAGGACGAGCCGTCGGACCTGAACACCAATTCTGCCTATGAGGGCGTGTATATTAACCGGTTGATGACCGGGCTTTATACCCCCGGTTCCACCTTTAAGCTGGTGACAGCCGCCTGTGCCATTGTTCTTGTGAACCTGAAACCTGCAAAACTCGCCGGAGTGCTTTCAGAAGGTATGCTGCTCTGCGCAGAAGATGCAGATGGTAATCTTGCGCTGATGACACCGGAGAAGAAGATGCCGGCAGGAGCAGAGATCTGTTAATTAAATGATTGGATAAATAAAAACGAGGAGAAGAATCCAGGATCTGGAAACTTCTCCTCAATTTTTAATGTTGAGAATTGTCTGATTTTTTTTCATCTGTGATACTTTCTTCGCTGTTCAGCTTTGATTCTAAACCTGTATTCTTTTCTTTCAGTGTGGCAAGCTGGTGATTCAGCTCCAGATTTTGTGAGTACAGTTTTTTGTTCGACTGTTTGAGTGTATGTATTCTGCACATCGAAAAAATAAGGAGAATAGCAAGTACAATAAGAGTAACATCTTTCCACATTATTTTATTTTTCATAAACCTTTCCCTCCCGTTGTATCCTTTTTGCTGTGTAATCATTATACATCAAACCCGAAAATTTACCACTGGCAAAGTGCTATATTTTGTAGAACAAATAGAGCGAAAATTAGTTAAAAAGAAAAGAACCGGATAATTTCCGATTCTCTTCTTTTGCAAGTAATCTTTAAGTTTACAGAATATCAATATATTCTCCGGCAAGTGCTTTGTTCATACTTCTTACAGCACAGAATTTTCCGCACATACTGCAGGTATCGCTGTGGTCGTCTTCTGGTTTACGACTGTCACGGATTGCCTTTGCTGTTTCAGGATCGAGAGCGCAGGCGTACTGTGCATCCCAGTCAAGAACACGGCGTGCATCTGCCATCTTGTCATCAATATCACGTGCATGCGGGATACCTTTTGCAATATCAGCGGCATGGGCTGCAATCTTAGAAGCAATGATTCCCTGTTTGGTATCTTCTACGTTTGGAAGAGCAAGATGTTCTGCCGGTGTAACGTAGCAAAGGAAAGCAGCTCCGCTCATAGCGGCAACAGCTCCACCGATGGCAGCTGTGATATGGTCATATCCAGGAGCGATATCAGTAACAAGAGGTCCAAGTACATAGAACGGTGCGCCCATGCAGATACTCTGCTGTACTTTCATGTTGGCAGCAACCTGATCCAGCGGCACATGTCCAGGTCCTTCTACCATAACCTGTACATTATGATCCCATGCACGTTTGGTCAGTTCTCCGAGGCGGACAAGTTCTTCAATCTGGCATACATCTGTTGCATCAGCAAGACATCCCGGACGGCAGGCATCACCAAGAGAAATAGTTACATCATATTCTTCGCAGATGTCGAGAATTTCATCGTAATGCTCATAGAATGGGTTCTCTTCTCCGGTCATGCACATCCATGCAAAGACAAGACTTCCGCCACGGCTTACAATGTTCATTTTACGTTTATGTTTTTTGATCTGTTCGATGGTTTTTCTTGTGATTCCACAGTGAAGTGTGACGAAGTCCACGCCATCCTCAGCATGAAGACGGACAACATCAATAAAATCCTGTGCAGTAAGAGTTGCCAGGTCTCTCTGATAATGAATAACACTGTCATAGACCGGTACAGTTCCGATCATAGCCGGGCACTCGTGTGTCAGCTTCTGACGGAATGGCTGGGTATTACCGTGGCTGGAAAGATCCATGATTGCTTCTGCGCCGAGATTAACGGCACTCATAACTTTTTGCATTTCAATATCATAGTCTTTGCAGTCGCGGGAAACGCCTAAGTTTACATTGATCTTGGTACGGAGCATGCTTCCGACACCTTCCGGGTTAAGGCAGGTATGGTTCTTGTTGGCACAGATGGCAACCTTGCCTTCTGCGACAAGCTGCATCAGCTTTTTCAACAGACATATGTTCCTTTTTTTGCTACGGTTTCGATTTCCGGAGTCAGAATTCCTTTTCTGGCAGCGTCCATCTGGGTTGTGTAATTTCTCATGTTGTTTTGCCTCCGTTTCTTATTGGTTTGTGAGTATCACAAAAATCTGGCGTCAGCAAAACACGGACAGCGTACACGAAAAAAACCAGACACAGCCTGATGGGTACACTTCCAGTTCGGAATGATAGAATTGCTAACGCCTTTGTCGGAAAATTTCCGGCAATGAACAGGATTTTATTTGAAAATCTCTGCCTTTTATTACGCGATACAAGGTGGTGCCCCCGGTGTAACGCGGTTTCATTTACAGCAGAGTGCTGTAAGAATGAACGATGATTATGCTTCGCGGATCTGAGACATAACGCCGCCTTTTTCCAGAACTGTGATCAGGATGAAAGCAAGGATACTTCCTGCGACAGTGGAAATAAGGAATGGAACGACATAAACGAAAAGTCCTGCCGGCGCAATTCCCATCAGATACAAAGCAACCGGATAAGCGGCAAGTGCGCCAAGGAATCCGGTTCCGATCGCTTCGGCAAGGCAGGTAAGACTTAAGATGTGGCATTTTTTGTAGACAAGACCACAGCATAAAGCACCGACCATGCTTCCAGGGAAAGCCATAAGGCTTCCGAGGCCGAGCAGATTGCGGAGTAAACTTGCACAGAATGCAATGCCAACGCCCCATGCAGGACCAAGTGTCACGGCGGCAAGAATGTTGACCATATGCTGTACCGGAGCGCATTTGCTTCCGGCAACCGGTACACTGATAAAGCTTCCGACGATTGCAAGCGCGGTGAGAACACCGGCAAGTGCGAGTCTCTTTGTTGTATTATTTTGTTTCATAGTAGAGTTCTCCTTCCTTTAAAAAAAGGAACTCCACACCTGAGTGGAGTTCCTGCTGTCCGTAATCACGGAACACGTTGGCAGCGTGTTCTGATCTGTCATGTAAAAAAATAAGAGATGCGGAGGCATCTCTATCAAATACATGGTATACATTCCCTCCGTTGGCATTATCCAAATCAGGTTACAGGTCGGGACAGATAAAATCCCCTCTCAGCCAGTTATCTCCAGCTCCCTGGTACATATGAACTTATACAAGTAGAATTATAGCGCGGCAAGCCGGATTTGACAAGAGGAAATGAAAAAGTATCTCAGAAAAGACATTGTGCAGTTACTGTTCACTCCCGTGTCAATCACTCCGCTGATTGACACGGAGGATGCATGTTTTGGCTTGAATGCATCTCGCCCCATCGCCAAAGGCGATTTAAAATGGCGAGATGCGTTGCTGGTCGCACATCGTGTGAACAGTAACATTGTGCAGAATCAGAGTAGATTTTTGTACAATAAAAGACGGACAGAAAGTTCTGCCCGTCCGGAATTTCATTACCGTCTTATGTAGAATACAGCAGAGATTAGCTGAGCTCTACTTTTAAAGCATCTTCCGGTTTGAATTCATTGTAAAGATCATAGATGTTGTGACCAGTAGATTCGCTGAGGACACGGCCTTCCAGAGAGTAGCAGCGGATGAAACGCTTTTTGTCGATTGCTGACCAGTGCTCTACATCCCAGCTCATGTATCCGTCTTCATCAGACTTCTTTTCTTTCAGGTATACATCAACCTGACGTCCGTCTACCATAATGTCTACAAGTTTCTTTGTGTCGGCTTCCAGCTCGACATTGTTTACAGTGTCAAATACTTTCATTTTAAAATCCTCCTATAATATCTGATCAGAATCTTCAGAAATATATTCCCCATACATTTGCAGATGTGATCTATTTGCACTATCTATAGTATACATAGAAGAAACCGGATAAGCAAGTAAAAAAAGTGACTATTCAGCGGCTAAGAATGTGTGGTATACTTAGAACATCTTAGAGCAGTCAGTAAAAAGAAAGCGAGACGAAGGAAATGATATTTGATACACATGCACATTATGATGATGAACAGTTTGACGGGGACCGGGATGAGCTTTTAAAATCGATGCCGGATCTTGGAGTTGGAACGATCGTGGATGTAAGTGCGACTTATGAATCCTGTGAGAAGGTTTTGGCACTTGCCGGAAAGTATCCACATGTTTATGCTGCAATCGGTGTGCATCCGGATGAGGTTGGAGAACTTAACGAAGATAAGATCCAGCACATGAAAGAACTCTGCCGTAACAAAAAAGTGGTTGCAGTCGGAGAGATCGGTCTGGATTATTATTGGGATAATGAACCGCATGAGGTACAGCAGAAGTGGTTTATCCGCCAGCTGGAGCTCGCGGGAGAAGTAAAGAAACCAGTAATTATCCACAGCAGGGAAGCTGCCGCAGATACCATGTATATCATGAAAAATTATGCACAGGGGCTTGGCGGAGTTATTCACTGCTATTCCTATTCACGTGAAATGGCTGAAGAATATGTGAAGATGGGATTCTATATTGGAATCGGCGGAGTCGTCACATTTAAGAATGCAAAGAAATTAAAAGATGTCGTAGCTGCGATCCCGATCGAGAAGATCGTGCTGGAGACAGACTGCCCGTATATGGCACCGGAGCCGTACCGTGGCAAACGGAATCAGTCTTCTTATATCCGGTATGTGGCTGAGAAAATTGCAGAGTTAAAAGAGATGAGTCCGGAAGAAGTGATCGCTGTGACAGAGAAAAATGCGAGAGATCTGTACGGCATCTAAGACGCAGGCAATGAATAATCAGGAGAATAACAGATGAAAACACCTACACTTGGAAATCCGCAGAATACCATTGAGATTCTGCAAAAATATAATTTTAATTTTCAGAAAAAATTTGGACAGAACTTTCTGATCGATGAGCATGTGCTGGATAAGATCATTCGTGCAGCCGAGATCACAAAGGATGATTACGTGTTGGAGATCGGCCCTGGAATCGGGACGATGACACAGTACCTTGCCTGTGCGGCAAGAGAAGTAACGGCAGTTGAGATAGACCGTGCGCTGATTCCAATTCTTGAAGACACGTTAAAAGAATATGACAACGTATCGATCATCAATGAAGATATCCTGAAGGTGGATATTGCAGCACTTGCAAAGGAGAAGAACGGAGGACGGCCGATCAAGGTGGTTGCGAATCTTCCATATTATATAACGACACCGATCATCATGGGCTTATTTGAAAGCCATGTGCCGCTTGAGAGTATTACGGTTATGGTACAGAAAGAAGTGGCTGACCGTATGCAGGTAGGACCGGGAACAAAGGATTATGGTGCACTTTCACTTGCTGTACAGTATTATGCAGAGCCGTATATTGTTGCAAATGTACCCCCGAACTGTTTCATGCCGCGTCCGGCAGTCGGCTCAGCAGTAATCCGCCTGACAAGACATCAGAAGCCTCCGGTAGAGGTTATGGATGAAAAGCTGATGTTCCGCCTTATACGGGCATCCTTTAATCAGAGGAGGAAGACTTTGGCAAATGGCCTTAAGAATTCAGGAGAACTGAATCTTTCGAAGGAAGTCATTACTGCTGCGATAGAGAAACTCGGAAAAGGAAGCAGTGTCCGGGGAGAAGCACTGGATCTGGAAGAATTTGCCAGACTGACTAATATTATAAAGGAGGAAATGGAGCATGAGGTATGAAATCAAGGGTGATACCCTTCCGGTAGTGATCTGCCATCTGGAAGCTGGCGAGCGGATGATCACAGAGCGGGGATCCATGGCATGGATGTCTCCGAATATGAAGATGGAGACTTCGACAAATGGAGGATTTGGAAAAGCATTTGGAAGAATGTTCTCTGGAGAAGCGATGTTCCAGAATATCTATACCGCACAGGGTGGGAATGGACTGATCGCATTTGCATCCAGCTTTCCGGGTTCGATCAAGGCATTTGAAATCGGACCGGGGCAAGAATATATTTTTCAGAAAAAAGCATTCCTTGCTGGCGAACCGGGAGTAAATCTATCTGTTCATTTTCACAAGAAAGTGGCCTCAGGACTGTTTGGAGGAGAAGGTTTTGTTCTGCAGAAGGTATCCGGAAATGGAATTGTATTTGCAGAATTCGATGGACATGTGGTAGAATACGAATTACAACCGGGTCAGCAGATCGTGATTGATTCCGGTTATCTGGCAGCGATGAGTGTAACATGCCAGATGGATATCCAGACCGTGCCGGGACTTAAGAATATTGTCTTTGGCGGAGAAGGATTATTTAATACGGTTATTACAGGACCGGGACATGTATGGCTTCAGACAATGCCGATCAGCAGTGTGGCAGATTCATTGAGACCATATTTTCCAACAAGTAGTAAGTAGTTTACAAATAAGAAGAAGGGACGGGGGACGATGCTAAAAGTGCGTGTTTCCGTCCTTCATTCATACTTTCTGCAGTATTTGCAGAGTCTTTAACAGAAAGGAGTAGGTGTATGACAAATTCAGTGAACAGTGCGAAAGATCTGGATAGCATTCTGTTTGATATTTCGCCGAAAATCAAGGAACTTGCCGGATTATGTGAAGCGAATACCGGGATCGAAAAAGAACTTTTTGTAAAGCATGATGTAAAAAGAGGTCTCCGTGATGTAAACGGAAAAGGAGTCCTTGCGGGACTTACCAACATTTCCGATGTATGTGCCAAAAAGATTGTAAATGGCGAAGAAGTTCCGTGTGCCGGTAATTTGTATTATCGAGGCTATAACATCAAGGATCTGGTTCGTGGATTCCTGGATGCGGATCATTTTGGATATGAAGAAATTGCATATCTGCTTCTTTTTGGCGAACTTCCGACGGTTGTACAGCTGGATGGGTTTCATGAGACACTGACGGAGAGAAGGACACTTCCGCCGAATTTTGTGCGCGATGTTATTATGAAGGCACCGAGCCATGATATGATGAACAATATTTCAAGGGCGATTCTGAATCTGTATTCTTACGATGAAAAAGCTGATGATACTTCAATCCCGAATGTTCTCAGACAGTGTCTGAACCTGATCAGTGAATTTCCAATGCTGATGGTCTACGGATATCATGCATACAATTATCGTCAGGGTCAGGATATGTACATCTATGCACCGGATCCGCAGAAATCCACCGCGGAAAATATTCTGATGATGCTTCGTGAAGACCGACAGTATACGGAGCTGGAAGCAAGGATCCTGGATATGGCACTTGTGCTGCATATGGATCACGGTGGTGGAAATAACTCTACATTTACTACCCACGTTGTCACTTCGTCCGGAACAGACACCTATTCTACAATTTCTGCTGCAATGGCATCGTTAAAAGGTCCGAAGCACGGCGGTGCGAACATCAAAGTGACGCAGATGTTTGCTGATATGAAAGAAGAGGTCAAAGACTGGGAAGATGACGATGAGGTAAGAGCATATCTGGAAGGTCTGCTTGCAAGGGAGAGGTTTGATAAAAAAGGTCTGATCTATGGAATGGGTCATGCGATTTATTCAGTATCTGATCCACGTGCTGAGATTTTTAAGAAATTTGTGGCTCAGCTTGCACATGAAAAAGGATACGATAAAGAATACGCACTTTATGAGAAAGTGGAACATATGGCACCGGAAATCATTGCCGAAAAAAGAAAGATGTATAAAGGGGTAAATGCAAATGTCGATTTTTACAGCGGACTGGTTTACCATATGCTTGGAATTCCGGAGCAGCTTTATACGCCGATCTTTGCCGCAGCGCGAATCGTTGGATGGAGTGCACATCGTCTGGAAGAGCTGATCAATGTGGATAAGATTATTCGTCCGGCATATATGCCACTGGCAGAGTATCGAGAATATAAAAATTTAAATGACCGATAGTGTTGACAAACTGCTATGTAGTATGTAAAATAAAGAAACAACTGATATGTTCAAATGACATATCAGACATTCCAAAGAGATATTTCTCAAATTGTACGATATTGTGTAAACTAGACATCAGGAAAAAAAGACTTGCGGAGGGTTGACCTATTATGGTACAGAAGAATATACGTTTTATGACTACAGGACAATTGATGACTTTTTGTAATGTTTGCCAGAAGATGAATGCAGATATTACGGTAAAGGATGTGACAGGACGTTTCGAGATCGATGCCAAATCGATCGTGGGACTGCTGACGATAAGAATGGGAGAGAAGATGCATCTTCTGATCGAAGGCGAAGAGGAACATCTGGCCGACAGTTATTTTGAAAAATTTGACTGTACACCGGTTACGATTCCGTTCAGTTAAAGGCGGCACTGGATATGCCGGAGATATACGGAACAAGGAGCAGGAAGATGGAAGTTACCTATGATTATTACCGTATTTTTTATTATGCGGCAAAGTATAAAAGTTTTTCACAGGCGGCGACAATCCTGATGAGTAATCAGCCGAATGTAACGAGGGCAATCCACAATCTGGAAAGTCAGCTTGGATGCAGATTATTTATCCGGTCTAACCGGGGAGCAGAGCTTACACCGGAGGGAGAAAGGCTTTATTCACATGTTGCAATTGCATACGATCATTTGCATGCAGCAGAGCTAGAGCTTGAAAATGAAAAGAAGCTGGAACAGGGAACCGTAACGATCGGGGTAAGTGAGATTGCATTGCATTTGCTTCTGCTTCCGGTGCTGGGAGAGTTTAGAAGAAAGTATCCTAAAATCAGACTTCGCATTTCGAGTTATACAGCACCACAGGCGATACAGACGGTTCGAAACGGACTTTCAGATTTTGCGGTAGCATCTACACCGGCAGAGGTGAAAAAGCCTTTAAAGGCAATTCCGCTTCTTTCATTTAAAGAAATTCTGGTTGCGAATGTGGCGTACAAAGATATGTTTAAAGAACCGGTAAGTTTGAAAAAGCTGGTGGAGTATCCATTTATCTGCCTTGGGAAAAACACGTCAACTTATGATTTTTATACCAGATTTTTTCTGGAGCATGGAATTGCAATGACGGCAGATACCGAAGCAGCAACCATCGATCAGATTCTGCCGATGGTAAGACAGAATCTGGGAATCGGGTTTATTCCGGAACCGCTTGCACAGGAAGTGATCGAGCAAGGCATTGTCATTCAGGTTCCACTATTGGAAGAACCACCGGTAAGAGAAATCTGTTTTGTGGAAGATAAGAGCAGCCCTCACAGCATGGCGGCAAACGTATTGAAAGAGATGCTGTTTCAGGCTGGAGAGAAAGAGTAAACTTTATAAGAAAGAATTATTTTGACCGGAACCAGGTGATCATCAGATCAACCATCCGGTCATAACTTTTTATCCCGTCACTTTGGCCATTTGCTTTCAGGTAGTGGTCATTGATCTGACCAGATACTTCGGCGACCTTGCTGTCGTATCGCTTCCAGAAGCTGCTGTTAGCCGAAAGATCTGCCTTTACATTGTCAGAAAGCCTGTTGTAGATTTCCTCAAAGGTGTCGTAGTCGGCTTCGTAAAGTTCATTGGTTGCGTAGATCCAGCCAAGAAGATAGCCGCTGTAGTTGAAGGCGGTATCGTCGGCATTTACACAGGCGAGAAAACCGATAAAATTTGCTTCTTCCTCCTGCATAAATCCACGCAGATGCGAAAGTTCGTGACAGATGGTAAATGGAAGATTGTAGGAAACCATTGCGGAGTTATAGTTTGCCTCAATGGTAAATGGTGAATAGATCCCGGAAAGATTCTGTACCGAGAGAAAAGCCGGAAATAAAAGACCTTTTGGCTGTGGATAGTATCCGGAAAGTTCAGGGTAGGTAGCACCGAGGGAGAACATAGCAGCCCGTGCACGATCCTGCAGATCCTTACCCATATCAGCAAGACCGTCAGAATCCCGGTCTACAAAGTCAGAAAGTGTATTTAACTGATCGGTCAGTTCGTTGCATAAAGAGGTCAGTTCAGCCAAAGTATACTGACCGGATTCCAGGTGATATTTTTCTGCAAATGAAGTATGTCCGTAGTTGATTCCGCAGAAAAAAGTATAAATGGTAAACAGACATCCGCAGAGAAGCAGGAGTGAGGAACCGTAGCCGAGCCAGGCAGGGTTCTTTTTTTTGGGCATACATTTTGTAAATGGAGCTGATCAGCATCCAGATCAAGGAAAGAAACAGAAGAATGACAAAAATATACAATCCAATTTCAGAAACAGAAAATTGGAAGATTCCAAAAAAGCGTCCGATGGACGAAACGAAAAGCGGGTAAATGGTGGAAGAATACCAGTCCGCGAATGCAGAGCTTTTGTGGCTGGTGAAAAGAGCAAGGAAACTTATGGCAAATAAAAGAATTGAAAAAATCAGTTTATGTAAAGTAGGGCGTTTCATAATAAATCCTTTCCGGTAATTGAGGATAAAAAGTATGATGTACCAGAGAGACATTCGTGCAAGGCCGTAAAAGGTTTGAGTTCATTTGATGATGAATGGCCGTGACTAACGTTCTGTGCAGGTAGATATCCGGGCACACGGTACTGCATTTACAAATAAAATATGGGACGGAGGATAACCTTCGTCCCAGAATAATAGTCTGTAAAAATCAAAGTGTGGCAATCGGGCATGCCCGATTGCGTTCACTTTATGAGGGGGGAGATAGTTGTTTCCCAACTATCCATTTATTACTATACGATGAAAATGTGTCAAAAGTGTTAAGAAATTATAAAATCTGATTAAAAATATAAAAATGATAGGTTTATAGAATATTAAAAAAATCCACAACGCAAGAACCTCTCCATAATGGAGAGGTTCTTGGTGTTTTTATTGTTATCTAAAAGGAATGAGAGTAAAGTGCAGCAATCAGAATTCTGACTGCTTCTACTTTATGAGGGGGAGATAGTTGCTTTATCAACTATCTGATTATTAGTATACAGATAATTTGTGACAGAAATATGTTCAAACTCTAAAAAAAATCAAAAAATATGAAGAAGAAATAAACAAAACAGGAAAAAATAAAAAAGGTGGGTAGTTAAATTAATTGTCATTAGCGCCAGGTAGGTGTCTGCTGGTGTGGTGGAAGGTGAAGTAGAAAACAATTCCTTTGGTGATAGAGGTAATTGTAAGTGCCCACCATACACCATTCAGACCGAGGCTGGTTTGAGTGAGGATCATGGCAAGTGGGATTCTGGCACTGGTGAGGACAATGCTGATGATACTGCAAAGCTTTGTCATACCAAGACCGGAAAGTGCGCCGATGGTCATAAGCTCAATGGTCATAAAGGTTTCGCTGAATCCGATGATGATCAGATAGTTGATCGCAATCGCCAGAACATCTTTTTCGTGGAAGAAAAGGGAAGCAATCGGTCCTGGCAGGAATACGAAAGCACCGGTTACAATGAGTCCCCAGACAGCGAGGATTTTAAATGAAATATTATATCCTTTCCGAATACGGTCTGGTTTCTTTGCACCGTAGTTCTGACCAACGAAAGCATTTAACGCAGCAGCAAAGCCGTCAGCAGTGTTCCATGAAACAGATTCAATCTGTCCGCCGACTCGCTGTGTGGCAATGGCACCTGCCCCGAATGCAGAAACCATTCGTGTGAGAATCATGGAAATCATGCAGTAAATACTGCTTTGTACTGCTGTCGGAAATCCAATTTTAAAAATACTGATGTAGTATTTTGCAGGGAAACGCGATAGTACATGCATGTTTTGCAGAATATTTGGTTCCAGATCAGAGTGCATAATCCGAATCAGCATGACGATCAGAACCAGTATCTGCGAGGCCACGGTAGCAACTGCAGCACCAACAACCTCAAGCCTTGGAAATGGTCCAAATCCGAGGATCAGAATCGGATCCAGGATCATATTACCAACCAGTCCAAGAAGATTTGCCATAAGCGGTGTCTTGGAATCTCCCTGCGCAGTAGAAAGTCCGGTCAGAGTCAGATTTAAAAATGAAAACAGAATCAGTCCGCAGGTGATCAGTGTATATAATTTCGCAGCGGTATAAGTTTCTGCATCTCCGAGGTTAAAAAAGCCGAGCAGCGGATGAATAAACACGATACATACTGCAGCAAATAAAATTCCCAGTAAAAATGTAAGTCGCAGAGCGGAAGCGGCATATCCCCTTGCCTGTTCATAGTCTCCACGTCCGCAGGCCTGTGCGACATTGACCTGTCCGCCCATTCGCGGAAGTGCCACGAGTCCTTGTGAGAGCCAGACGTACATTCCCCCAACGCCTACCCCGGCAACGGCTTTGGAACCCAGCATGCCGATCCATGCCATGTCCGTAATATTGTAGGCTGTCCCCAGCAGCGAGGAAGCCATGATCGGAAGTGCCAGCTCTGCCAGCGTCTTTAGAATCGGCCCGGAAGTCAGGTCGATTGATTTTTGTTTTACTCATTTTCTCAAATCCTTACCTGTAAAAATAATAAAATTCACCAGTGCTGCAAATATGTCAGCATGGCGTACTATGATAAGGATAACTTATGGGGAGGGGAAAGTCAATCTGGAGAATTCGCGAAATAAACATGCCCTTTCAAGGAAGGATGGAGAAGATAACCAGAATTCCAAAATAAAAGCCTTTGACTGCACGCCGCGTGCAGCTATAGGCTAGAAAGGGAAGGGAGGATATTATTGATGTGATCCGGGAAAGCGTGGATATTCTTGAGGTTATGAAACCAGTGTATAACTTTAAGGCATCCGGAGATGATGGACCTTGGAAGAAGAAAGACAGGAAAGCAGGGGAAGCTGATGGAAAAAATAATAGTACAAAAACTTCATGAAATAGAAGAAAAAGAGCATGTAAAAATATTACTGGCAGGTCAGTGGATTCTGGAGAGTGAAATAGCAGGATTGAGAGAGAAAGCGGGAAAATTAGGGAAAGAAAAAAAGGTAAGTTGGGAGAAATTGAATGGGATATTTTTGAAGGAAGTTCAATCAGACATACATCCCTTCGCCTTTGCATAGATTGTAAAAAAACAAACTATGCAGGGGTTTTTATGAAAGATTATATTGAGGAGAGAGCGGTTGAGATTGCTTATTATATTATTGAAAATAAGGCGACGGTGAGGCAGACGGCGGTGGCGTTTGGGGTAAGTAAGAGTACGATACATAAAGATGTAACAGAACGTCTTCTCCAGATCAACCCATCTCTTGCAGGTGAGGCGCGAAAGGTTCTGGATCTGAACAAATCGGAACGGCACATCCGGGGCGGACTTGCTACCAGAGAAAAGTACCTGCATCAGCACGCATAAAAAATCCTTTTCTTTGCAAAAAGATGGTGTATTACATTTTTACAGTATATAATAGAGAAAACGGGGATATACAAAAGAGAAGGGACAGGAAAAGAGAAGAATGGGGAAAACGAAACAAAAACAGGATCGAAGTCATTATTTGTTTTCCAATCGGGAACTGGCAAATCTGATCGGACCTTTGGTAATCGAGCAGTTATTGGCAGTTTTTGTTGGGATGGCAGATTCTATTATGGTTGCAAATGTTGGAGAAGCAGCTGTGTCGGGCGTGTCGCTGGTTGACAATATTATGATTCTGATCATCAATATTTTTGCAGCACTGGCGACTGGTGGAGCAGTTGTTGCCGGACAGTATATTGGCAGGAAAGATGAAAAATCAGCATGTAAAGCGGCTACACAGCTGGTATGGTTTGTGAGTCTTAGTGCGGTTGCGATCATGATATTGGTTTACTTTG
>ENA-OQBD01001045-OQBD01001045.1-human-gut-metagenome-genome-assembly--contig:-NODE-1045-length-13540-cov-3.117349_pt1 | contig 13540 bp, 15 predicted proteins | sample MGYA00242742_ERZ504543 | MGnify/ENA primary metagenome ERZ504543 (study PRJEB26092, sample SAMD00036239) | human gut metagenome | host: Homo sapiens | study: EMG produced TPA metagenomics assembly of... | reverse complement strand
ACCAGTTACAGTCAGCAGTAGGACTGATCCTTCTATATAATGTAGGAATTCAGTTTATCATGGGTGTTGCAGTTTACTACTTTACATATGTATGTGGAAATGCCAACATGTTATCAGCTTTTATGATCAGTGCATCTATCGCAGAAGTTGTTGGATTGATCATCTTCCCAGAAGTAGCAAAGAAATTATCCAGACATACATCATTTTTACTGGCTTGTATCTTACCGTTTATTGGCTTAGCATTATTATTAGTCGTTGGATTTGTATGCCCACAGAATATCGTATTAACAGCAGTTGCAGGAGTGATCGTAAAGACAGGAACAGGATTAGAACTTGGATGTGCGACAGTATTCTTATCTGATGTCGTTGACTATGGTGAGTACAAACTAGGAACAAGAAATGAATCTGTTGTATTCTCTTTACAGACATTGATCGTAAAATTCACAGCGGCTTTAACATCACTTTTCATTGGATTTGCACTGGAACGTACAGGATATATTCCAAATCCAAACGCGGTACAGTCTGCATTAACATTAAATTCTATTCGATTTTTAATGTGTGCGATCCCAGCGGTGTCCATGCTTGTAGCCTATGTAGTTTATAAAAAAGCCTATCATTTGGATGACAGTTTCATGAAGAAAGTTATTCAGACAATCGAAGAAAGGAGAGCAAATCGCAATGCCGAACAGTATTAAAAAATTAGAAGAAGCTTTTAAAGAAGGAAAATATGATCAGTTATTAAAAGATATCTATGTAGATGAAAGTGTTCTTGCATATCAGCAGGAACGCTACATCAAAGCATTAGAATCCTTTGAAAAGATTTATGGAGAAAAAGAAGTAGAAATCTATAGTGCTCCAGGAAGAAGTGAAGTTGGAGGAAACCATACAGACCATCAGTTTGGAAAAGTACTGGCAACTTCCATTAACTTGGATGCGATCGCAATCGTTGCAAAAAGGAGATGACGATGTGATCGATCTGAAATCAGAAGGATATGAAAGAATCATAGTAAGTCTTAGTTCTTTTGACCCAGCCAAAGCAGAAAAAGGAACATCACAGGCACTGATTCAGGGAGTTGCTTCTAAATTAAAAGAAGAAGGATATAAAATCGGTGGATTTGAAGCTTATGTAACAAGTGATGTATTAAATGGGGCTGGAATGTCATCTTCTGCTGCATTTGAAGTATTGATCGGAAATATTTTATCTGGGTTATATAACGATATGAAGATCGATCCTGTATTTTTGGCGCAGGCCGGACAGTATGCAGAGAATGTATACTTTGGAAAACCATGTGGATTGATGGATCAGATGGCATCTTCCATTGGAGGTCTGATCAATATTGATTTTGAAGATCCTCAAAGTCCAAAGATCAAAAGGTTGAAGTGGATTTTGAAGAATATGGACACAGCTTATGCATTGTGGATACAAAAGGATCTCATGCAGATTTAACAGATGATTATGCAGCAATTCCATACGAAATGAAGAAAGTTGCCAATTATTTTAATCAGGAAGCATTAAGAGAAGTTGATAAAGATGATTTTTACTTAAATCTGCCAAAGATCAGAGAAATCTTAGGAGATAGAGCAGTTCTTCGTGCAATGCATTTATTTGAGGAAAATAAACGTGTAGATCAGCAGGTAAAAGCTTTAGAAGAAGGAGATTTTGATACATTTAAGAAATTGATCAAAGAATCTGGTGATTCATCCTTTAAATATTTACAAAATGTATATTCAAGTCATGACCTGACAAATCAGAGTGTATCAATCGGATTGGCGATCAGTGATATTTCCTTAGGAGATAAAGGAGTCAGCCGAGTTCATGGCGGAGGATTTGCAGGAACGATTCAGGCGTTTGTGCCAAATGATATTGTTAGTATGTACAAAAAGAACATGGAACATGTATTTGGTGAGGGAGCATGTCATGTCTTAAAAGTACGTCCATACGGAGGAATGAAGGTATTATAAGATGATGAAAGTAAGAATGATAGAACAAAGAGATAACGGAGTCTGCTTATTCGAATTAAAAAATGATGAGATCAAAGTGATCACAAGTAACCTTGGATGTCATGTATTATCTGTATTTACAAAAGATCGAGAAGGAAACTTTGGGGATGTTGTTCTTGGATTTGAGAATGTGGAAGATTGCTGGCATGGAGATGGAAGTTACATGGGAGCGATCGCCGGACGTGTTGCAAATCGTATCGGAGATGCAAAGTTTGAATTAAATGGAAAGACATACGAATTGGCAGCAAACAATGGAAAGAATTCTCTCCATGGAGGAATCAAAGGATTTAATCAAAAGATATTTAAATATGAATTGTTGGAAGATGGAATTCGTTTTATCTATCTCTCACCAGATATGGAAGAAGGATATCCGGGAAGTCTTTATCTGAAAGTTGTGTATCGTTTATGCGATAATACATTAAAAATGGAATATGAAGCAGTATCCGATCAGGATACACTGATCAATATCACAAATCATTCTTACTTTAATTTATCTGCTGGAAAAGATAAAATTTATCATCATCAGTTAAAGGTAAAAGCGGATGAGATTGCATGTGTTGATGAAAACTGTCTTGCCAATGGAACATTTTTAAAGATAGAAAACACACCATTTGACTTTAAAGAATTTCATGAGATCGGAGAGCGGATCAACGATGATCATGAACAGTTAAAACTTGCCGGAGGTTATGATCATTCTTTTATGGTAAAAGATGAAGATGACCAGTTAGTTCTATATGACAAAGAAACTGGAAGAAAAATGACGATGACAACAACACTTCCATGCATTCAGGTATACACAGGAAACTTCCTGTCTGGCGGATGTAATGGAAAAGGTGGGAAACCATACGAAAACAGAGATGGTGTTGCCTTAGAAGCCCAGTTCTTACCAAACTCCATACATATAGAAAAAGAACCAAAGGTAATTTTAAGAAAAGGCGAAGAATACGAAGCAGTAACAACATATCGATTTGAGGTGGAATAAGATGGATTTACAAAAAGATATCAAAAAACTTGTAACATATGGACTTGATAAAAAACTGATCATGCCAGAAGATGAAATCTATACGATCAATCAATATCTGGAAGTGTTTCGATTAGATGAATATGAAGATCCTGATATTGAAGGAGAAGAAATCATCCTGCCAGAGATTTTAGATCGTTTGACAGATACAGCTTATGACCGCTATATCATCAAAAGTGATGATATCGTGACAAGAGATTTATTTGACACAAAATTAATGGGAATTCTGACACCAAAACCAAGCCAGGTCATCAAAGAATTCCGTACCTATTATGAAGAGAGTCCAAAGAAAGCAACAGAGTTTTTCTATGAATTCAGCCAGGATACCAACTATATCCGAAGAGACCGCAGTCAAAAAGATATGAAATGGAAAGTAAATAGTCCATATGGAGATATTGATATCACGATCAATCTCTCCAAACCAGAGAAAGATCCGAAAGCGATCGCAGCAGCGAAAAATGCAAAGCAAAGTTCATTATCCAAAGTGTCAGCTTTGCATGGGAAAATGAAGGATATGCAGGAAGAATGAATCACCCTGCAAGACAGAATCACAGGATCATACCGCTTACGATCAATGACAGAAAATGGGGATTCCAGTATTCTCCATATGTATACTACAATGAGCATTGTATCGTATTTAATGGACAGCATGTACCAATGAAGATCGATCGGGCAGCATTTACAAAATTATTTGATTTTGTAAAACAGTTTCCACACTATTTCCTTGGATCGAATGCCGATCTTCCGATCGTTGGAGGTTCTATCTTAACACATGATCATTTCCAAGGCGGTCATTATGAATTTGCTATGGAACGAGCAGAGATTGAAAAAGAATTTACAATCCCAGGATATGAAGATGTCAAAGCAGGAATCGTTCACTGGCCATTATCTGTGATCCGTATTCAGAGTAAAGATGAAAAACGCCTCATTGATCTTGCTGATCATATTTTGAAAAAATGGCGTGGATACACGGATGAAGAAGCATATATTTTTGCTGAGACAGAAGGAGAACCACATAATACGATCACACCGATCGCACGTAAAAAAGGTGATATGTATGAACTGGATCTGACACTTCGTAATAATATCACAACTGAAGAGTGCCCATTAGGACTTTACCATCCACACAATGAGTATCATCATATCAAGAAAGAAAATATCGGGCTGATCGAGGTTATGGGACTTGCTGTTCTGCCATCTAGATTAAAGGCAGAGATGGAACATTTAAGCCAGTGTCTGATCAAAGGAGAAGATATTGTTTCTAAGGAAGATTTAAAGAAGCATGCAGCATGGGTTGAAGAAATCAAAGGAAAATATACAGATATCAATAAAGGAAATGTCATGGATATCTTAAAAGAAGAGATTGGACAGGTATTTGTTAAAGTTCTTGAAGATGCCGGAGTTTATAAATATAATGAAGAAGGAAGAAAAGCATTCGACCGATTTATTGCAGTTTTATAATGACAAGGTCATAGAAAGGAAAGCAAGACAATGAAAATATTAGTATTAGGCGGAGCTGGATACATAGGTTCTCATACAGTATACGAACTGATCGATGCTGGAGAAGAAGTCGTGATCATCGATAATCTGGAAACAGGACATATCGAGGCAGTTCATCCACAGGCGAAGTTTTATAAAGGAGATTTAAGAAATAAAGACTTTGTAGACAGTGTACTAGATCAGGAAAAAGATATTGATGCAGTCATTCATTTCGCAGCAAATTCCTTAGTTGGAGAAAGTATGGTCGATCCTTTAAAATATTATGATAATAACCTTTGTGGAACAAAAACAATGGTACAGTCTTTAGTAGAACATGGTATCGATAAGATCGTATTTTCCTCAACAGCAGCAACTTATGGAGAACCAGAAAAGGTACCGATCGTAGAGACAGACCGCACAGAACCTACCAACACTTATGGAGAGACAAAACTTTCTATGGAAAAAATGTTTAAATGGGTTGGGCGCGCTCAACGGACTTCGTTAATGTATCTTTAAGATACTTTAACGCCTGCGGAGCACATGTAAGTGGACAGATCGGAGAAGATCATAATCCAGAAACACATTTGATCCCATTGATCTTACAGGTGCCAAATGGCAAAAGAGAAGCAATCAGTATCTTTGGAACTGATTATGATACAAAAGATGGAACTTGTGTAAGAGACTATATTCATGTAACAGATCTTGCACAAGCACATATTCTGGCAGTGAAATACTTAATGGAAGGTAATGAAAGCAACATCTTCAATCTTGGAAATGGTGTTGGATTTACTGTAAAAGAAGTCATCGAAACAGCCAGAAAAAGTGACAGGAAAGCCGATCAAGGCTGTGGAAGAAGGAAGAAGAGCTGGAGATCCGGCTGTCTTGATCGCTTCCAGTGAAAAAGCGAAGAATATCCTTGGCTGGAAGCCAGAACATGCAGATCTTGAAGAAATCATTGCATCCGCATGGAAATGGCACAGCAGCCACCCACAAGGATATTGTTCTGTTCAAAAGGAAGACAAATAACTCTTTTTGAACCATAAATCATCCCCGTACCGTTTAGAGCATGTTACCTGGCTCTAAGCGGTACTTTTTTGTTTTCGTAAAATATCTGGTACTATGTTCAATAAAAATAAAATGGTGTATACTAAAGAAAATAGTAAGATAAAAGAAGGAGTACGAATCGATGAAACGGTTACTAGGATATTTAAAGGAGCATCTTTGTGTTACGATCCTTGCACCATTATTTAAGATGTTGGAAGCTAGTTTTGAACTATTTGTACCATTGGTCGTTGCCAGCATGATCGATGTAGGAATCGGACATCACGATATTGGATATTTGTGGAAGATGGGAGGATTATTGATCTTACTTGGAATCATTGGATTTTTCATTTTCTATCACAGCACAGTATTTTTGCGGCAAGATCGGCTGTGTATACAGGAAAGTCGATGAGAAGTGATTTGTTTGCACATATGAATCAAATTTTCTTATCAGGAGATCGATTCAGGTTGGGACATCAACGTTGATCAACCGCATGAGTAATGATATCAATCAGGTGCAAAAATGGAGTTTAACATGTTCCTGCGGTTGTTTTTAAGGTCACCATTTGTCGTATTTGGTGCGATGTTCATGGCATTTACGGTGGATCATAAGGCAGCAGTTTCCTTTGTAATTTACGATCACAAGCATTGGCAAGTGGTTGTTTGGACTGATCTTATGGATCACGATGCCAATGTATAAGAAAGTACAAAAACAGGTCGATGGAGTATTAAAAAGTACAAGGGAAAATCTTCTTGGAATTCGTGTGATTCGTGCATTTAACAGACAAAGAAGTGAGGAAGAGAATTTCAGATTACAAAGTGGACAGCTTTATAACAAACAGATCCACGTTGGAAAGATTTCAGCGTTACTAAATCCTCTGACTTACATGATCATTAATTTGGGGATCATTGCAATCCTATGGTCTGGTGGAAAACAGGTTGATCTGGGTTATTTAACACAAGGACAGATCATTGCCTTGATCAATTATATGTCACAGATTCTTGTGGAACTTGTAAAACTTGCGAATCTTCTGATCATCTTATCTAGAGCTCTTGCAAGTCTTGACCGTGTGAATCAGATTTTTGCATTAGAGCCATCCATGAAGGAAACTGGAAAAACAGATATAGAAGAGAAGAAAAATACACCTATTCTTGAGTTTAAAGATATATCGTTTGTCTATCATGGTGCAAGAAAAGAGACGATCCATCCATTTGATTTTGCGGTGAAAGAAGGCGAAACGATCGGGGTGATCGGAGGTACAGGGTCAGGAAAGAGTACTTTTGTATCTTTGATCGCAAGATTATATGATGTGACATCAGGAAGAATTCTATACCGTGGAGTTGATGAGAAAGAATTAAAACCAGAATTTATCCGAGGAAAGATCGGATTTGTTCCGCAGAAAGCATCTTTGTTTGAAGGAAGCCTAAGAGATAATATGAAATGGGGTAAAGAAGATGCCACAGATGAAGAAATCTATCAGGCATTGGATATCGCACAGGCAAGAGAATTTGTTGATCAGAAGGAACAGGGATTAGACTTTAGAATTGAACAAAATGGAGGAAACTTATCTGGCGGACAAAAACAGAGACTAACGATCGCAAGAGCATTAGTACGTAAACCTGAGATCTTAATTCTTGACGATAGTGCATCCGCACTTGACTTTGCAACAGATGCAAGACTTCGAAAAGCGATCAAAGAAAATACAGATAATATGACAGTATTTCTTGTATCCCAAAGAGTATCAACGATCCGTAATGCTGACCATATTTTAGTGTTAGATGATGGAAAGATTGCTGGAATCGGGACTCATCTACAGCTATTAAAAGAGAATCAGGTATATAAAGAGATCTGTGAATCACAGATGGCAGGAGAGGAGGCATAAGACCATGAAGAAAGACAAAAAACAAAAGACATTACAAAGAATCATGGAATATATGAAGCCTTATCGATTTTTGATCTTTGCGTCTTTAATATTGGCGGTGATCAGTGTGGCGCTGACACTTTATGTTCCAATTTTGACAGGACAAGGTGTGGACTGCCTTATAGCAAAAGGAAATGTTGATTTTGCAAGATTGATAAGTATTATAAAAACGATCGTGGTCTGCATTGTGTTGACGGCAGCAGCGCAGTGGCTGATGAATCATGTCAATAATCAGATTACATATAAGATTGGAAAAGATTTAAGGATTCAGGCATTTGAGCATTTGCAGAAACTGCCATTATCTTATGTAGATGCACACTCCTCAGGAGACTTGATCAGCCGGATCGTAACGGATATTGACCAGTTTACGGATGGATTGCTGCTTGGATTTACACAGTTATTTACCGGAGTGATCACGATCGTTGGAACCATTTGTTTTATGTTAGGAATCAATCCATGGATCACATTGGTCGTTGTTATTTTAAGTCCGTTTTCATTTTTTATTGCAAGTTTTATCTCAAAGCGAAGTTTTAATATGTTCAAGAAACAATCGCAGACCAGAGGAAAGATGACAGGATTTGTCAATGAAATGCTTGGAAATATTAAAGTAGTCAAAGTGTTTGATCATGGAGAAAAAGCACAAGAAGAGTTTGATCAGATCAATGATGATCTTGCTGATTATTCTTTAAGAGCGACATTTTTTTCATCCATCACAAATCCGGCAACCAGATTTATGTATTCAGGAATCTATGCGGGAGTAGCGATCGCAGGGTGTGTGAGTGTTATTCGTGGAAGTATCAGTGTTGGTCAGTTATCAAGTTTTTTAAGTTATACAAACCAGTATACAAAGCCGTTTAATGAGATCACAGGGGTTATCACAGAATTTCAGAATTCTTTAGCTTCTGCGGCAAGAGTTTTTGAATTATTAGATGAGGAGCCGATGATTCCTGATGCCAAAGATGCGAAGGCGTTACAGGATGTGAAAGGAAATGTAGAATTAGAGCATGTGGACTTTTCTTATGTGAAAGAAGTACCTTTAATCCAGGATTTTAATCTGAAGGTGGAACCAGGACAGCGGATTGCAATCGTTGGACCGACAGGATGTGGGAAAACAACATTGATCAATCTGTTAATGCGTTTTTATGATGTGAATGTAGGAATGATCAAGGTGGAAGGAAATGATATCCGGGATGTCACGAGAGAAAGTTTACGATCCAGTTATGGAATGGTACTTCAGGAGACATGGTTAAAAGCAGGAACGATTCGTGAAAATATCTGCTATGGAAAACCAGATGCAACTGAGGAAGAGATGATCATGGCAGCAAAAGAAGCCAATGCACATGGATTTATCGAGCGAATGCCAGATGGTTATGATACGATCATTACAGAAGGTGGCGGAAATCTCTCTCAAGGACAGAAACAGCTCCTTTGTATTGCAAGGATCATGTTAAGTCTTCCTCCAATGCTGATCTTAGATGAAGCGACATCATCAATTGATACGATGACAGAGATTCGAATTCAGAAAGCATTTGAAACGATGATGAAAGGAAGAACAAGTTTTATCGTAGCCCACCGACTTTCAACGATTCAGAATGCGGATGTGATACTTGTTATGGAAAATGGACATATTTTGGAGCAGGGAACACATGAAGAACTTTTAGCGAAAAATGGTGCGTATGCCAGATTATATAATAGCCAGTTTGCACCAGTATAAATGGTAAGATTTTTGACTGGAGATGTCATATGGAAGAAAAAGGAATGAAAAAAAAGAAAAATTATTGAGGTTGTTTATAGAAACATTTTATTTAAGTGCATTTACCTTTGGTGGCGGCTATATGATCGTATCTTTGATGAAGAAGAAGTTTGTGAATGAATATCATTGGATCGAAGAAGACGAGATGCTTGATCTGGTGGCGATCGCACAATCAGCCCCAGGAGCAATCGCAGTGAATGGAGCAATCGTTGTTGGCTATAAATTAGCAGGTATCAGTGGTGTGATCGTAAGTGTATTCGGAGCTGTTCTACCGCCATTTTTGATTATATCTGTAGTCTCTGTTTTTTATGAAATATTTCGGGATAACAGGATTGTTGCAGCGATGCTTTCTGGTATGCAGACGGGTGTTGGCGCAGTGATCATCAGTGTTGTGTACGAGATGGCAAAAGGGCAAAGTAAGAAGGAAAACAGAATAGAACTTGCGATCATTATGGTTGTGGCATTTATGGCAAGTTATGTCTTTGATATTAGTGTGATCTACATTATTCTTGCATGTATTGGAGTTGGAATCGTACAATATGGTATTTCAAGAAAGAAGATAGGAGGCAGAAAATGATCTATTTGCAATTATTTTTAAGTTTCTTAAAGATTGGAGCATTTAGTTTCGGAGGCGGATATGCAGCAATGCCAATGATACAGCAGCAGGTGGTAGATGCATATCATTGGCTGTCTCTGTCTGAATTTGGAGATCTCGTGACGATTTCGCAGATGACACCGGGACCGATCGCAATTAATGCGGCGACTTTCGTGGGCATAAGAGTCGCAGGGTGGCAAGGAGCATTATGTGCAACGATGGGATGTGTATTCCCTGCGTGTGTGATCGTTACAGTGATTGCGTATTTTTATGTAAAATATCGTCATATGGAAGGACTACAAATGGTGTTAAATACTTTACATCCTGCGGTGATCGCACTGATCTTGACTTCTGGAATTACGATCCTTGCACAGGCATTTTTTCAGGGAAGTCATATAGAGCTTCAACAGATCAACTGGATACAGGGTGCTATTTTTATCATTTGTATGTACCTTTTATTGAGAAAGAAAAAAGATCCGATCATTGTCATGCTGTTTGCGGGTGTGCTAAATGTGATTGGAAGCTTTTTCATTTCATAGGAAATTTCGATGAAATCCCCTATGAAATAAAAAAGCCCTCCGGATGGGAATATAAACGATGAGAGTGGTAAAAGTATAAATAAAACAATAGGAAGTGATAGATTTGAGTAAGATACAAGAAGCGAAGAAACTATTAAAACAATACTTTGGATATGATGAATTCCGCCAAGGTCAGGAACAATTGATCGAGGCAGCATTAAATGGGCAGGATGTCTTAGGGATCATGCCGACAGGAGCAGGAAAGTCTCTTTGTTTTCAGATTCCAGCATTGATGATGGATGGAATTACACTTGTGATCTCTCCACTGATCTCGCTGATGAAAGATCAGGTTGGGACACTGAATCAAGCCGGAATTCATGCGGCATTTTTAAATAGTTCTCTGACACAGGGACAGTATCATACCGCATTAAAATATGCGATGCAGGGAAGATACAAGATCATCTATGTGGCACCAGAACGCTTGGAAACAGAAGGTTTTATCAATTTTGCGCTAAATAGTGGAGTGAAGATATCAATGTTGGCAGTTGATGAGGCACATTGTGTGTCTCAGTGGGGGCAGGATTTCAGACCAAGTTATCTAAAAATTCTGGAATTTTTAAAGAAACTTCCGTATCGTCCTGTACTGACTGCATATACAGCAACAGCAACAGCAGAAGTCAGGGATGATATTATGGATATTTTGAACCTGAGAGATCCATTTGTATTAACGACAGGGTTTGACCGGGAGAATCTTTACTATGCAGTAAAACGCCCACGGGATAAGTATAGAGAATTACTAAGTTATTTAAAAGAAAAAGAAGAAAAGATGCCAGGAAGCAGCGGGATCATTTACTGTTTATCTAGGAAAAAATGTTGAGGAAGTCTGCTATCAGTTAAGAGAAGATGGATTCTCCGTGACAAGATACCATGCAGGATTATCGGATGAAGAACGAAAGGAAAATCAGGAAGATTTTATCTATGACAGAAAGCAGATCATGGTAGCGACAAATGCCTTTGGAATGGGAATCGACAAGCCGGATGTCCGTTTTGTTGTTCATTATAATATGCCGAAGAACATGGAAAGTTATTATCAGGAAGCAGGAAGAGCAGGACGTGATGGAGAACCTGCGGAATGTATCTTATATTATGCGCCGATTGATAACCGAACCAATCGTTTTCTGATCGAAAATGGAGAGGAGAATGAGGAATTAGATGCGATCACAAAGCAGATCGTGATGGAAAGAGACTGGGAAAGACTTCGTCAGATGACATTTTACTGCTATACGAAGGAATGTTTACGTCATTATATTTTAAATTATTTTGGAGAACAGACAAGCGGATACTGTGGAAACTGCTTAAACTGTCTGACCGAGTTTGAAACGGTTGATGCAACAATGGAAGCGAAAGATATCATCCAATGTATTAGAGATTGTTATCGAGATTTCGGACTATCAACGATCGTGGATATTTTAAAAGGTTCAAAGAGCCAGAAAGTATTAAGCCGTCATTTAGATGAGAATTCACAATATGGAGCATTGGCATCAGAAAGCATTGCAAGGATACGACAGATCATCAATGAAATGTTAGTCTATGGATATCTGGAAATGACAGATGATGAATATCCGGTTTTAAGCGTTGCAGATATTACTAAGATTGATGATAACTGGAACTTTGAGATCAAGATTCCAAAAGAAGTCGAAAAAGAGAAAGAAGAACGCAAGATTCAGACGAAGAAACGTAAGAAAGCAGGAGCTGTGGCAGCACTTGCTGAGGAAGATACAGAATTGTTCGAAGCATTACGTGTACTTCGAAGAATGATCGCATCCGAACAGAAAATTCCGCCATATATGGTATTTTCCGATAAGACACTGGTACATATGAGTACGATGAAACCTTCTAATGATGAGGAAATGTTAGAAGTCAATGGAGTCGGAGAACATAAGCTTCAGAAATATGGCGAACGTTTTTTAAATGAAATTCAGAAATATAAATAAAATACATAGATAATAGGGAAAGGAATTCCGTATGAACTATTTTGAAACAAATTTAGAAGAAATATCAAGATCCATACAGTTGCTTGCGCAGATATTTGAATATCAGGTGTTTGAACTTCAAGTCGAAGAAAAAGATGGAAATCAAACAGGATATGTTCCATATATGATGAACGATGCAATTGAGTGTTATCTAAGTTTCCATGGACTTTGTATCTCTGGAAAATTATGACAAAGACTATGAAGGAGAGATGTGGGCACAACTGGAAGAACGAGAAGGTCGTTATGGGTTGATCGTTCATCAGGGAGAAGAAAGTGTTTTTACAATGTGGTTTGATGAGATCATGGAACATACGAACTGTTACCGGTATCATGAGATCGGACATTTCTGGAGAGATGGAGCTGAGCAGTGGCGCCAGCTAGTCTATATGATTGGAACGATCCGTGAGAAATATCGCTTTTTAGGGGAAGAAGTGTGTAATGATCAAGAGATGGAGATCATGTCACTGATCGAATTTGCACCATTTTATTACTATTTTCCGATCAATGAAGATCCAGAAGAATGGTATGACAAAACCGAAGAAGGATTAGAATGTATGAGAAATCTTGCTATGCAGGCAGGGGATAAAGATTATTTAAAATGGATCGATAAATATGAGAAGCACCCAACCAAACGAATGGAGATGATGCTTGCAAAGAAACTGCAAGATCCAAAGAGACAAGATTTATATGAATTGATCTGCGAGAAAGTCTGCAATGCTTCTGATCCATATCCAGCAAGGAATTATGGAGAAAGAATCGATCAGAAGATTCAACGATACAGGGAACAGGTTGATAAAAAACTGAAAGAACAAGGATTTACAGGAACTTATCCACAATATGAGAGTGAACATTTATCGGTTTGTGTAACAGAAGAACATCCATTTACGATCTTGGAATCTGAAGATTTTAAATTTAAGATTCAGTTGATGATCTCAGAATGCAGAGAAAAACATCCGAGAAAAATGCTGGATTTTTAAAGGATATCAAAGAAAAGGCAAATAAAAGACTCGATTTTTAATTATGAAAATCGAGTCTTTTCTTTCACTGATTTATTTATTCTTCAGCCGCTTCTTCGTCTTCATCTTCAGGAACAGCTTCAGGTTCTGCGATGTTAACGATCAGAGTATCTTCTGGTGTAACAAGAGAAATCTTGCTGTTAGCAGCTAATGGCAAGTCT
>ENA-OQBD01001040-OQBD01001040.1-human-gut-metagenome-genome-assembly--contig:-NODE-1040-length-13583-cov-4.481867_pt1 | contig 13583 bp, 12 predicted proteins | sample MGYA00242742_ERZ504543 | MGnify/ENA primary metagenome ERZ504543 (study PRJEB26092, sample SAMD00036239) | human gut metagenome | host: Homo sapiens | study: EMG produced TPA metagenomics assembly of... | reverse complement strand
TTCTTGAAAGTATCGAGGGCGGTGAAAAGTGGGCAAGGTATTCATTCATCGGATTCAACCCCAAGGCAAGGCTTTCGTACAAAAACGGAACTCTCACGGTTACGGGCGAGGGTGCAAGAGTTGTTAATGCATAAGAATCCAGATCCAGAGAATATACCATGTTTTCGAGTCGTCAATGCAAAGGGAGAACTAGCAGGGGCCTTTGCGTTTGGAGGAGAAGGAAATCAGGCGAAATTGTTAGAAGAAGATGGAGTTGTGGTTGTTGATGGGAAGGTTGATCTGGATGTGTATGGGATGTAGGAAAATATGATTTAAAAGAACTAGAATTTTTACATCAAATCCATTGGAAACCACTCCTCAAAATGTTAAAATAACCACAAAGGAAGTGATGCACAATGGAATATTACGGAACCTTGGGACCAACCTGTTGCGAACCAACGATTTTAAAGAAGATGTTTGATGCCGGAATGACAGGGATCCGGTTGAATTTATCACATAGTTCATTAGAAGGAAGCCATGCATGGATTTATCATTATTTTGAGGCAGCGAAGCAGACAAATGGCGAGAAGAAGTTAATGATCGATCTGATCGGGCCAGAACTTAGAATTGGATATCTGGAAGGAGATATGGGCCTTTCAACAGGAGCACATGTGGTTATAGGACATGGTGGAATTTTAGTACCAGAAGAAATCATGCCGCATATCAGAAGAGATCAGGAAATTTTATTAGATGACGGGAAAATAAAACTGATCGCAGAACGGAAAATATCACCACGATCCTGGAGATGCCGCATTGTCTGTGGAGGAGTATTGACGGCACGTAAAAGCATAGCTTTGCCAGGATGTAATATCAACAATCCAACGTTGACTGAGGCTGATCTGAAGAATCTATCTTTGGCAAAACAATATCAAGTAACTGATGTTATGCTGCCATTTGTACGGAATAAAGAAGATCTGATCATACTAAGAGAAGCACTAAAACAAAACAACTGTGAAGATATTCGAATCTTTGCCAAAATAGAAAATATGACAGGAGTAGAGCATTTGGAAGAATTACTTCCATACTGTGATTATATTGTTATAGCAAGAGGAGACTTAGGAAATGTCATGCCATTATCCAAACTCCCAAAAGTGCAGGCATATATTGCAAAGGTATGCAAAGAACATAACAAAAATTTCATGGTAGTTACACAGATGCTAGACTCTATGATCCGAAACCCTTATCCAACAAGAGCTGAAGTAAATGATATTTATCATGCAGTTCATCAAGGAGCGAATGCATTGATGCTGACGGGGGAAACCGCTCACGGCAGATATCCGGTAGAAGCTATGAAGATGTTAGTAGAAACCGCAAATGGGAGTTTAGAAGAATTATGATGAATAAAAAATGGTGGCATAACAAAGTTGCATATCAAATTTACCCAAAGAGTTTTAAGGATACAAATGATGATGGAATCGGCGACATTCCTGGAATTATCAGCAAGTTAGATTATTTAAAAGACCTAGGGGTTGATATTTTGTGGATATCTCCGATGTATCAGTCTCCGATGGTGGATAACGGTTATGATATTTCCGATTATTATGCGATCGATCCGATGTTTGGATCAATGGATGAGATGAAACAATTGATCAAGGAAGCAAAGAAAAGAAATATGTATATTTTGATGGATCTCGTTGTGAATCATTGTTCCAGTGAACATGAATGGTTTCAGAAGGCAATGGCAGATCCAGAAGGGGAATATGGATCATATTTTTATATCAAAGACGGGAAAGATGGGCAGCCACCGACCAACTGGAGATCTTATTTTGGAGGCAGTGTCTGGGAGAAGATCCCCGGGTATGACAATAAGTTTTATTTGCATTCTTTTGCAAAAGAACAACCAGATCTGAATTGGGAGAATGAGATTGTTCGTGAGAAGATTTATGAGATGATCTGTTGGTGGATGGACCAAGGACTTTCAGGCTTTCGGATTGATGCAATCATGAATATAAAGAAAGATCTGACATGGAGTGATCTGAAACCAGACGGTCCAGATGGACTCGCAGATGTATATAAGATCACAGGAAAAGTCGAAGGAATCGGAGATTTCTTGATGGAGATGAAGCATCGTTGTTTTGAACCATATGATGCACTGACCGTTGGGGAGGCTATGTTTGTAAAAGAAGATATTCTTCCACAATTTATCGGTGAAGATGGATATTTTTCTACGATTTTTGCATTTGAACCATGCCATGCCTATCGGAAAGGCAAAAATTATATGAACTATGACTGGCCACAGCCATTTGATGAATGGAGAGAGGAAACTTTTCATAATCAAGAGATTGTTGCCAAGGCTGGGTTTGAAGCGAATATCATTGAGAACCATGATCAGCCAAGAGGAGCAAGTCTGTTTATCCCAGAAGAAGATTATGGATTTTACAGCTTATCAGCACTTGCAACGATCATTTTCTGTGAGAGAGGTCTGCCTTTTCTATATCAGGGGCAAGAGATCGGGATGAGCAATCGTCAATGGAAATATGATGAATTTAATGATCTGGAAACGATCAATCAGTATCAGATCGCATTGAAGGCAGGAATGTCCAAAGAACAGGCATTGGAGATTGCAAGACATCACAGCAGAGACAATGCGAGAACACCAATGCAATGGAGTTCGGAAGAAAATGCAGGATTTTCAAAAGGAAAACCGTGGATGCCAGTTAATGAGAATTATAAAGTGGTGAATGTCGCAGAAGAAGAAAAAGAATATGGATCGATCCTGAATTTTTACAAGCGATTGATCGCATTTTATAAATCAGAAGAATATAATGAGATACTAACATATGGTGATTTCAGACCAATGTATGAAAAAGAAGATCATATTTTTGCATACAGCAGGTCTTATAGATGTCGGAAACTGGTATTGATCTGTAACTTCAGTTCTAAGGAAAAAGATATTGAATTATCAGAAGACTATGAAAATGTTATATTTTTGAATTATGAACAGACAACTGTCATTGGAAATACGTTAAAAATGAAACCGTATGAATGTGTTATTTATGAGATGTAGATCAAAAAAGAATCCTGAACGATCAGGATTCTTTTTTATCTTTAGTAAAAATCTGGACAGTGGAGCGTGCCAAGTGAAAAATTTAAAAAGAGAAAAATTGAGTGATTTTTTAGGGCTGACAGATATTTTTTCTGTCAAAAATGTAGTAACAAACTAAAAAACGCCGCACGTCCAGACAAGATTGCCCAGACGGCCGGCGATTAATGATCATACTCCCATGTGGTTGATTCCACGTGCTCCGTCAGTCATATGACCTCATGGATATTAGGTTACTATAACTGGTCAGATTCGTCAACCCTGAATTTTAAGAAAATGTTGTTGCTATTGTATAAATTTTCAGACAATTCAAAAGAGGTTGTGTATAAAAAGAAAAAAACAGGACATCCTCTGAATATGAGTAGAAAAAACATGATCAAAGGGATTCTGTTTCTGGCCATAGCATGTATGATTTGTGTGGCAGGACAAAGAAAATCCAATAACATAATACAGCAAAATCTGAAAAGCAATCTGATTCGATTTCATGTGAGAGCTAATAGTAACAGCAGGATGGATCAGACATATAAATTGAAAGTAAGAGATGCCGTGATTGATCAGATCAGTCCAGAATTGAGTGAAGCAAAAACGAAGGAAGAAGCATTTAAAATCTTAAAAATGCAAAAAAACAGAATAAAAAATACAGCACAGGAAATATTAAAGAAAGAGGGAGTGAAACAAAAGGTAAACGTACATTTTGTACAAGAAAAATTTCCAGAGAAAAACTATGGCCAATATACATTTCCAGAAGGTATTTACGATGCAGTAAGAATCGATCTGGGGGCAGCAAAAGGGCACAACTGGTGGTGTGTCATGTTCCCAGATCTATGCGTAACAAAAGATGACAAGGTAAGGATCAACAATACAGCAAGAAAAAAGATGGAGAAACTTTTAGGGAAAAAAACGATCAGAAAAATAACAAAAGATAAATATCTTGGATGGTTGTTTAAAGTATAAGAAAAACGGAGCTGATACAGATCGTATCAGCTCCATTTTAAGTTCTGGAATTTATTCTAATGGTTTCTTTGCAGAGATAAGAAGTAAACGATTTCTTTTTATATACACGGAATTTGGTAAGCCCTGCATTTTTAAAATATTCTAAAGTCTCATAAGTAGAATGTCTGCGATCATCACCAGAAGTCAGATAGGAAGGAATATTAGAAACAATTCGCAATGCCTCAGGAAGTGCAGATTCTCCAATATAAAGTCTTCCGCCAGGAACTAAGACACGAAATGCTTCATTAACAAACTTCTGTGGATCTTTAAAGGTGTGGAAATCGTCACATACAGTGATCACACGAAAGCTGTTATCATCAAAAGAAAGAAAATCACTGTAACCTGTCTCAAAATGAAGTTCTGGCCAAGTTTGCTTTGCGATAAGAATCTTATCCTCAGATTCATCGATACCATATCCTTCAACATCCTTCCAGCGTGTCAGTTCATGTAAAAAGGTACCATCACCGCAACCGACATCTAATATATTATCTGTATCTCTGACGCATATTTTCTTGATCATTTCATCCCGTAAAGCATCTCTCATAAGAAACTCCTTTCGTATGCCTTGTGGTTTGTATGCCGTCTCTTTATTAACTTTCATTATACCAGATTCTGGTATACATGGAAAGAAGAGCACTAATTTTTGATTATAACATAGAAGAAAAATTTGTCAAATAATCTTATGGATGTATTCGGTTAACATGAAAACAGGATATGTGTTATACTTATTTACAGTGAATACGAAAAAAGGAAAAAGAAATTTATGAAGAATAAAAAGCACATAGTAACTGGTATTCTGGCTCATGTGGATGCCGGGAAGACAACACTATCAGAGGCAATTTTATATACTGCAGGGAATTTGAGAAAAATCGGACGTGTGGATAATGGAGATGCATTTTTAGATACTTATGAACTAGAACGGTCCAGAGGAATTACCATTTTTTCCAAGCAGGCAGAGGTTTCAATGAATGAGATGGATCTTACTTTGCTTGACACACCAGGACATGTGGATTTTTCTGCGGAGATGGAAAGAACCCTGCAAGTGCTTGATTATGCGGTTCTTGTGATCAGCGGAGCAGATGGTGTGCAGGGCCATACTTTGACATTATGGAGTCTGCTTGAGAGATATAAGATCCCAACATTTTTATTTATTAACAAGATGGATCAGGACGGAACACAAAAAGATCAATTGTTGAAGGAATTACAGGAACGTTTAAGCAGCGGATGTATCGATTTTGGAGAAAAGGGCAGTGATGAGTTTTATGAGATGATTGCTATGGAAGATGAGGCGTTACTGGATCAATTATCTGGAATCAGGTGAGATCACGGAATCCAAGATCCGGGAAATGATCGCAGAACGTAAGATTTTCCCATGCATTTTTTGGATCAGCGTTAAAACTTCAAGGAGTCAATGAATTTCTGAGTGATTTTGCATTTTATACAGAAGAAAGAGAATATCCAGAGGAATTTGGTGCACGTATATTTAAGATCACAAGAGATGAAAATGGAAACCGTCTGACGCATTTGAAAGTAACAGGTGGAAATTTAAAGGTAAAAACAGTTATTACAGAAAGTGATGAAAAGATTAATCAGATCCGTATCTATTCGGGAGAAAAGTATGAGACAGTAAATGAACTGCAGGCAGGAAGAATCTGTGCGGTTACAGGACTTTCAGATACGATCCCTGGGCAGTGTCTTGGAGCAGAGCAGGGCGGATATGAACCTGTGTTGGAGCCAGTACTTACTTACCAGATGATATTGCCAGAAGAGACAAGTGCAAGCGTGATACTTCCAAAACTTCGTCAGCTGGAAGAAGAAGAACCAGAACTTCACATCATCTGGAATGAAGAATTACAAGAGATTCAGGTGCAGATCATGGGAGAGGTTCAATTGGAGATCCTAAAGAGTCTGATCAAAGAACGCTTTGATGTAGATGTGGAATTTGGACAGGGCAATATTGTATACAAAGAGACGATAGCAGATGTTGTAGAAGGTGTTGGGCATTTTGAACCGTTAAGACATTATGCAGAAGTACATTTGTTGATGGAACCGCTGGAGAGGGGAAGTGGAGTTGTTATCGACACACAGTGCAGCGAAGATGTATTGGATAAGAATTGGCAGAGACTGATCATAACACATTTATTAGAAAGAGATCATAGAGGGGTTTTAACAGGAGCACCGATCACAGATATCAAGATCACGCTGGCAGCAGGACGGGCACATCAGAAGCATACAGAAGGTGGAGATTTCCGTCAGGCGACATACCGTGCAGTAAGACAGGGGCTTCGTATGGCACAGAGTGTTTTATTAGAGCCATATTATAAGTTCCGGCTGGAAGTTCCACAGCAGATGATCGGAAGAGCTATGACAGATATTGAAAAGATGCAAGGTACGTTTGATACACCAGATACTGCAGGAGAGATGTCAGTGCTTCAAGGAATAGCACCAGTTTCTACAATGCAAGGATACCAAAAAGAAGTATTAGCATATTCCAAAGGTATGGGAAGATTATTTACAACCTTAAATGGATATGATATCTGCCATAATGAAGAAGAAATCATAAAAGCCAGTGGATATGATCCAGATAGAGACCTTGAAAATCCATGTGGATCTGTTTTCTGTTCCCATGGAGCCGGGTATAATGTCGCATGGAATGAGGTACCAGAACATATGCATTTAGAGAGCGTTCTTGCGAAAGAAATCGAGGAAGAGGAATTTGATGAACTGACACAGCGAAGGGCTTATATTGAAGAAGAATCAATTGATACAGAGGAAATCGATCGGATTCTTGAACAAACATTTTATGCAAACCAGCATAATAAAAGTAAATGGAAGAAGAAGAAAACAGCAAGACTTGTGCAAGATTATCATACATCTGCAGAAAAATCATCGGTAAAAAGAGATATGTCCAAGAAATACCTGCTGGTTGATGGATATAATATCATTTACGCATGGGATGATCTGAAGGAATTATTAGATACGAATGTAGATGCAGCCAGAGGAAAATTACTTGATGAGATGAGTAATTATCAGGGAATGAAGGGCATGGAGCTGATCGTTGTGTTTGATGCATATCGTGTGAAAGGACATGAAACAGAGATCACAGATTACATGAATATTCATGTAGTCTACACAAAAGAAGCAGAAACAGCAGATCAGTATATTGAAAAATTTGCCCATACCCATGGACGAAAATACGATGTAACAGTTGCAACATCCGATGGATTGGAACAGATCATTATCCGCGGACAAGGCTGCCGTCTGCTTTCTGCAAGAGAATTAAAGAGAGACTATGAAGAAGCAAAAGCACAGATCAGAACAGAATATCTGGAGAATCAGAAAAATGAGAAAACTTATATGATGGATGGAATATCCTTGGAGAAAGAACAGCCAGAGAAGGAAAACTGATCATACAAAAATGGAGGCGGTAACATGGGGAAGATTTATCTGGAAGGTGCAGATAATACGAGAGACCTTGGCGGATTAAAAACGACAGAAGGTGCAGTGATCAAAGATAAACAGCTGATCCGCAGCAACCGTTTATCAAGGATTACGCAGAAAGATAAGATTTTACTGGAAACAGAATATCATTTACAGAAAATTCTGGATTTAAGAACACCAATGGAAGTAGAACAAGAGCCAGATCTGGAAGTGGCGGGAGCTGTTTATGAGAATATTCCGTTTTTTATGGAAAGCATGGTGGGAGTCAGCCGGGAGCAGGAAACAAGAAAACAGATGTTACATATGGAAGAATTTCCAGAGATGTCAGATATTTATAAGATGATGATCAAAGAAGAATTTTGCAGAAAGCAGATCTCACAAGCAGTCAGAGAGATTATGAATACAAAAAATGGTGCGGTTTTATGGCATTGTACAGAAGGAAAAGATCGTTGTGGATTGTTATCAGCAACCATTTTATTTTTGCTTGATGTGTCTGAAGATGACGTGATGGAAGATTATCTAAAGACCAATAAAGCTGCGATCACAAGAGTAGAAAAATTAAAAAAGAAACTTCATTTAGCAGGATTGCATCGCGAAAAAATCGAAAAAATAGAGGGCTATTTTGTGGCAAAAGAAGAATTTTTAAATGCAGCACTTAAAACGATGAAAGAAGAATATGGTTCTATTAATCAGTTTATGATCAAGGGATTAAATATTTCCATGCAGCAAAAAGAGGATTTTAAACAAAAAGTACTGGAGTAGACAATGGAAGAGAAGAAGAGAACAATTGTTATGTTTGGGGATTCCCTGACCGACTATTTCCCAATGGAAAAATTAAAAGATATAGATGCACAGTTCATTAACAGTGGAGTTGCAGGGGATACGATCGCAGAGATGGGTGCAAGATTGGCTTATGACGTATTTCCATATAAACCAGATATCATTATCATGCAAGGTGGTGCAAATGATTTCCTGATGTCATTGTATCCAGGAGCAAGAGTGTTAGCAGAACGATTAATCAGACTTGCACGAAGGATTCGGCAGCAATTGCCAGATACAAAGATTTATATTGAATCTATGTATCCGGCATATACCAAAAGGATTGGATTGATGCCGTCCTGGGCAGAAGGAAAATCCAATGAAGAGATTCAAAAGATCAATACAGAAATACAAAGATTGTGTAAAGAAGATAACTTTGAATATGTTGATGTATTTGATAAAATTGATCGGAGAAGATGGGCAGTTGTCAAGAGAGTATACCGTGGACGGAATACATTTGCAGGAAAATGCCTATGATGTTGTAGCTGCGATTATTTATCATTTGATGGAAGGTTGATCATTAACTTTCCAAATTACAATTTCAATACATCCAGATCTTCAGGTATATAAAGTGTTCCAGTATAATACTGCTTCCTTCCTTCATATATTTTTCTTGACGATGCAGCATATTTTTATCTTCTGTATGCCATAGAACCAGATTTGGAATCTTTAGATGTTCTGCTAATTCACAGGCATCCTTTTACCGTACTATGGTGTTTTTCATAAGGTTTAAAAATATCCCTCTCACCATACACACAAAATGCTTCATGAAGCAGCCAGTCAGAATCTTTCACAAAATCATAAAGAGATTCACGATAAGGTTCATCTCCAGGAAAGGATACCCTTAATCCATTTTCCATAACCGATGTGAAACCAAACTGTTTTTCTTTTGTAGAGCCGATATCAAAGAATGTAAAAGAATCTCCAAGAATCTGAATCGTATCTCCATGTGCAATGACATGAAATACAATACGTTCATCAAAATGCTTATAAAATTTCTTACCAACGGTAAGTTTTGTCAGTGTTTTGATCGTATGAACCAGTTCTTCATGACAGTAGATCGTCATAGTGCCATCATAAGTTCCCTTGTTCATAGAAGTAGCGATCATACGGATCATCCAGACCATTCCTAAAATATGATCATTATGAGCATGTGTCACAAAAATATTATGAATGCTTTCAAGAGGGATTCCAGCTTTGTCAAGCTGAGATAGAATTCCATTTCCGCCGCCGGCATCGACAAGGAAGTATTCTTCACCTTTTTGCATGGCATAACAAGTGTTATAGCAATGAATTGCCTGTGCATTTCCAGTTCCTAAAACGATCAGTCGTTCCATAAAAATCTCCTTTATATATCATCATAAGTGTATAAAATCATCGTATCTTTCTGCATTATATTACATTTTTGAGAAGATGGGAAATTCCTTTTTGTGATTCTTGATATTTCCTGTCAGTCAGCTATAATAAGGATAGTGTATACATGGAGAAAGGCGAAGGAAAAGACGATGCTTAAGATACAATACAGAGATGCAAAAGATGGAGGAATCGAAGTTCTTCGTTGTTTCAGCAAAGAAGATCAAGTAGAGATTCCGTCAGAAATTGATGGAAAAAGAGTTACGAAGATTGGTGATTATGCATTTTCTGCACATAAACGAAAAGAAGACGAAGCAAAAGAGATTATGATCGGCGAAGACTTTTTGGGTAGTGAAGATGAACCGATGTTTTGTGGGGAGGCAGTAAAAGAAGTTTATCTGCCACCGGATACTGTGGAAATAGGGAAATATGCATTTTATGGATGTGTAAATCTGACAACACTTGGGTTTTCAGATTCTCTTTTAAGAACAGGAGCAGGAATTTTTACAGGATGCAAGTTGCAAAAGATCTACTATGATGTTTATGAGGATAAAAAAAGTGCTTTAAGAGACGTTGTAAGAGATACTCGTTTTCCATTGCAGGTAAATATCCGTTATAAAGAAGAAGAAAAACAAAGTCGTTTATTTTATCCAGAGTATTATGAAGAGGCTGTGGAAAATACACCAGCAAGAATTGTGGAGACACATTTTCATGGAACAGGATATCAATATCGCCAAAGTTTTTTGCGAGGAGAGATCGACTATCGTAAATATGATGATATTTTTCCAGTGGCAGCAGTTCAGGAAGATCTGGATATTGTATGGGAGATATTAGCTGGGCGTATGTTAATGCCATACGGGGTATCAGATTTTGCATGGATGCAATACGAGGGCTATGTAAAGCAGAACCAATGTGAGATGATGAATTATTTAAAAGAAGAAGATCAGATGCCATTTATCAATTTTGAGGCTGAGAAGAATTATTTTCAGAAAGAAGGAATCGAAGCAGCGATCGACTGGGCATCCAGAAAGCAGAAAACAGAACTTTTAAGTATTTTGATGAACGAACAGCATAAGAGATTTCCAAAGAAAAAGAAAACATTTGAATTATAGATAAGATAAAGGGAAATGAGTAATGGAAGAAAATATCAATGAGCGTCTCAGTGAACTTGGAACAAAGATCCTTGCGACGACAAGAAATGAATTATATATCCATATGCGTTTTTTAGATGTGGCATTAAGCAGTTTTGCTTATGTGATCGATCCTTCTGTAAATGGTGTTGGAACGGATGGAATGTGTATGTTTTATCATCTAGGGGCTTTAGGAGGCATGTACAGGCAAAACAGAGTTCGGATGAATCGTGCATATCTTCATATGGTGCTTCACTGCATTTTACATCATGTGACAAGAAGAAAAGGAAGAGATAAGACTCTATGGAATATTTCTTGTGATATCGCAGTCGAATCAATTATTGATCACTGGCATTTAAAATGTATCCATATGGTGCAAACAAGGCTGCGCAAAGACATTTACGGACAGCTTGAGAGGAACCTCAAAGTATTGACAGCTGAGGGGATTTATCGACAGTTAGTTTCTTTTGGATTAGAAGAGAAGAAAATAAAAGAACTGCAGATGGAATTTCGGGTAGATGACCACCAGTATTGGCCCGAAGATCCCAAGCAAGATCTTCATCAGGAAGTAGAAAATAAATGGAAGAATATCAGTGAAAAAACGGAAACAGATATGGAGACATTTTCCAGTGAAGAGTCACAACAAGCAGGGGATCTGATCGGACAGGTACAGGTAGAAAACAGAGACCGTTATGATTATCGTGAATTTTTAAGAAAATTTTCGGTTTTAAGAGAAGAAGTCAGTGTGGATCCAGATTCGTTTGACTATATATTTTACAGTTATGGGCTTTCTATGTATGGAAATATGCCATTGATCGAGCCGCAGGAGTGGAAGGAAGTAAAGAAAGTTGAAGACTTTGCCATCGTGATCGATACATCAATGTCATGTTCTGGTGATCTGGTAAAGAAATTTCTGGAAGAAACATATGGTGTGTTAACGGAAGCAGAGAGCTTTTTTCATAAGGTAAATATTCATATCATTCAGTGTGATGAGATGGTACAAAACGACCAGAAGATCACAGACGAAAAAGAATTAAAAGAATATATGGAACATTTGGAACTGATCGGAGAAGGTGGGACAGATTTCCGCCCAGCATTTGAATATGTGAATCATCTGATTGAACAGGGTGAATTTTATCATCTGAAGGGATTGATCTATTTCACAGATGGAAAAGGAACCTATCCAAAGAAGAAACCACCATATCAGACAGCATTTATTTTTATGCAGGAAGAATACGAAGATGTGGATGTACCGCCATGGGCAGTTAAATTGATCGTCGATGCCGAAGATCTTGATGAAGGAGAAGAAGAACATGAATATTAAAAGAGCAAAACAGGAAATCAAAGATTCCATTGAAGCTTATCTTACAAAGGATAATTATGGAGAATATAAAATACCATCCATCAGACAGCGTCCGATCCTTTTGATGGGCCCTCCGGGAATTGGAAAAACACAGATCATGGAACAGATCGCAAGAGAATGTGAGATTGGATTGGTAGCTTATACGATCACGCACCACACAAGACAGAGTGCGATCGGTTTGCCATTTATCAGAGAAAAAGAATATAGTGGACAAACATATTCTGTTACGGAATATACGATGAGTGAGATCATTGCATCTGTTTATGAAAAGATTGAACAGACTGGAAATAAAGAAGGTATTTTATTTATTGATGAGATCAACTGTGTATCTGAGACATTGGCACCAACAATGCTTCAGTTTTTGCAGTGTAAGATGTTCGGAAATCAGAAAGTACCAGATGGCTGGATCATCGTAGCGGCAGGAAATCCACCAGAATACAATAAATCTGTCAGAGATTTTGACGTAGTTACCTTGGACCGTATGAAGAAAATTGATGTGGAAGCAGACTATGAAGTGTGGAAAGAATACGCATATCAGGCAGGAATCCACCCAGCAATCCTTGCATATCTTGAAATCCGTAAAGAATATTTCTATCGTATGGAAACAACAGTTGATGGAAAGGCGTTTGTTACAGCCAGAGGATGGGAAGATCTGTCTCAGTTATTAAAAGTTTACGAAGAACTTGGAAAAGATATTGACAGAGAAGTGGTATTTCAGTACTTACAGCACCTGAAGATCGCCAAAGACTTTGCTAACTATTATGAATTATATAAGAAATACAAAGAAGACTATGGAATCGAGCGTATTTTAAAAGGACAGTGGAATCAGGAAACGATCGGCAGATTAAAATTCGCAGCATTTGATGAGAAATTAAGTGTTGTCGGATTGTTAAATGGAAAATTGTCCGAAATGTTTGCTGAATCTTATCGACAGGATGCTTATGTTACGGAATTATTTGGCTGGCTAAAACAACTTAAAACAGGCAAGACATTAAGTCAGGTAGTCAAAGAAATCCATGAGGACTTCGACGAAAAGAAAAAGACAGAGAAACTTGGAAAAGCACAGGAACATATGTTGCTTGATGTGATCAAGACTCTGGAGTCATACGAACAGATCAGCAAAGCTGAACATTTAGAAGCAGAAGCAGAATTTGAACGTGTGAGAGAAGAATTCAAGAAAGAACCAGCAAAATTAGAACAGCAGATAGAGAATACAACCAAAGCACTAGACAATGCATTTGACTTCATGGAAGAAGCCTTTGGACAAAGTCAGGAAATGGTTGTATTTGTGACAGAACTGAATGTTAATTATTACAGTGTCTGGTTTATCAAGGAAAATGGATGTGATAAGTATTATCAATATAATAAAGGACTTTTGTTTGATGAACAGCAAGCGGAGATC